>Ga0051980_10004197_pt1 | contig 10895 bp, 4 predicted proteins | sample CryGey13umfilter_2_FD_55014 | JGI IMG/M metagenome (GOLD analysis project Ga0051980, IMG submission 55014) | Groundwater microbial communities from aquifer in Utah, USA - Crystal Geyser 4/9/14 3 um filter | ecosystem: Environmental > Aquatic > Deep subsurface > Groundwater | place: USA: Utah...
AATCCTACCCCACCCATTTTTATCTCCCTGTAGCTCAATGGACAGAGCGCAGGTTTCCGGAGCCTGAAATACAGGTTCGATTCCTGTCAGGGGGAGATGCTTATGCTTAAAGAAAAAATAAAAAAATTATTTCCTAGAACATATTCTTTCTACCGCCAGGTTTTAGCAAATTTGGCAGCTTTTTTTTATGGTTGGCCAGGAGAAAAATTAATTGTGATTGGCATCACTGGGACGGCCGGCAAATCAACTGCGGTTAATTTAATTGCCAAAATTTTAGATGACGAAGGCTTCCGAGTTGGTTTGATTAGCGGTCTTAATTTCAAAATTAATAAAAAAGAATGGCCAAATACCACTAGGATGACTATGCCTGGTCCTTTTTATTTACAAAAATTGCTCCACCAAATGGTTGAAGAAAATTGTCAGTATGCAGTGATTGAAACCACTTCTCAAGGCTTGGTTCATCAGCGTCATCTGGGCATTAATTATGATTTGACTGTTTTTTTGAATCTCTTGCCCGAGCATCTTGAATCCCACGGCTCTTTTGAAAAATATAAACAAGCGAAAGGATTTTTATTCGAGGCCCTTTCTAAGAAGAAGAAAATTATTAATGGTCGAGAAATCAAAAAAATAAAAATTATAAATTTAGACGATAAAGAGTCAAGTTATTTTTTAAATTTCAAATCAGACTTAACTTATGGTTATACAGTTAAAGGCTTTGATTCAATAAAGAAAGACGTGGCAGAAAAGTGTGATAAAATTATTTCTCCAACGAAATTTGAAATTAAAGAAGACGGTTCAGAATTTATTTTGGAAGGGATAAAGTTCAAAACTAATTTACTAAGCGGATTTAATCTCTATAACTCTCTATCAGCTATTGCAGTTTGTCTGGCTTATGGTTTAAATTTAGAAAAAATAAGAAAGTCCCTCTTAGAGGTAGACAAAATTCCTGGCCGGTTGGAAATTATTACCCATCAGCCATTCAAAGTAGTGATTGATTATGCGCACACACCTGACGAACTTTTAGGAATTTATGAATTCTTTAGAAGATTTAAACCAGATTCAAGAATAATCGCCGTTTTTGGTTCTTGCGGAGGGGGACGCGATAAATGGAAAAGAGAAGTTTTAGGAGAAATTGCTTCAAGGTTTGCTGACGAGATTATTTTAACCAACGAGGATCCTTATGATGAAGATCCTCAAGAGATTATTGAACAAATTGCTCAAGGGATTTCCGCCTCCGCCAGCTGGCGGGGCGGATCCGCCGAAGGCGGAAAAAATAGAAATCATCTTTATAAGATTCTTGACAGAAGAGAAGCGATTAAAAAAGCCTTGAGTTTAGCGAGAATTGGGGATATAGTTTTAATTACTGGAAAAGGGGCGGAGAAATCTATGGTGGTGAAAGGAGGGAAGAAAATTCTTTGGAGCGATAAAGGGGTGGTGGAAAAAGAGTTGGGGATAACCTGTGGAAAACTTTATAACCCAACAATTGACAAAAACTAGATAATTGTTATATTTCCTTATACAATATACAATATATTAATAAGCATAATGACTTCAGACAAATTAGCGTTCCGTCAAACGGCGGATATTAAAAATTAAGATTTAAAAAATCATCCTTCTGATGGGAATCAGGAGGTTTTTTTAAGTTTTTTTATTCTTTATGATCTCAGAAGAAAGAAAATATTTTATTTCTTATCGACACGATCTAGCCACGTCAGACCTTCTAGAGATTCAAAAAAATTCTTACGACCTTTTTCTGAAGAAAGACCTGCCAAAACTCCTTAAGGAAATGTTAACGCTTGAAGATTCTGGCGGTCTAAGGCTAGATCTTCAGTTTGTAAAGTGTTTCCTAGAAGAACCAAAATTTGACGAAGAAACTTGTAAAAAAAGAAACCTGACTTATGAAGCTCCTTTAAGAGTTGAATTGCGTTTGATCAACAAACAGATTGGTAAAAAGAAATCTCAAGTTGTTTATCTCGGTGATATTCCTCTAATGACAAAAAGAGGAACTTTTATTGTTAATGGTATTGAGAGAGTGGTTGTCCAACAACTAACACGCTCTTCGGGCGTGTTTTTTACTGCCAGTTTAATTAAAAAAACCGGCAGAAAACTTTATGGCGCAAAAGTAATTCCAGAGCGCGGCGTTTGGCTTGAATTTGAAACAGATCTTGACAGGGCTATTTTTGTTAGGATTGATCGAGGAAGAAAAATAATAGTCACAGCTCTCCTAAGAATTTTTGGTTTAGAGACCAATGAAGAAATTAGAAAGTTTTTTAGAGATAAGGAGATAGAAGCTACTTTAGAAAAAGATCCTTGTCAAAACGAAGAAGACGGCGTAAAAGAAATCTATCGGAAAATTAGAGCAGGTGAATTAGCTACAACTGAAAACGCGAGGACATTGATTCATTCAATGTTTTTAAAATCAAATAGATACGACCTGGGCATACCTGGTCGTTTTAAAATTAATCAGCGGCTTGGCTTTGAACAAAATTCAACAAGTCAATTTCTTCGCCAAGAAGACTTGATCGCAATTTTAAAAGAAATTTTTAGGCTAGATACGTCTCAAGAAGAGCCAGATGATATTGATCATTTAAGTAATAGAAGAATTAGAGCCGTTGGAGAATTGGTCAGAGAGAGACTAAGGGTTGGTCTAATGAGATTGCAGAGAATTATCAGGGATAAAATGAGCATTTTAAAGGATGAAGATTTTAATTTGGGACAACTTATTTCTACCCGGCCTATTGTGGGCATTCTTCGCGAATTTTTTTTGACCGGTCAACTCTCCCAATTCATGGATCAGGTCAATCCTTTGGCCGAGCTTGAGCATAAGCGACGCTTTACTCTAACCGGTCCAGGTGGTTTAAGCGGAGAAAGGGCTGGCTTTGAAGTTCGAGATGTTCATAGTAGTTTCTATGGTCGAATTTGTCCTATTTCTACTTCCGAAGGTCAGAATGCCGGACTGGTTGGCTATCTCTCTTCTTATGCCAGACTGAATGAAATGGGTTTTATTGAAACACCATATTTTAAAGTGAAAAACAAGAAAATCACAGAAGAGATTGTTTATTTCAACGCCAAAGAAGAAGAGAAGCATATTATTGCTCCTTTTACTACAGAATGTGATTCTAAAAACAGAATTTTAGAAGAAAGAGTGGAAGTCAGGATAAAAGGTGAACCAGGATTGGCGCATCCAGAAGAAATAGAATTTATTGACGTTGGAGCAAACCAAATTTTAAGCGTGGCCACTTCCTTAGTGCCATTTTTGGAACATGATGACGGCGCAAGAGCAATGATGGGCGCGAATATGCAGCGTCAATCGGTTCCTTTAATCAAGCCGGAGGCGCCTTTAGTCGGTACCGGGCTTGAAACTGTGGTGGCGAAAAATTCTGGCTATATTATTTTAGCTGATGAAGATGGCGAAATTGAAGAAGTGGATGCTGATCATATTGTGCTCAAAACTAAAGATAATCAGAGAATTACTTATCCTCTTCTTAAGTTTGCTCGTTCAAATTTTGATACCTGTTTTAATCAGCACCCGATTGTTGATAAAAGGCAAAAGGTGAAGCGAAACCAGGCGTTAAGCGATGGTCCAGCCATAGAAAAAGACGAATTGTCTCTTGGTCGTAATCTTCTTGTCGCTTTTATGCCTTGGGGCGGCTATAATTATCAAGACGCAATTTTAATTTCATCGAGGTTAGTCAAAGAAGACGTTTTAACCTCGATTTTTGTTAAAGAACATGTTATTGATGTGAGAGAAATAAGATTTGGGTCGGAAATGACTACTAGAGACATTCCTAATATCTCCCAAGAGAAATTATCTCATCTTGATGAAGACGGGATTATTATTGTTGGTTCAGAAGTTGACTCCGGCGATATCTTAGTCGGTAAAATTACTCCAAAAGGCGAAATTCAACTTTCTCCGGAAGAAAAATTACTTCAGGCTATTTTTGGCGAGAAAGCAAAAGATGTTTATGATTCTTCTTTGTATCTTGAACATGGTGAACATGGGAAAGTAATCGGAGCGAAGATTTTTTCTCGCGACCAGGGCGACAAACTATCAGCCGGCGTAATTAAATCGATTCATATTTTAGTGGCTGATTTAAGGAAAATTCAGGCTGGCGATAAATTGACTGGCCGACACGGAAATAAAGGAGTTGTTTCCAAGGTTTTACCCGAAGAGGAGATGCCCTATCTTGAGGATGGAACGCCTATTGATATTGTTTTAAATCCTTTGGGCGTAGTTTCAAGAATGAATCTGGGGCAAATACTTGAAACTCACCTTGGCCTAACAGCTAAGAAATTAGGTTATAAGGCGGCGATTCCTTCTCTGAATGGTCCGGGAGAAGAAACAATTAAAGAGGAATTAAAAAAAGCTGGTTTTCCGTCAAGCGGGAAAGTAAAACTTTTTGATGGTCGAACAGGCAAACCTTTTGAAAGAGAAGTGATGGTGGGTTATATTTACATCATGAAGCTCATTCATATGGTGGAAGATAAAATTCATCAACGCTCTATCGGTCCATATTCTCTAATTACTCAACAACCGCTTGGCGGTCGAGCTCAATCTGGCGGGCAAAGATTTGGTGAGATGGAGGTCTGGGCTTTAGAGGGTTACGGAGCAGCTTATACTCTACAGGAGATGCTAACCATAAAATCAGACGACGTTGAGGGTAGAGCTAGGGCTTATGAAGCAATTATCAGAGGCGAACCAATTGAAAAAATTTCTATCCCCGAATCATTTAATGTTTTATGTCGTGAACTGGCCGGTTTATGCTTGAAAGTGGAAATGATAAAGAAAAAATAAAAAATAAAAGATACATATTTAATATTTTTTCATGTCTACACCATCAACTACACAAACTATATTTCTAGAAAGAGAGTCAAAGAAAAAAACTTTGGAATTTGATGCCGTGAAAATAAAATTAGCTTCAGCCGAAGAGATCATTTCTTGGTCTCATGGCGAGGTAACCAAACCAGAGACTATTAACTATCGTTCTCAAAAACCAGAGAGGGACGGTCTTTTTTGTCAAAAGATTTTTGGTCCGGTAAAGGATTGGGAATGTGCTTGCGGCAAATATAAAGGAATACGTTATCGCGGCATTGTTTGTGATCGTTGCGGGGTAGAGGTAACAAGGTCATTTGTTAGGAGAGAAAGGATGGGCCATGTCAAATTAGCCGTGCCGGTTGTTCATATCTGGTTTTTGCACAGTGTTCCCTCAAAAATTGGCGCTCTACTTAATCTCTCAATTAAATCTTTAGAAAAAGTTGTTTATTTTGCTAATTTCATTATTACTTCTGTTAATGAAAATTTAAGAGAAGAGGCCCTTAATAAATTAGAAGCAGAATTGAAGGAGAAGAAAAGGGGACTTAAAGGTTCCGAATCTCTTGATCTTCTTAAAGAGTATAATTTAGTTAAAAAAGAAATTTCAGGCCTTGTTATGTCGCGCTTGTTATCAGATGAGGAATATAAAGATTTGTCTTTCAAATATGGTCATATTTTTGAAGCGCAAATTGGAGCTGAGGCAGTTTTAAATTTGTTAAATAATTTAGACCTTAAAGAGTACTTAAAAATTTTAGAAAAACAAAAAAGAAAAACAGCAAACTACGCGATTAAAAAAAAGATTATTGAAAAAATCAGGTTAGCTCAAAATTTTATAGAAAATAAAATTAGACCATCAGATATGGTCTTACAGGTTTTGCCGGTTGTTCCACCAGATCTAAGGCCGCTAGTTGAACTTGATGGCGGTCGTTTTGCTAGCTCAGATCTTAATGACCTATATCGCCGAGTTATCAATCGAAACAATCGTTTAAAAAAACTTTTTGAGCTAGAAGCGCCTGAGGTAATTATCAGAAATGAGAAGAGGATGCTGCAAGAAGCAACTGATGCTCTACTTGATAACTCTATGCGGCCAGGTAAAACGACAACTATGCAAGCTGGCCAAAAAAGACCCCTTAAATCTTTGGGCGATATCCTGCGAGGCAAAGAGGGCAGATTCAGACGCAATCTTTTAGGTAAAAGAGTTGATTACTCGGGCCGTTCAGTGATTGTCGTCGGGCCGAACCTTAAACTTCATCAATGCGGCTTACCGAAAATACTTGCCCTTGAGATATTTAAACCGTTTGTCGCTTCTTTACTTATAAAGCGGGGCGTTGTTCATAATGTCAGGTCAGCTAATCGCAAGATAGATGATGGCGATGAAGAAGTTTGGGCGACCTTAGAGGAAGCGGTTAAAGGATCCCGGGTTTTGCTTAATCGAGCGCCAACCCTGCATCGGCTAAGCGTTCAAGCCTTTCAACCAATTCTTGTCGATGATAAAACAATTCAAGTTCATCCTTTAATTTGTGACGCTTTCAATGCTGACTTCGANGGTGATCAGATGGGCGTTTATCTGCCGATTTCACAAAAAGCTAAAGAAGAAGCAAAAGAAATAATCGCCTCAACCAAAAATTTACTCAAACCGGCAACCGGACAACCAGTCGTTCTGCCCACCCAGGATATTATTTTAGGCGTCAACAATTTAACTTCAATTCNTCATGAGCGCGAAAAAGAAAATCTTAGAGGCTTTTCTTCAAAAGAAGAGGCAATTAATGCTTATGAATTAGGTAAAATTTCTTTACAGGAGGAGGTAAAAGTAAAAGTTCAAGATGGAATTTATAAATGTAGTGTCGGCCGACTTATTTTTGGCGAAATTTTTCCTTTAGATTTTTATAAATTAGACAAAGTGGTTGATAAACGCTCTTTAAACGATTTGGTTGTTAAATATTTAAGAGCATATGGCGAGGAGAAAACAGTAGAGCTGCTTGATAAACTTAAAGATGTTTCTTTTGAATATCTAACTTATTCAGGAATTACCTGGTCAATGGAAGAATTGCCTCCGNTTCCAGAGAAAAAAGAAATATTGAAGAAAGCGGAGCGAGAAGTTGAAAAAACAAATGAATCTTACGAAGGCGGTCTTTTGACAGAAAGGGAGAAATACTTGAAAAATATTGAGACTTGGTCCAAATCAATAAATGAAGTAAGCGCTCTCGTCCAGCAAAAGATTGATCCTCATTCATCTCCCTTTTTGATGGTAAATTCGGGCGCGAGGGGTAGTTGGACGCAATTGAATCAGATGATTGGNATGAAGGGGCTAGTAGCTTCACCAGCTGGCAAGATTATAGAATTGGCTGTTCGTTCTTCATATAAAGAAGGACTCGATGTTTTGGAATATTTTATTTCTACCCACGGGACAAGAAAAGGTATAGTTGACACAGCTTTACGCACTTCTTCCGCCGGCTATCTGACGAGACGCTTAGTTGATGCTGCTCAGGAAGTTTTAGTGACAGAACCTGATTGTAGAGTCGAAAAAGGAATAATGCTTACANAGGAGGAGAATAAAATTTTAAGATTATCTTGGCGGGACAGGATTTTTGGNCGAACCGCCTTAGCCGACATTAAGAATCCAAAAACTGGAAAGGTAATTGTCAAGAAGGGAGAGATTGTTGATTATGAGAAACTTGAAGAAATAGAAAAAGTTAATCCCCCAAAAATTTATTTACGTTCTGTTTTGCGCTGCAAGGCAAAACAAGGCGTTTGTTCTAAATGTTATGGTTATGACTTAGGTTTTAGTAAACCGATTAAAGAGGGAGTAGCCGTAGGCATAGTGGCGGCCCAGAGTATAGGCGAACCAGGGACCCAGCTTACTTTGCGAACTTTTCATATTGGTGGCGNGGCTGGCAAAGATATTACCCANGGTTTGCCTCGGGCTGAAGAAATTTTTGAGCTCAGGCCGCCNAAAGTAAAAGCTTTAATGGCTTTGCATANGGGGAAGGCCTCTATTGAGAGCGTNTCTGGCGTGGCCGGCAAAGGACAAAAAATTATTAAAATAAAATATCAGGGACAACAAAAAGAAAAACATATTCTCGATCCAGAAATTGATTGGCAGGTAGAAGTAAAAGAAGGAGACCTAGTTAGAGAAAAGACAATTTTAGCTGAATCGGAAAAGAAGAAAATTTTTTCTCAACATAAAGGCAAAATTAGCTTTGAAGAGGGTGTGCTNNAAGTTATTTATGAAGAAGCAGGAGTGGAAGAATATATCGTTCCTAAAACAGAATCAATCTACGTTAAGGAAGGAGAAGAGGTAGAGTATGGCCAGCAGTTAACCAGCGGCTNTTTGGATCTGAGAGAACTCTACGAATTGAGAGGAAGAGAGGCAGTAGAAAAATATATGTTGGCGGAATTACAAAATGTTTATTATTCTCAAGGNGTAAAATTAGATAGTCGACATTTCGAAGTAATTATTAGACAAATGTTTTCTCGATTTTTAATTACTGATAGCGGAGAGACAAATCTTTCAGCCGGAATGATCATTTCGCGAGAATATAAAAGAGTTTGCGATGAGCTGGCAAGAGGGCAGGGCAAAAAACCTTCAGAAGGAAAAGAATTATTTTTAGGGATTACCAAAGCTGCTCTTTCTTGCGATTCATGGTTGTCCGCTGCTTCTTTCCAAGAGACATCACGTATCTTAATAAACGCTGCCATCGGCGGAACAGTTGATTATCTTTATGGGTTGAAAGAAAATGTAATTATTGGTAAACTAATACCAGCTGGGACGGGATTTAAGAAAAGCCAAAAAATAAAATATAAAAAAATGAAAACAAGCGATAATCGCGACTTACCCGAGGAAATAAAAGGCTGGATTTTAGGCATCGCCTTTTTTGCTTTAGGAATTATTTTAATTTTGAGTTTCTGGAACTTATCAGGTAAGGTTGGCGAAATTTTGTTCTCTTTTTTTCGTTTGCTTTTCGGTTGGTTGTCTTTTGCTAGTTTCCTGCCCTTTTTTTATTTAGGTTGGCTATTGATAGAATCTCGTAAAGAAAAGATCCCCCCTTATAAATACTGGGCTTTAGTCATTCTTGTTCTTTCCCTGACCAGCATCCTTCATCTGCCTTTTGTTGATAATGAGGTAGTTCTTGAGCAAGGCCGCGGCGGCGGATATGTTGGTTATGCTCTAAGTTTCATTTTGAAAGAATTTTTTGGTTTTTGGGCTAGCCTCGTCATTTTTCTTTCTTTATTGGCTATTTCTTTAATTCTTCTTTTTGACTTATTCTCTAAAAAAGGCAAGCCGACCTTTGGCGAAAAGGGCGAAGAAGAATTAGAAAAATTTAAAACCAGAGAAAAGTCAGAAGAAGAGAATCCGGCAAAACCTGAAAAAATAAAATTAGAAAAAGGAATTTTATTTTTTAGAAAGAAAAAAACTTTATTCAAATCAAAATCAATTAAATCTTTCGGCAAAGAAAAATTTCCTCTTGATTTATTAGATAAAGGATTGATGGAGCCGCAGAGCGGTGATATTAAGAATAATAAATTGATCATTCACAAAACTTTGGAGAGTTTTTCTATCCCGGTAGAAATGGGGGAAGTTAAGGTTGGACCGACGGTTACCCAATATACTCTCAAACCATTTCAGGGGATAAAATTATCTCAAATTACTACTCTTTCAAATGACCTGTCCCTTGCCTTAGCTGCGCATCCGATTAGAATTGAAGCGCCTATTCCCGGAGAGTCCTTAGTTGGCGTTGAAGTGCCGAATAAAAAAAGGGCGATTGTTCGTTTAAGGGAAATTTTAGAAAGTGAAAAATTTAAAACCCAATCTTCAAATTTAACTATTCCTTTTGGATTTGCTGTCTCCGGAGAAGTTTTTTTAGCTGATTTAGGCAGAATGCCTCATCTTTTGGTGGCTGGCGCGACTGGTTCAGGAAAAACTATTTTTTTAAACTCTCTCATTTTAAGTTTAATTTATCANAACTCACCAATAGATTTACGTTTTATTTTAATTGACCCAAAAAGAGTAGAGTTAAGTTTGTATGAAGACCTGCCTCATCTTTTAGCGCCAGTGGTGACCTCGGTAGAGAAAACAATTAATGTTTTGAAATGGTCTATTCTTGAGATGACCAAACGGTTTGACCTATTTTTAGAGAAGAAAAAAAGAGACATCTTAAGTTATAATCAGGACGCAGAAGAGAAACTCCCTTACATCGTGATTGTTATTGATGAATTAGCTGATTTAATGGTAGCGTCTCCTCAAGAAATAGAGACTTGCATTATTCGTTTAGCGCAAATGGCCAGAGCGACTGGGATTCATCTGGTGATGGCGACTCAAAGACCATCAGTTGACATCATCACTGGTTTAATTAAAGCTAATATTACTAATCGGGTTGCTTTTTCTGTCGCTTCGGCTGTTGATTCGCGAACTATTCTTGATTTTTCCGGCGCAGAGAAACTTTTAGGGATGGGCGACATGCTTTTATCTCTCCTGAAATTTCTCGACCAAAAAGATTGCAAGGGCCACTCATTTCAGAAAAAGAAATTAAGCGGGTGGTTAATTATTTAAAAAATATTTTCCCTCTTGATTACGAAGAGGAGGTGACCGAGCCGCCAAAAGAAGAAATCAAAGGTTTAGAGTTTGAGATGGGAGGAGACGAACTCCTGCCTCAGGCTGAAGAAATAGTGACGCGAGCAAGAAAGGCCTCTGCTTCTTTGCTTCAAAGAAGGATGAGGGTTGGTTATGCCAGGGCGGCCAGACTGCTTGATCTTCTTGAAGAAAAAGGGGTCATTGGCCCAGCTGACGGAGCAAAACCAAGAAGAGTCTATGAAACCGGAGAAAACTTAGAGCTGAAAGAGGATGAAAATCAATAATTTAACTCTTGACTTTATTTTAAATTTATTTAACATCTATTTATATGTCTAAAACAACTAAAAGTATTGACGATGGAGGCAAGACGGAGCGGCAAAAAGCAGCGGAAGCGGCCATTGATCAAATCAAGACGAAGTTTGGCGAGGGCTCAATTATGAAATTAGGTGAGGCGCACAAGATGAAAGTTGAAGTTTTGCCAACCGGCTGTTTTTCTTTAGATTTAGCCTT
>Ga0051980_10004220_pt1 | contig 10869 bp, 8 predicted proteins | sample CryGey13umfilter_2_FD_55014 | JGI IMG/M metagenome (GOLD analysis project Ga0051980, IMG submission 55014) | Groundwater microbial communities from aquifer in Utah, USA - Crystal Geyser 4/9/14 3 um filter | ecosystem: Environmental > Aquatic > Deep subsurface > Groundwater | place: USA: Utah...
ATCCTGCGCGATCAACGCCATCTGGTTGGCGAAGGCCCAGGCGTTCTCCAGCGTGGTGGGGTCTGGGTCTTCATCGTCATCGGAGTATCCATCCTCGCGGGTCGAGGGGCGCTTCCCACCATTGAGGTCCTGGTAGACCCGGTTCGAGAGGTCGGCCAGCCCCCGGAAGAAGGCGGGCATGGGTTCGACGAAGCCAACCGGCTGCGGCAGGATCGGTTCCTCCAACAGGAGCACGTACCCTGTGGAGCTGCTGCCCTCGATGCTCGTGTCCTGCATGGCATAGAGCACGGCGCTGTGTTTGAGCTGGACAAAACCCGCCAACGCCGAGAAGAGCTGGCGGTCGTGCCAGGCCGTGTTCTTGGCGAACTCCAACCGACTCTCCGCCGACAGCTCCAGCGGTGTGGCCAACGCCAGCAGCGCGGCTAACCAGCCGTGGTAGAGGTCGGTGCTCGCATAACCCGCCAGCTCCCCTTCACTCTTCGCGGTCAGCGCGTCGAGCGCTTCCTTGTAGGCCGCGTAGGTCGCCTTGCTCTCGAGCTCCAGGGCGTGGGTTCGAGCCTGCTCGACCCCCAGCGCGGCCATCACGTCGAGCGCGCTCGGCATGACGCGCTCGAGCACGTCGGGGTTGGTCAACGGCTTGAAAACGGTGGTGTCCAGACCGAGCCGCTTGGGGAAGAGCGAGAAGCGCAACGCGTAGGGCTTGTCGGTTATCGCCCCCTCCAAGCCGCGCAGGGGGATATCTCCTCGCAGCTTCGACAGCGCCTCGCTCACCGCGACTCCGTCGAAAGGGCTCGAGGAGGTCTGGCTGCTCACGCATCAACGCCTCGAAGTGGCTCACCGTCGCGTCGACGGGCCGCCCCATGAACGCCCCGATCAAGACGTCCACTCGGTTCCAGCGTTCGCGCAGCAACTCTCCTGAGTCATCTCGACTGGCCAAGGTCAAGACCAACTCCGCCGTCGACGCGTCCAGAGGCAGGGGCACCTGCCCAAACCAGTTCATGGCCAGAAAGTACCCCGTCAGTCCCATGGAAGCGTAGTAGCCGCGGACCTTGAACTGAGACAGGTCCACCATGACGGGCTCCTCGAACGACGGGATCTCGAGCTCGCCTAAGCCTTCGTGGTCCAAAATGAGCGGAATGAGCCGCCGAAGCTCGGGCTGGTACTCCGCGGGCATTTCGTCGATGCCAAGCGAGACGTTTTCTTGGTACTTGCTGACGAACGGCGTTTGTAGGGCGGCGAGCTCTGCTTTCTCCGCTTCGTCTAGGCTCTGGCCTCTGTGGTCGGTGATCTCGGTGATGAGCTCGGGGTCGAACGTCTCGACGTCGTCGGTCGCCTCCAAGAGGACCATCGGCACCGCGAAGTAGGCTGCATAGAAGCGATCTTCAGCGTTGCCGCTCTGTCGGTAGCGGTCATCGTAGTAGTCCCAGAGCGCAAAGGAGAGCTCAAAGAGGTCACCTTGGGCTTTGAGCTCCGCTTGGCTGAGGATGCGGAAAAACTCGTCGCGGAAGAGCTGCAACACCGCGTCGGCCGTGATGAACTGCGGTCGACGGGCATAGTGGATTTGATCGTAGTCCGTGAAGAACTCCTTTTGCGAACCCGGACGGGCCACAAAACGGTTCTGTTGCAGGCGCTCACTGGTCCCAGCTCCATACAGCTCGGGAAAATCGACGAGGTTTCTCACCTCCTGCAGGTAGAAGTCGGTATCGGCCCAGACCAGCACGCGCTCCTTCGAGCTCGACAGCGCGTCGAAAGCGATGCGCGAGCCATCAGGCGACCAGACCGGGTGCGACGGGCTGTCGACGCCGGTCTCGAAAACTTTCCAATCTCCGCCATTCTCGCTCGCCAAGCGGTCCCGGAAAAAGAGCTGCGTCCCACCTGGTTGTGCGGACGCGGCGAGCAGCAACGTTTGGTTGGCCGAGTACGTGACCTGGTCGAACTTTGCGTCCGTGACGACCGGGGAACCCTCATACCGAGCGTAGCGCCGTTCGAGACGCCGAAAACACTTGTCGGTCTGCCAATTGACTCTTCCGTCGGCGTCTACCTCCACCTCGTCGTTGTCACCGCAACCGTGATCGTACATGTAGTCCACGTCGTTCCAGGGGGCCTCGAGGGTCTCGAGCGCCGCATCGAAGCTCTGGTCCCAAACCGCGGCGGTGTCGAGCACCTGGGGTTGAGCTTCGCCACCGACCTCGCAGGTCCACGCCAAGCTCAAGCCGCTGCCAGACCAGGAGGGCGTCCGACACGCCTCCCCTGCGGGTGAGATGAGTCCGTTGTGCACGCCGTTGAGAGAGCCGAACCAGACCTCCTGCTTGCCCTCGTAGCGCCGGCTGAACGCGACCTTTTCGTAGGTGTCGACCTCCGCACCCCCGCTCCCCCACGAACCGTAATACACCGCGTTGAACGAGTAGCGCAGTGGGCTCACGTCCGGCTCGAGCTCATCGCCAGGCAAGTCGGTGACTCGAGTCACCTCGCCGCCGTCGCGTGAGACCAAGTAGAGATCGAAATCCCCGTCGCGGTCCGAGGCAAAGAGCACCTGCGTCCCTTCTCTCGAGAAGACGGGGTTGAGGTTGTCCCCCTTGCCGTCGCTCAGCTCGACCACCTCCGACGTCTCGAGGGTCAGGAGGAACACCTCGCGCGAGCCGTTCGCACCACGCTGAAAGACCAGCGCCTTGCCGTCCGGGCTGAAGCGCGGACGTTCACCGACGATCTGTGGGCCGGCGCTGGTCTGCTGCAGCGGGTCTTTTCCGTCCGGGATGTTCTGCAGCGGCGCCTGAACGCTCTGTGGGTCGTTTTCGTCCGGGCTGTTGCCCTGCAACGGCACCTGAACGGTCGGGTTGCCGCACGACATCAACGAGGCGACGAAGAGCAGCAGAAGCATCTTCAGCTGGGCCGAAGGCCAAGCGCACAACGAGTCACGAGTCATCGAGAGCTCCAGTGGCGCTCTGTATTGAGTGGACGCTAAGCTTCTACGCCCGCCAGCGCCGAACTACAACGCCCTCGGTCTCCCACGGCCCTGAAAGGGCCGACCATACCAGCCCAGGGCAACGCCCTGGGAACACGGGCCCCCAACCGCAAACCCTAATACCGCGCCACCAGAGTCCCGCTCACCCCCGAAAACGCCGGATAATCGCGACACACGCCGGCGATGCAGCGCAAACCCCCACGCTGCGTCCCGCCCACCAGCCGCGCCGACAAGTTGTCCATGAGCTCCAGCGTCGCGATGCCNGCGTANAACTCGTTGGCCACGTCGGCAGACGGGTTCTGGGTGTCGTAGCCGAGCTCGAAGGTCAGCGAGCCCAGACCGGTCCACTCGACNCCCAANAGCGCGCTGCCNCGCACGAAAGGGTCGTCCTCNAGGGTNCGGCTCTCGTGGCGNGCGGAGANGTGCAGCGAGAGCTTGCTCCACAGCCACTGCAAATAGTCGGCTTCGCCGTGGACCATGGTTTTGACCGTCGCCTTGTCCGTTGCCTCTTGTCGATATCCAGAGCTGGCGCTCAGCCGGGAGCGACCTTCCTGGAAAGAGTATTCGCCGCCGCCGAAGCCATGCATCAAGACCACCCGCGCTGGGCTGTCGGGCTCGATCTCCTTGTAGACGCCGTCGACGGTGAAGAGCAGGTCTTGCTCGAGAAAGGTCACCTCGGCCTTCAGCCTGGCGCCTTGGACATCGCGCATGGGACTCACTTCTTGGTCGATGCGCTCCAGGGTCGGCGGTTGGTTGTATTCAAAAGAGCGGTTCAGCGCCGTGTTGCGGCTGCCGCGTTGCTCGAAGGCCTCGAGAGTGATGCCCTCCGCCAGCACCGAGAAGTCGCCGAACGACAGATCGAGCGCGGCGTAGGCGGCCTTGCCAGAACAATCCTCTTCGAAAAAGGAACAGCTCTGACCCAGCAATTCGCGATGCTGAAGGTCGACCTCCAAATAGAGCGCCGCGTGCTTCGTAAGCCCGTTGAGGTCCACATAGATGCCTTCGGTGTGTTGCTTCGTGCGCTCGCCCAGCAGCTTCTCGGTGGGCGTGATGAAGACGCCGTAGACTCCGGTGTCGAAGGCCTCGAGCTGGGTGAAGTCGTAGAGCCCGCCGGCCATGACGTCGTTCGTGTCCTCGATGAAGTGCTGCGAGATCTCGTCGAGGTTCGCAGGGTTGGCGCGACCGCCGAAGACGGCTGCGTGATGTTCGCGAGTCTTGAGCTCGACCAGCCCGCCTTGCAGGGTCGTGTCGATGGTGGCTTGGTCTTCTTTGCGCATGGACAGGGCGATGCCGCGCCCCAGCTGCTGGTAGAAGTCGCCGCCCACCAGCGTCCATGGTTTCTGCCGAAAACGCAGCTCGAAGCGCTCGAGAATCACGTCGTCTTCGAAGTCCGGTGTGGGCGAGGGCGAGAAGCCGAAGGCGTCGACCCTCAACCCCGCGCTGAGCGCCCCTGTGACGCCCTTCAGCGTCAGCCGATTGATGACCGCCGTGTAGTCGTCGTCGCCCTCGGTCCCGTTCTGGTTGTCCCCCCGAACCTCGGCGGTGAACGTGTTAGTCGCCGAGAGCGTGGCGTCCTCTGCGTAGGCTGAGCTCGCGAACAACAGGAGCAGCGCGACGAGCAACGATCTCATGGAAACTCCATGGGGTGGAAAGCTCTTCTGAGGCTCGACACCCCAAACTGCGCCTTCCGAATCGGGGCGCGTCCGACCGTTACTCCGCCAGCAGCCTCTTGATCAACGCCTCGTGCTCCGCTTCGTCGCCCGGCGCATAGCCTTCGTGCGACGAGACGATCTGCCCGTTGCGGTCGACGAAGACGATGAACGGGTTGGTGCCCCGCGGGTTGTAGAGATTGGCGATGGCGCCCTCGCTGTCCAGCAGCACGGGCATCGTCCATTTCTTGCGGTTGACGATGCTGCGCACGCCCGAGAGCGTTTCGGGGCCATCGGTGTTGACGGCGAGCACGATGAGACCTTGCTCGGCGTAGTCGGTGGCCATGCGGTCGAGGTGCGGCAGCTCCTGCAGGCAGGGCGCGCACCAGCTCGCCCAGAAGCTCATCACCACCACCTTGCCTTCGGTCGATTCGAACTCGAACAGCTCGCCATCGAGCTGGTCGGCGTCAAAGGCTTGCGCGGCTTTGCGCGCTCCGGCGTCGGAGGGCTCCTCGGCGGAGGCCGGCGCGGACCAGAGAGAGGCGGCGAGGACCAAGGAAACAACGAGCTTTTCGAACATGCGTCTTCTCGCTAGAGCTTCGACGAGAGGATGGCCTCGACGGTGGACTGGTCCCAGCCGGTGGTCAGCCAGAGTATCTTCATGGACGACACGTCGACGATCATGTTCATCGGCGTGAGCTGTGGGTCGTAGTAAGCGGCGAGGGCACCGTCCGAGTCGGCCACCACGTCGAAGGTCAAATCGTACTTGCTCTTCCAGTCGGCGGCGTGGGTCGCCTGCGCAGGCAGATAGTTGGCGTCCTCGATGATGGCCACGACCACGGCCAGACCTTTGCCTTTGTACTGGTCGTAGAGGGCTTGGATCTTGGGCTGCTCCTCGATGCAGACCGTGCACCAGCCTGCCGAGGTGCTGAGCAAGAGCAGCCGATTGCCGCCCTGCGCGTAGATCGACTGCAGGTCGAACGCCTCGCCGTCGACGCCCAAGAAGCTCTCGTTGGCGAGCTTGGAGTTCTCCGTCAGGCCATAAGGGCCAGCCGGGTAGCCCTCGCGCGTCGTCGCGACGTCCTCGGTGACGTCGCTTTCCTCGCCAGATCCTCCGCAGCTCATGAGCGCCATCGACCACAGAACGTACAGAAACAGAAGCCTGACTTTCATTTGGAGTTCTTCCTACATCTTCTTGGTCTTGTGAGCCTCGGCACACGTCGACTGGGCTCTCAGCGCGCCTTGTAGCCAAACCAGGTGAAACAGGGCAGCTCCGAGCCGGCGTCGCTCTCGATGGTGTTGCCATCGGCCGAAACCGTGCCACTGCCGTACTGGAACCATTCTCCCTCGTGCACCGTGACGTCGTCCGAGGTGCGGCAATCGAGCCCGCCCAAGACGAAGAGATCGACGAGCGCACCAGCGCCTAGGGCGTCGCTGTTGGGGATGCGCACTGGGAAGCCGGGGCCGTCGACGTTGGCCTCTGGGTAGAAGGCAAAGACGTGGTCGGGTGCGTTGGCGGGGTCGATGAAGCAGAGGCTCGGTTCGTCGCCCGAGATCGTAAAGTCGGCCAGGTCCTCGTAGACGCCACCGCTGAATTCCATGGCCGCTGGCGTCAGGTCGACCTCGAGGCCGCTGGCGTAGTGGATGGTGCGCATCTGGTTGACGTCGCCCTCGGGGGGCAAGCTCGGCACGGCCACGGTGGGGTGCAGCACGAAGGGGTCGGTGATGGTGACGACGTGGCGGTCCAAGGGGATGTCCACGCCGCAGTACATCGTGACGCGCCCGCTCAGAGGCACCATCACGCGCATGGTGATCTCGTTGAGGCAGGCGGGCGAGAAAACCGCCGAAAACTCACCAGACGCGGGTGTGGGATCGGGGCGCAGGCAGTTGAGTGTGTCGGTCTGCGAGCGCAGGCAAGGCTGCGGTCGCGCGTGCGCGAGACCGACTCCGTTCTCGTCGACGACCTTGCCTTGGATGGTGTGGATGGCCACGCCGACTGCGCAGGTGATGTCGACGACGAGCTCGGGCGACTCGTCGGCGACGGTGTCAGCGACGGTCTGATCGTCGGAGGCGTCGGGGCTCGAGTCGACCATGACATCGTCTGCGGTCGTCTCCGCGGCCACGTCTTCGGCGACCTCGAGGGCCGCGTCGGAGGCGTCGGAGGAGGTGCTCTGTGCGTCGTCGCAGGAGCTCGAGAGCGCCCAGGAGAGCAGGGCCGTGGCCGCCAAGGGCAGCAGGTTTCTATGGAATCGAGAAGTCGTGAACATTGGGGTGCCCAAGCGATTTGCAGAAATGGCTACTGCCCGAGAAGCTCGGTCAACGGCCCGTTGATGTCGACGTAAGTGTTCTGGCTTTCGACGCTCGTCGAGGCGTATTTGTAGCGCATGTTCTTGCCGTCCATGATGCCGTCCCAAGGCAACAGCAGACCGCCGTCGACGAGGTAGGGATCCATCTTCGAGTAGAGGATGTCCCAGCTCGGATCGAGGAAGACTCTGTTGAGCGGTAAGTCCGAGCGTGTGGCGTAGGCGACACATTCGGCCATGGTGGGTCGTGCGTAGTTGTCGTTCTCGCCGTAGACGTACCAGACCTCGAGGCCAAGGGCTTTGTTTGCCTCGTAGGCGGCCTGGACCTGCGGCATGTATTCCTTGCAGGCCGGACACCATCCGGCCGTCGCCACCATCCAGACGGCCTTTTGATTGCCACAGGAGTCGTGCAGGTTGATGAAATCCCCGGCGCAGTTTTGCATCGTGAAGTCGGCGACGTTGTCGTCGAGCCGGATCCCCGTGCCCCAAGGAATACACTCATCTGTGGAGGCGATGTCGGCTCCGAGCTTGGTTTCGTATTGGCACCAGAGCATGCCGTCCTTGACGAAGGGCAAGTAGGTGGCCTTGGTGAAGAAGGCGATCTCCTTGAAGACAGCGCCACGGATGGTGGCGTCGAAGCGCCCAGTGTCTGGGTCGAGGGTCGTGAGCTCGATTTCGCCGTCAGTGGGGATGAGCATGGTTTCGTAGCCCGAGGGGGTGACCCCCTGCAGACGCAGACCTCGCACTCGGAGGCTTTGGCGTACGCCAATGGGTAGATGCCCGGCTCGATGGGGCCGGCTGCGGGGTCGAAGCGGTGCTCGACCACGATGCTGTCGGAGACTCCCGTCTTGGAGTTCAGCGACTTGTAGAAGAAGAGGTTCGTATCCCCAACCGTGGAGATCGCGGCCTGCTCTTCGAGGGCGGTGAAGCCCGTCAAGGTGCAATCGGTGGCGCAGTAGTTGTTGCGGCAAATCTCGTCGGCGCCGCAAACCCCACACTCCGTTCCACACTCCAGTGTGCCACACTGGCCTGCGCCGCAGACGCAAGGGGGTGGCGCCGTGTCGAGCTCTTCGTCTTGCACGTCGGGAGTAACGCTCTGGTCGCGTTCGGCTTGGAAGACGTCTTCGGCCTGTCCGCCACCGTCGTCACAGCTCATCGAGAGGAGCGCGATGAACGTCAGCGCCAGTGGGAAGAGGAGGCGAAGAGTGTCTCTGCGATTCATTGAAATGCCTGATGGACGCGGACCTTATGGCCGTAGATGAAGAGGAGTAGGAGGACCAAGAGGTTCGAGCCGTTTGGCTTGAAACGAATCTGACCAAGGCGACGGACCCGTCCCCTGCCGCAAGTCGGAGGACGCTACCAATGTTTGGGCGTCAACCCAAGACATTTTTGCTCCACTCCGTGCCCCTCGGCACGGCTATTTGAGCTTCGCGACAGGAGAAATCACGAACACCCCCGTCGTTTCACGAGTTGCGATCGAACTAGAGCCGGCCTGGAATTCGCTGTGCGGGCGCGAGCTCTTCGCTCAGCCCGAAGAGCTCGGAGCGAATTCGGTTCAGCCCCACGAGACTGTGAATGTCGGTGGAGAAGAACGGCACTTTGTGGATCGGTGTTCCTGGCGCGACGCTGCGCGAGAGCCGCGCGAGCTGGGCCTGATCGCGGTTGGCGAGGACATGGAACTCGCGGGCGTTGGTCTGGAGACGCTGCGCGAGGGCGAGCATGTCGCCGAGCTCGTCCCCGACGAACCCCATGGCCTGCAGCCGTCCGACGAGCTCGGCCGGATCGGCGCACAGCACGGGTTGGGGGACAAACGACTGGTGGACTCGGTTGATCACGAACCCACCCACGCCGATCTTTTCCTCAATGAGCCTCTCGTTCAGGTAGCGGGCTTCCTCCAGGGCGACCGAGTCTGCGCCGGAGATGACGAAGAAAGCGACGTCATCCCCCGAGAGGATCTCTTTGGTGCGAACCGCTCGGCGCTTGAACCCTTCCCACATCCCACTGAAGGACTGGATGAAGGCGCTGAACTCGCGCAAAAAATCGGCGCCTGTGAGCTTCGCGAGAACCTTGAGTACGTACCCCGTGCCGAGCTTGATGATGCCCAACCCTACGCGAATCCTCGATTTTTTGGCCAACCAGTCGAAGGCTGAGCTGTCGATGGCCTCGAAGAGGCGGTTGGGCGCATCCAAGAAATCCAGGGCGTGCACGGTGGGCGGCGTGTCGAGCACGATCAGCTCGTAGTCCGTCGTCTCGTAGAGTTCGTAGAGCCGCTCCATCGCCGAGTACTCCTGAGTGCCGGCGAGGCTGGTCGAGAAGTACTTGTAGAAACGGTTGTCGAGGATCTCCGCCCGCGTCTTCGCGTCCGGTGCGTGGTCGCGCACGAGCCGGTCAAAGGCGTGCTTCATGTCGAGCATCATGGCGGAGAGACTGCCCTTGGGCTGCTCTCCGAGGGCGGCGAACTCTTCGAGGGCGATCTCGCTCGCCTCGTCGCCGAGCTCACTGACGCCAAGACTGTTGGCAAGCCGCTTGGCGGGATCGACGGTGCAGACCAGCACGCGTCGGCCCTGCATCGCGGCGTGCAGTGCGATCACCGCGCTGATGGTGGTCTTCCCAACGCCGCCGGGTCCAACGCAGATGATGACGCGCTTCTCGGCGATGGCGCGATCGAGGTTGCAGTTGGGTTCGAGATGACAACGGCTCGCCGGTTTGCTCATGCTGTCTCCCTCGACTGCGCGGCGGGCAGCTCCAAGAAACGCGAAGCCATGTCGGCGAGCACTTCTTTGTCGAGCTCAGGGACGAAGTACTGGGGCATCTCGATGACCGGCAGCCCCAACTCGTTGTGGAGTTTGGTGATGTAGGAGCGCTGCAACTTGTTGCGTTCGATCCTGAACAACCCCGCAGCGACGAGCCGATCGATGATGCCGCCGTCTTCCTCGAGCTGGGGCCGCAAGGTATTGAGGGCGTGCACCTCCGACTCGCTGAAGAGGTCGGAGAAGACGCCGTTGACCACCAGGCTCTTGATGGGAATTCCCATCCGCGCGTCGACGTCGGCTTTGAGCTGGATGCACTCGTTGACGGGCATCTCCTCGGGCAAAGTGACCAAATGCAGCGCAGTTCGTTCCGGGTCCGTGAGGAGCTCGATCATCTCCACGGCCTCGCGATGAAAGGGGCCGCTCTGCACGGCCTCCCTGATCACGAAAGGGACCTGGAAGAGGTAGAGGCTGTGGCCGGTGGCGGGAGGATCGAGGACAATGGTGTCCCAGGTGGGGCTGCCATCGTGTTCGCGCTCACGTTCGTGGTTGAAGGCTTTGCCGAGCCAGATGAGCTCGTTCACGCCTGGGATCCCGTCGATTAGCTTCTTAATGAAGCTGTTCTCGAAGACCAAGCGGTAGGCATTCTTGCTCTTGAGCTTGAGCAGCACGTACTCGCGCATCCCCGACTCGGTCGAGGGGCGCACGGCGAAGAGGTTCTCCCGAATTTCGACGATGTCCTCTCCAACGGTGGCTTCGGAGAAGGGCGTTTTGGTCTTGGAGTCCTGAGTCCCGAACTGATACAGGAGGGTCTTTCGTCCGGCCTTGGCAGCGGCGAGGGCGAGGGCCATCGAGATGGTCGACTTCCCGACGCCCCCTTTGCCGGCGACGATAACGAAGCGGTGTTCGTGGGGCAGCTTGGGGGTTGTTTCTGGGATGGTCACGAACCTGCTGCCCGACCTCGATCGAAACCGCCGTGTCGATCGAGTGATGAGTTGTGTTTCCTCGGATGCGGATTTTTTTTGACCGTACAACTTTTGCACTGAATTCGCTGGGTCGATCCGCTCATCGGCTGAGGGTGCCAATGTGGCCACCTACCGACGGCCTCGTATACATAGATTTGGCGCAAACTACAACGGAGTCTTCGTTGAGCCCAATCCTGCACGAGCGCATGGGCAACCAACCTGTTGGCTTCGAGACAGCCC
>Ga0051980_10004225_pt1 | contig 10864 bp, 8 predicted proteins | sample CryGey13umfilter_2_FD_55014 | JGI IMG/M metagenome (GOLD analysis project Ga0051980, IMG submission 55014) | Groundwater microbial communities from aquifer in Utah, USA - Crystal Geyser 4/9/14 3 um filter | ecosystem: Environmental > Aquatic > Deep subsurface > Groundwater | place: USA: Utah...
TATGCTAGTGCATTTGATTTAGGGTATTTAAAGCGATGGAAAAAATTAACATTAACCTCTTCTATTTATTACCAAAATGAAACCGATGCCTTTGAAAGAGTGCAAATTAAAACAGGAGAAACTATCAATGGCATTGAGGTTGTTCGTACCATTCCTATAAACTTAGCGACCAACGAAAGAATAGGTGCTGAAGCCGGAATTATTTATAATCCGGCAAAATGGCTACGAATGAATGGCAGTTTTAACTTCTTTCAGTTTAAAACCACTGGAGAATTTGAAGGTATCGATTACGGCACTACAAACAACAGCTGGTTTGCCCGATACAGCACTAAAGTAAGTTTACCCGCAAAAATAGATTGGCAAACCAATATGTTTTATAGAGGCCCTTCAGAAAATTCACAAACAAAATCAGATGGAATTCTTTCTATAGACCTCGCTATCAGTAAAGAAGTCATTAACGACAATGCTTCCATTGGAGTAAATGTAAGCGATCTTTTAAACACCAGAAAAAGAAAATCCTTTACCAATGGGAATGGCTTTACTTCAGAAAGTGAATTTCAATGGCGACAAAGACAAATTACCGTTTCTCTCACCTACCGTTTTAACCAGAAAAAAAATGAAAGAGAAAGAAATGGAAGAAGAAATGGCGGACAAGATTTTGAAGGGGATTTTGAAGGGTAAAATAGCCTAATCTACTTGAAACAAAAAAAGGGAAGTAAATTATTTGCTTCCTTTTTTTTTGTTTTATACTAATCAAAAAGAGTTATTCTTTCTTTTTATTTTTTTTAGCAGCACGTAATTCTTTAATATTTTCAAGGATTGCCCCACCTAACCAATAAGGTACAAAAGCAACAAGAAAAATCATTAACCAAAAACCAATGGTTATAATGGTTAAAAATGCCAAAAATCCTAAGTATTGTTCAAATGGAAACATAGTGATTACGTATAAAATGGTCTAACAAGTACAAATATACAAGTAAAAAATTAATTTTTGCAAGGAAAAAAGATTTGAAATTAATATTGGTAATTAGATGGTTCAACACATCAATAAAAGAAGCGGTTTTAGTAACTTTGCTTTACTAACAAAAAATCTCTCAAACCATGGAATTTAGAATAGAAAAAGACACAATGGGTGAAGTAAAGGTACAGGCAGACAAACTTTGGGGTGCACAAACCGAACGTTCCAGAAATAACTTTAAAATTGGCGCTCCGGCCTCTATGCCCTTAGAAATAATTTATGGCTTTGCTTATTTAAAAAAAGCGGCAGCTTTTACCAATAGAGAATCGGGTGTTTTATCTATCGAAAAAAGAGATTGGATAGCCGCAATATGCGATGAAATTCTTGAAGGCAAATTAGACGACCAATTCCCTCTTGTGATTTGGCAAACCGGCAGCGGCACACAAAGCAATATGAATGTAAACGAAGTAATTGCTAACCGCGCGCACCAACTTGCTGGTATGGTAATTGGCGAAGGTGAAAAAACCCTACAACCCAATGATGATGTAAACAAATCACAATCCTCAAACGATACTTTTCCTACGGCTATGCATATAGCGGCATATAAAAAAATTGTAGAAGTAACTATTCCGGGAGTTACCAAACTTAGAGATACTTTAAAAGCGAAATCGGAAGAATTTAAATCGATTGTAAAAATTGGACGTACGCATTTAATGGATGCTACTCCCCTAACCCTTGGCCAGGAATTTAGTGGTTATGTGTCGCAATTAGATCACGGCTTACTTGCATTACAAAACACTCTAGACCATTTATCGGAAATTGCTTTGGGCGGAACTGCAGTAGGCACAGGAATAAATACCCCAAAAGGTTATTCAAAACGAGTTGCGGAATACATTTCAAAATTCACTGGATTGCCTTTTAAAACGGCGCCAAATAAATTTGAAGCACTTGCGGCACACGATGCTATAGTAGAAAGTCATGGTGCATTAAAACAACTAGCCGTTTCTTTAAATAAAATAGCAAACGACATTAGAATGCTTGGCAGCGGACCAAGAAGTGGCATTGGTGAGCTTATTCTCCCTGCCAATGAACCGGGATCTTCTATTATGCCGGGCAAAGTAAACCCAACCCAATGTGAAGCACTCACTATGGTTTGTGCGCAGGTTATTGGAAATGATATGGCAATTACCGTAGGCGGCATGCAAGGACAATATGAATTAAATGTTTTTAAACCTGTAATGGCTGCTAATTTCTTACAATCTGCACAACTTATTGGTGATGCTTGTTGCTCATTTGATGCAAATTGTGCCAAAGGTATCGAGGCTAATAAAGAAGTCATCAAAAAACAACTAAACAATTCCTTAATGTTAGTTACAGCTTTAAATCCTAAAATAGGCTATTACAAAGCAGCTGAAATAGCTAATACAGCACATAAAAACGGAACAACCCTTAAAGAAGAAGCGGTAAACCTTGGTTATGTAACTGCTGAAGAATTTGATAATTGGGTAAAACCGGAAGACATGGTGGGGTAAGAAAATCATAAAATTAATATATGTTTTTATAAAAAAATACGATTAAGTGTAATTTTTCTTAGATGAAATGAATTTTTAGTTATATTTAAGTCCCAAATCTTATGTAAACTAATACCTATGAAAACAATTATCTATGGTTTTTTTGTGTTTTTTTGTATGTCTTTATACCCTCAAAAATCCATTAAAATTTTAAAAGACACCAATAATGATTTTCGTATTGAAACCGCTAATGAAGCGGATTTTAAGCCATTTATACTAGAAAACAATGGCTTAAATAATGGTTCTTATTGGTTTAAAATTATTAATACTTCTAGAGAAGAAAGTGTGCTAAGTTTACCTTCTGCACACATTAATAACTTAAGCCTCTTTTCTGCCACAAATCAAAGAATTAAGGAAAATTCCTACACAAGATACCCTTCTTTTTCTTTAGATGAGTTTGAAGAGTATCCACTTTATTTAAATATTCAATTTGATAAAGAAGCATTTTATCCTATTCAAATTTCCACAAAGGAAGAATTTGCCAAAGCAAACCAACAATCTCTTTTTAAATTAGGTATTTATTATGGCTTTGCCATTATGGTTATCATCATCAATTTGATGTGTTTTGTGCTTTTTGATGAAAAAGTATTTTTGTATTACTGTGCTGTTTTAGCCACGATGACATCGTCTTTTTTCTATAGTGATGGATTATTTCGGCTACTTGGTTTTGACAATAGTTTTATTGTTGTTTATTTAGAACCCCTTTTATATACTTCAGTTTCGATATTTGCAGCATATTTTGCTACAAAATTTTTAAAACTGGATGAGTCCATGCCTAAATTAAAATGGGTGACTTTAGGATTAATATCTGTAGCAACTGCTTTCTTTATAAGCTATTGGACAACTAAGAACTGGATGTATGCTGTGATTGGAAATACCACCGTTTGGTCCGTATTATTAATTTATCTTATAGCAGGTGCAACTTTATTTCGCCAAAAAGTATATGCCAGATTTTATGTAATAGCTTATAGTTTATTATTTTTACTCCTAGTGGATTATTTTGTACTAAAAGGTTTTGGCGTATCCCTAATTAATGTTTCTGCTTTCCAGCTAAAAGTTGCCAGCTCTATTGAAATGCTTGTACTTACCTATGCTATTATGTATCGCATGCGAGCACTGAAAGAGGAAAATGATATGATGCAAATTGAAATGCGTTTGTACTTAAAGCGTATAGAATTACTACGAAGCCCCGACAACATTAAAATGGTGGATGATTTGTATTTAGAAAATTTAGTGAATCACTACGATTTAAACAATTTAGAAACCAAACTACTGCAATATGTATCCAAAGGAAAAGACAATGAAAAAATTGCTTTAAAACTAAATATTAGCGTAAAGGAAGTGGAAAAAATCACAAAATCCTTGTACAAAAAATTAGAAATAGGCGAACAAATTCAGGAAGACCAGCGAATGGTAGATGAACAACCCGACTATATTTATAATTAATAAACCATTACATTATTAGAGGGTTTTGATTTGTACATTTACACATTGAAACCCTTTATTATGTTTAATGCTATAAAAATTAGCTTATATAAACTTGTCACAACTATTTTTATTTATGCTTTACTGTATTTAGTTTTAAGCGCTCTATTTCCTTCCTATAACAAAGCTATCGTTATTTTCCTTTTTATTTTCCTTAGTATTACCATTGCTTTATTTTATAACTTTTCANTCTTTAAAATAGAATATTTTGGGTATTCAAATAAAATATGGGCGCATCAAGTAAACACTTTAAAAAAATTAGACCTAGTACAANCCAATTATGCCGGAATTGAATTAGATATTGTTTTTGACTCTACAAGCAACACTTTCGATGTGCACCACCCTCCAGAACTTTCTATTGGGTTAACATTAGAAACCTATCTTTCGCATTTAAAAAGCCCAAAAAATATTGGAATTTGGTTAGATTTTAAAAATCTTTCATTGGAGAATAAAGAAAAAGCCTTAGAAAGATTGTCATTCTTGGTTGAAAAATATTTCTTACAAANGGAGTATATTATAGTAGAATCACCACTTCCTGAATTTTTAAAAGATTATGAAAATTCAGGGTTCTTAACCAGTTATTATTTGCCGACTACACTTCACACCTTAACTTCAGAAACCCTAACAGATAAAATAGAGGAAATAAATAAGAAGATAAAGGCATATCCTACAACAGCAATTTCAACTAATCTTGTTGACTATCCTATTATTGCAAAGTATTTTCCTAANCAGAAAAAATACCTTTGGGCATTACACAAAACCTATTCCGCACCAATTTTTACAAATTTTAGACGCACCAGAAGTGCTTTGAAAGACAACACGGTCCAGGTTTTACTAGTGCATGTATATACACTAAAAAGTTAAAGTTAATCTAGCTTCTTAGCGTAGTATTTTTTAAATTTAAAATATGCCAGNGTGGATAATATTGCTATAAAAGCAAGTGAGTAATACACAAATCCGGGTGTTATGGGTTTATCGCCACTTGCATAGGAATGCAATCCGGTGAGATAAAAATTAACGCCAAAATAAGTCATCATTATTGATGAAAAAGCTAATACTGCCATTACATTAAAAAACCAACGGCTGCGTAATCCAGGAATTAAACGCATATGGATAACAAATGCATAAATCATGATGCTTACTAATGCCCAAGTTTCTTTTGGATCCCAACCCCAGTAACGACCCCAACTCTCATTGGCCCACATACCTCCTAAAAAGTTTCCTATAATGAGTAATACAAGACCCACAGTAAGAGCCATTTCGGTAATTATAGTAAGTTCTTTTATATTTAAATCCATTTTAACTTTGTTTTTTTCAGTGGTAAGAACCATCAGTAACAAAGTGGTTAAACCTAAAATCATTCCCAAAGTAAAGGGTCCATAACTACCAACAATAATAGACACGTGAATCATTAACCAATACGAATCTAAAACCGCCTGAAGGTTTGCAATNGCCGGATCCATCCAGTTTTGATGTGCCACCCATAAAATGATAGAAGCTACAAATGCTGTAGAAGCAATAGTTAAATGAGATTTTCTACCAAAAGCGAGTCCAAAATACACCGTAGCCCAAGCCACATAAATTACAGACTCATACGCATCACTCCAAGGGGCATGACCGCTTACATACCATCTGGCAGCCAATCCAAGAGTCATTAGAGCAAAAAAGATCCAAATTATATATTTGCTAATCTTAACTAATGCTGTGAGTGTTTTATTTTTTTCATTAAATATTTGAAAAACTAAGAACACAAACATCAGTGCTCCAACAAGTAAGAAGTATTTATACAATTTATTAAAAATATCAATTTTATTGTAAATAATTTCTGCCTTCACCCTGTTTTCACTTGGCATAACACTACTACCATATCGTTTTTGGTAATTGGTTATACTTTCTAAATATGCATCGGCTTTAGAATAATCACCCGATTTTTTTGCTTCTTTTAAAGCTGTAAAATATAATGGCAATATGTTTTTGGTATATAAGGAATCCATGCCCTTTAATCCAGCTTCTTGCAATTCNGGAAAGGAAACCCATTTGTTATTTTCATCTTCAGGAATTGGAAAAATTCGAAGTATAGCACCACTCAATCCTTGGTTTAACAAGTAAAAGTTTTCATGGGCTTTTATAAAGTCTTTTTGAAATTGGTTAGGGGTACTTGTAGAGGATGCTGAAGCCAGATAAGGTTCTAATTTATAATTCCCTTTTGCATCAAATAAGTCCATTAAAGAAACATTCTTTGTACTTTCTGAAACCCCAATTACTTTCCGAATACTATCGTTTCCTCTTTTTAAGTTAATAAGTGGAACCTCTACCCAAAGCCTTGGAAATTCACTCATAGAAATCATCACCTGATCGGCATTTAAGCCATTATAGGTATCACTTTTGCTTACTTTTCGTAGCAACTCAGAGGCAAAAGTATGAATAGGTTTCATTCTGCCGCCATCGTCTTGAATGATTAATCTTCCAAACTTATCGGAATGCTCTTTACTTACCGCAGTTGCCNGAATTATAGAATCTATTTGTTTTAAAGATGTTTTTGCATGTTGGCTGGTGTCTTCTTGAGTAAAGCCAAAGCTACTTGCAAATAAAATGGCAATGGTTGCCAGTTTTGCTTTTTTGGCTTTTACAGTATCCAGCATTTTTTTCAAAGCACCAAAGCGACTATTTTTATCAAATAAGATGGCCATTAACCCAAAATATAAAAGCATATATCCTATATAAGTAATCCAAGTTCCATAAAAATCGTGGTTTACCGATAAAATAGTGCCTTGTTCATCCGGATCAAAACTAGCCTGAAAAAATCGATACCCTTTGTGATCCAAAATATGATTCATAAAAATGTCATAATCAAAAGAAGTATTGTCTAAGTCATTAATCGTCACTTTACTCATATAGGATTTATAAGCGCGTTCGGTACCCGGATATTTTTCTGCAACAAAATCATTTAAGGTAATGCTAAACGGAAGTTCGATAGATTCTGAACCATAGGTTAAATGAAAAACCAATCCACCTACTTCAACAGTAACAGGTTTAGGTGCAGCACCTTTACCCCCAAAAAGTCTTACTATTTTTGATTCGTTATTTGTGGTAACTTTTACAACTAATGCATCTTGGTTAGAGGGTTCGTCTGCTGTAGCTTTTACCAAATCAAATTCTCCTTTGGTCATTGGTTCTGGAAAAACAAATGCCATTCCCGCCATTTGGTACAACGAGCGTAATTGCAAGGGTTGTACACTATCTGCTGCAACGCTTCCTTTTAGTTGGTCTGCCATTCGCATAAATTCACCTTCAAAAGGAGATTCTATGGTGTAATTACCTTCCTCGGTAAGTGTTAGATTTATTGCTCCTTCNGTNGGAANATTCAAAGCAAATAAAACCCCTTGAATACTAGAAACTTGTTCATTTTTCAACCAATGTGTTTGCCTCCCTCCATTGCCGGATTCTACAATTTTTAAATACTTTTCACCGGTTTCTGATGGTATTAAGTCTTCTTTTGCTCCGGAAATAAAGTTCTCATAGGTTATAGTAATGGGCTGTTCATTATAGTCAGAATGTATTGTAAATGCATTATCTAATCGTTCCGAAAGAAAATAGTGGCGTTTAATTTTTCGTCGTTGTGGAACCCCTTCTATTTTATAATCGCCATCAATAAGTGCCGTTACATAGGCTTTTTCAGTCAACATCGTGTTTTCTGTAGCTCCTTCACGAATGGCTATGATACCCTCATAACTTATATATCTGGTAACAAATGCTCCTAAAATAATGAAGATGAAAGAAAGATGTATGATAAGTGTTGCCCATTTTTCTTTTCTAAACAAACGGTATCTGGATATATTTCCAATAAAATTAATAACAAACAAACCCATGATTCCTTCAAACCACCACGCATTATAAATCATTGTTCGTGAATATGGAGTTGGTGAAGTTGCTTCAGAGGCATCCATAAACGTCCCCACGCCCATTGCTATGGCAAAAACGATAAACAAAATTCCGGTAAGTCTGGTGGAAAAAAGAATGGAAGATATTTTTTTTAACATCGTAAGTATAGATAAGGTATAAAATGTGTGCAAATTTACTGAATTTTAAAGATTTTATTGTGTAAAATAAAATTTAAAATAGTTAAATGTTTTATTCCAGTTTCTAAACAATTCTTTAATTTCTTTCCTTTAATGGAAAGCCCATTCAAAAGTTATTGCTGTTTAATCTATAAAAAATCCTCCCTTATAAATCATAAATCTTCCGTATTTTAGCCAAATGATTAAAGTTGTATTATTAGGGGCAGGAAATGTAGCATTTCATTTAGCAAAAGCCTTTTTGCATGCTAAAGACATACAAATTATTCAAGTGTATAATCGAAGTGAAGATGCTTTCAAATTTTTTCCTGACACCATAAACATTACCNCTTCCCTTTCAGAAATACTAGATGCCGATTGCTATATTATTTCTATTTCTGACGACAGCATTGCCGGATTTTCAGNAACCCTTCCATTTTCTGGCAAATTGGTTGTGCATACCTCCGGAAGTGTTGCAATGAATCCGTTAAACTCGAAAAACAGAAAAGGAGTTTTTTATCCGCTACAAACTTTCTCAAAAAACACAGAAGTGAACTTTGCTGAAACACCTGTTTTTATAGAAGCAGAGAATGAAACCGACTTGCAATTACTACAAAAAATAGGCAGAAGCATTTCCGAAAAATGTTATAATATTACTTCGGAACAAAGAGAAAAACTGCATCTGGCAGCTGTTTTTGTTTGTAATTTCGTAAACCATTTATACCATATTGGGTACGAATTAACTACTAAAAACGATATCCCTTTTGATTTATTAAAGCCATTAATTAAAGAAACCGCTCGAAAATTGGATGACGGAATTCCAAGTGCTATGCAAACGGGACCTGCCAAACGAAATGACAAAAAAACAATGGCAAAACAATTAGAAATTTTACATTTGCAGGAACACAAAGAAATTTACAGCTTACTGTCAAACGCTATCACAAACCAATATGGAAGAAAAAAGTTATAAAGAATATCTGCAACACATCACCACCTTTATTTTTGATGTGGATGGGGTTTTAACTAACGGAAAAGTTGCCATCACTACGCAAGGTGAATTATTGCGTGAAATGCATGTTAAAGATGGGTATGCGCTAAAAACAGCTATAAAACAAGGATTTAACGTGTGTATTATTTCCGGTGGAAGTAATGAGGGTGTTCGGCTTCGATTGCGCGACCTAGGGATTACTGACATTTATTTATCTGTACACGACAAAATAGAAACAATGGATGAGTATCTAGACGTGTATAGTATTAAAAGAGAAAACGTTCTTTATATGGGCGATGACATACCCGATTATTATGTAATGCAAGAAGTGGGCTTGCCTACTTGTCCACAAGACGCTGTTCCGGAAGTGAAAGGTATTTCTAAATACATTTCGCATAAAAAAGGCGGTGAAGGTTGTGTAAGAGACGTTGTTGAACAAGTAATGAAAGTGCAAGGCAAATGGGAAATTAAAATAGATGCCAATATCTACTAATTTTTTTTAAGTATAGTTTAGCTTCTAAACCACATGGCACACTTTCTAAACCTTATTCGTTATAAAAACCTGTTGATGCTTGCACTCGTTCAGGTGGTAATTAAATATGCACTTTTTATCCCTTTTCAAATCGATACTTCTTTAGCACCATTTGAATTTTATCTTTTACTAATAGCAACGATTTGTATTGCAGCTGCNGGAAACATTATCAACGACATTCAAGATGTNGCTATCGACAGAATTAACAAACCAGAAAAAGTACTCATAGGAAAGAAAATAACTGAAAAAACCGGTTATAATTACTATCTAATTTTAAATGTTATTGGCGTAGGTATTGGTTTTTATTTAGCCAATAGCATTGGAAAACCAAGCTTCGCAGCACTTTTTATTGTTTTCTCGGCATTGTTATATTTGTATGCCACTTATGTTAAGTCTATTGCAATTGTAGGGAATCTTTTGGTTTCCTTTTTAGTTGCTATNAGTATTGTTGTTGTTGGTTTGTTTGACTTATTTCCTGCAATAACTGATACAAACCGTGAGAGCCTATCTAACATTTTCACTATCCTGTTAGCGTACGCTTTTTTTGCATTTTTAATGACCTTTATCCGCGAAATAGTCAAAGACATGGAAGATATAGATGGCGATAAAAATGGAGGGTATCAAACACTTCCCATACTTTTAGGAAGAAAAAGAACTTCAAAAGTGGTTTTCTTTCTTACCATAAGTAGCATCGTTGTGCTATTTTTTTATATGTACACCACTCTTTACCGGGAACAATTACTGCTTCTTTATTTCTTGATTTTTATCGTTGGTCCTTTAATTTATGTGAGTATTAAAGTTTATGCAGCAGAGAAAAAATCAGAATTTAAACAACTTTCAGCTTGGTTAAAACTGATTATGGTTTTCGGCATTATATCCTTAACCCTTTATCCCTTCCTAATAAAATAATATGCTTGCAGAAAAACTAAAAAAGTTTCAAATAATTTTGGCTTCCGGTTCCCCAAGAAGACAACTATTTTTTAAAGAATTAGGTGTCGATTTTGTAGTGCAATTAATTCCTGTAGAGGAAATATATCCAAATCATTTAAAGGGCTTAGAAATAGCTAATTATATAGCGCAATTAAAAGCATCTGTTTATACAAACATACGACCAAAAGACATCCTTATTACCAGCGATACCATTGTATGGCACCAAGATAAAGCATTAGGAAAACCAACTTCATCGAAGGATGCTTTTGCTATGCTACAATCGCTATCTGGAAGTGCTCATCAAGTCATAACTTCGGTATGTTTTACTACCACCAACCAACAGAT
>Ga0051980_10004226_pt1 | contig 10861 bp, 9 predicted proteins | sample CryGey13umfilter_2_FD_55014 | JGI IMG/M metagenome (GOLD analysis project Ga0051980, IMG submission 55014) | Groundwater microbial communities from aquifer in Utah, USA - Crystal Geyser 4/9/14 3 um filter | ecosystem: Environmental > Aquatic > Deep subsurface > Groundwater | place: USA: Utah...
ACTGGGATTGGAATTAATGAGATCGAGTTAATCTCTCATAGTACAACTCAGGCAATTAATGCATTATTGGAATCTGATACATCAAAGGTTGGTATAATTGCAATGGGTGTAGAGCCTTCAAAAAAAGATGTCATTAAAAGAACCAATTTACAGGATGCTTCAATTAACACTAATCAAGACATTAAAACGGTACATGAATTTTTAGATACGTCTCATTTAATTTCTGAAATAGATGTAATTGAAACAATAAATCGATTAAAAGAAAAAGGCGCTGAGGTAATTATTGCAACCGAAGCATTTGGGGTTGATGATCCGTCAAACGAGTTATTTGTTATGAATACCGCGTCAAAAGAAAATATTCTTTCTACTGCATCTCATGAAATTTCGGGAATTTATGGGTTAGAAATTAGAACTTTGACTGCAGCTGTAAATGCAAGTGTCTTACCAAAAACATTTCAAGTTGCAAATTTTGTTGAGGACGCTATCCGTAAAACTGGAGTAACTGCACCTCTTATGATAATGAAGGGAGATGGCGGTGTTACTAATATGGATACTTTTAGGACAAAACCCATTCTTACAATTCTTTCTGGTCCTGCAGCAAGTGTTGCCGGTGCATTGTTACATCTAAAAATAACTAATGGGATATTTGTTGAGGTAGGTGGTACTAGTACCAATATTTGTATTATAAAAAATGGTAAACCCGAAATTCGCTATGTTACAGTAAAAGATCATCCTACTTGCATTCGTTCAATGGATGTTAGAATTTTGGGAGTTGCTGGTGGTAGCATGGTTGGATTAGACCAAAATAGGGTATCTCATGTGGGTCCACGTAGTGCTCATATCGCTGGACTCAAATACTCTTGCTTTGCAGATCCTGAAGATCTTAAAACTGGAAAAATAATTTTGATCAAGCCCAAGTTAAATGACAAATTCGAATATGTGGCAATAAAATGTGATAAAGAAACTTATGCTATTACAAATACTTGTGCAGCAAATGCATTGNGTATGATTGAAAAAAATGACTATGCTTATGCAAACCAAGAATCTGCAAAAATTGCTCTAAAGACTCTTGCCGAATTTGTAGGAGTTTCATATCATGAAATTGCTATGTCTATAATCCAAACCGCTTCATTTGAGATAACAAAAACTATTAGTAAAATCTTAAAAGAATTCAAAATGAATCCATATAATACAACGTTGATTGGAGGCGGTGGTGGGGCTTCTGTTCTTGTTCCCTTTGCTGCAAAACAATTAGGAATTAAATATGAAAAAGCAGAACATGCTGAAGTAATATCTTCAATTGGTGTGGCATCTTCTATGCTTCAAGAAGAAATAGAGCAAACAATGATTGAACCATCACCTGAAAAAATTAATCAAGTTTATAAAAAAATTCATGCTATGTTAGTTGACAAAGGCGCAATCCCTGAATCTATTGTGATAAATAGTGAATTTGTTTCTGATAAATCACTTCTTCGTGTAACTGCCATAGGTAATGTTGAATTAGATAGTGCTGAAACTTCTAAAAATATATTCACCTTAGATGATGCTAAAAAAAGAACAAGTGAGATCATTGAAATTTCTAAAGATTTGATTGATTTGAGTTATGAAACTGATCATTATTTTGTCTTTACAGGTCATATAGAAGTAAAAAAATTATTCGGCAAAAAGACTCAACATCATATCTTAATTTTAGATCGATATGGCAAACCAAAACTTTCAATAAAAAATGGTAGAATTATTCAGGGTGGTAAAATTACGATATTGGAAGAACTGGATGATTATTTGGAATCAAGACACTCTGAAATTGCTCCAAAAGTATATCTTCTAAATGATCTAAATCTAGTGGATTATTCTAGTCTTATTGCCTCTTCTGATATCATTGACGCTGTTAGGGAGGAACTTGTTAATTCTGAAAAAGCAGCTGTGCTTATTGAATTATAGATATCTTTGTCTATTTTATTAAAAGAACATTAATTTTGAAACAATTGGTCTTTGATCGATGTTTTTTTTGACTCTGACACTTCTAATCATATGCGCTTCTGATGGTATCATGAGTTGTAAGATTGGATTTATCCACAGTTTTTCATATTTTGCCATACAAGATAAAAAAATGTGTATTAATTGCGGAATGGAAGAAAGCAATAATAATTAATCATTTAATGTCAAATTATGCATTATTGGTTTCTTTTTATTTTATCTATTTTGATTTTCACCCCTGCTGCTTTTGCACAACCTTCTGTAATTACAGAATCACATAATTCATCACTATATGTTTTAAAAATTGATGATCACACTTACTCTATTTCTTATGATGTAAATGCAGATGTCATTGCTATGGGTATTGATCCTGAATCCAAATCACTGCTTATTGGGGTAAAGAATACACATGATTCTAAATTTCTTATTAATTTAAAACACGAGATGATCAATGCAGTAAATAATGACTTTCTAATATTGGTGGACGGGCAAGAGACGGATTATGATGTAATCTCTGATTCTGACAGTTTTACATTTGCTTTTTATATGCCTGCTGGTACTGAAGAGATTGAAATTATTGGAACTTTTGTAATTCCTGAATTTCCAATTGGTTCCATTTTTGTATATGCGTTGATAATTTTACCCCTTGTGATTTTTTCAAATATAAAAACTCGTTTTTTAAGTCGTAATTTTATCTAGTTGGTTTGTTTCATTTGCAGTTTTTATCTCACGTGCTATTCTTTTACCCATACTCATAGGCTCATTGAACAATAGTGAATAGTATGGGGAGCCATCCATGTAGATATTTGTCCCCGCTACAATTCTAGCTGAAAATTCAAATGATGTGAACTTTGCATTTTCGTCATAAACCCCTTCAATACAAAACGGCCCATTCATTCCTGGTGAAACAATTCTTTTTGCAGCGTCTACAAAATTTTCTCCCATAGTATATACTTCATCTAGTAATGATTCTCTTAGGACTATTGGGCTGTTTCCAATTACGTTAAATGATGGAACTTTGTTGGTTTTGATCTGCTGCTCTGATGGGATTCTTGCCATGCCCTCAATATCCGATTCATGTCTTTGATCAGCCCCAAAAAACTCTAGTTCTTCTTTTAGAGGCGAATAAAAGAATTGTAAATACGCCAAAACTCCTGTAGCATATTCTTGAATGTAAAGGGTTTCATTTTCGGAGATTACTCCTTGTGTAATTAACTGATTTCTTTTTTTATTATAATCTTCTTGATTGGTTGCCAAAAAATACCCTTTACCACCAGCAGCTCCCTGTCTTTTCACAATTACAAGCTTGTCAATATCTTTTGGCTCTAACACTGGTTTTGGAACTGGAAGTTTTGCCTCTCGCATAAGTTTCTCTTTCATGGTTCTATCTGACTCCCATCTTAGTATCCACTTGTTTCCAAAAATTGGAGTTTTAATTGATTCAATTTGTTCTGAACTCATNTGNGCAATTAATGTTCCATGAGGAACAAGTATTGCATCATTTTGTTCTAACGTTAATTGATGTTTTTGCTCTAATATTTCTGTAAAAGAATCAACCAAAACTAATTCATCAATAAACTGAAATCTACGATATAATTTCTCTCTTTTTCTCTCGCAAATTAGGATTGTTTTTAGACCTTCATCTTTTGCACCTTTTAAAACTTGTAGGGCACAGTGAGATCCTAAGGTTGCTATTGCCGTCAATGTGATGTATGTACTAATTTATCGTACTTTATGAACTATGTGTGGATGATATGTATTGGAATACCTCGTCAATTAACTCTGCGCTTAATTCTGTTCTCATATTTTCTGGAATCACTTTTAATACAAAATCATACATGTTTGTATTTTTTGGGAGGCTTTCTCTTTCTTGATGTAATGAATACACTGCAATTCCATTTGATATTAACGCAATAATTTTCTCTTTATTTGTCAAAGACATTGTTTTTCTAAACAACCTGGAGTAATTTAATGTAAATCAAAAAATATATTGTTTTTGAAATATTATTGAATTGATCCATTAAATTCTAATTTCATGTATGATTCTTGCTTAACTTGACTAAGTGTATTTAATTCTATTAATTCACTATGTCCCTCTGCCATTTCATATGACTCTTGTGATGCATGATATCCAACAAATACCGCTGCGATGATAAAGGTCACCATTACTAATCCTATTAACAGATCCAATTCATTTTAGACTAGAATATTTTCTGATGATAAATGTTACTTTTTTATTAATTTTAATACATTATCCTAAAATTGATGATTGTATACCCACAAAAAATCAGAGTTGATTATTTGCTATAATTAGGAATCAGTCACACAATTTAGAAAAAAGTCTACTTGACTATTGCTTTTTTTACGCCCCATTTAAGAGCAAATTCTTCTTTAGTGATCGGAATTTTGGATTTGCACTTTACACATCGACGCATTTTATTGTATTTGGAAAATCTCCAAACATGAGGTTCGCTTTTTTGATGACAGTTCATATCTTTGTATATTTTTACTAGTATTTAGGAAAACAATCATTTCACAAAAATTAAGTACACCATGTTACAGCCAGATAGTAAATTATGATTAAAACAGAGCTTGGAACTTTACGCAGGTCTCATTATTCTAATGAATTGAATCCTTCAATGAATGGCACTGAGGTTACTGTTATGGGTTGGATCTTGACAATAAGGGGTCATGGAAACATTAGTTTTGCTACCCTTAGAGATAAGAACGGAGACATCCCAATTGTCGCCAAAAAAGGAGACTGCCCTGATGAACTACGTGAAAAACTTTCGATCTTAAAGGTGCATTCCTCTATTGCAATTACTGGGAAAGTAAAATCATCTGAAAAAGCACCAACTGGATTTGAGATTATTCCAACTGAACTTCGAGTGTTTTCAGATGTTGAAAAAATTCCTCCTTTTGAACCTTTAGCAAAAACTGTGAAAAATATCGATACACGATTAGAAGTGCGACCAATTGATCTTAGACGCAAACCATTGCAACATATTTTTAATGCAAGAAGTCTTGTACTAAAATCAATCAGAGATTATTTTTATCAGCAAAATTTTACAGAGATCAATACTCCAAAAATGATAGCGACTGCAACTGAAGGTGGTGCTGCACTATTTCCAATATTTTATTATAATAAAGAAGCATTTTTAGCTCAAAGCCCACAATTGTATAAAGAACAATTGACTATGAGTTTTGAAAAAGTTTTTGAAATTGCACCTATTTTTAGGGCAGAACCCTCAAGAACTAACCGTCATCTGGCAGAAGCAATATCTATTGATTTGGAAGAATCTTTTGTAGATTATAATGACGTAATGAATAGAATTGAAGATATCATAAAAATATCTATTAAATCCGTCAGTGATTATGCAAAAAACAACACAGATGTTGAGTTTATTATTCCGCCTATTCCTGAAAATATTCCAAGATACTCTTATGATGAATTAGTAGAAAAAATGCAAAAAGCAGGTGCTAAAACTGAATGGGGTGATGATCTTTATCCTTCAAATCTTAAGAAGATTGGTGTAGAAGGATTTTACTTTATCAAAGACTGGCCTTTGGGTCCTAAACCATTTTATGTAAAAGATAGTAAAACAAATCCTAAAATTTCTGAATCGTTTGATTTGATGTTTGGCGACTTGGAATTGGCTTCTGGCAGTACAAGAATTGAGAAACGACATGAACTTGAAGAGAGAATGAAAAATAAAGGGATGAAGACTGATGCATTTGAGTATCATTTGGGAGCATTTGATTATGGTGTACCTCCTCACGCTGGATGTGGTATTGGTCTTGAACGACTAATTATGGCACTAACAGGTACAGAAAACATCCGCGATGTCACATTTTATCCTAGAGACGTTGATAGGCTAACACCATAGGTGATTTGAAGATGGTATCACAAAAAGAAATAGAACATGTTGCAAAATTAATGAGAATTGAACTTGTTGATCCTACAATCTATGAACGTGTTGATAAAATGTTGGGGTATTTTGATATCTTAGATTCTGCAGGTGTTGAATCTGAAGAAATTTCAATGAGGGAAATACCGCTTACTAGTTTGAGAGAAGACAAGTACATTCCATTTGATAAAAAACTAATTGAAAAACTCAATCACTATAAAGGAACCTATGTTAGAGCTCCAAAGATGGTTTAATTGAATCTTAAAATTTCAGCTCTACAATTTATCCGCGAAGTAAAATCTGGAAATATTTCTGCTGAAGATTTTATTGCACAAACTATGGAGCAAATACAAAATGTCGATGGTACCCTACATGCATTTTTATCATTAAATGACAATGCAGTTGATCAGGCAAGAGCAATCGATAAAAAAATAAAATCTGGGGAAAAAATTGGGCAATGCTATGGCATGCCAATTTCTATTAAGGATAACATATGCATCAAAGATACTAAAACAACATGTGCATCAAAGATGCTTGAAAATTTTATTGCGCCCTACGACGCTACTGTAATTACAAAACTAAAACAACAAGATGCTATTTTTGTTGGAAAAGTGAATCTTGATGAATTTGCAATGGGTCTTACTACTGAATTTAGTGCATATGGCCCAAGTAAGAATCCGTGGAATCTAGATTATGTTCCAGGCGGATCTTCTGGGGGAAGTGCAGTTTCTGTTCGAGCATTCGAATGTGTTGCATCGTTAGGTTCTGACACTGGTGGGTCTGTTAGAAACCCTGCAAGTTTTTGTTCCACAGTTGGGTACAAACCAACTTATGGCCTGATTAGTAGATATGGTCTAATCTCATATGCAAATAGTATAGAGCAGATTGGGCCTTTGACTAGAACTGTAGAAGATGCAGCGTTTATGCTAAATATTATTGCAGGTTTGGATCCTAATGACAATACAACTGTAGATAACAACAATGAAGATTATCTCAAAAATATTGATTCAGGCATAGAAGGCAAAAAAATAGGTATAATTACAGAGATGATTGGTGAAGGAATTGCACCATCCGTACTTTCAGCAACAAAAGATGCTATATCAAAACTAGAGGGATTGGGAGCTATATGCGAAGAAATCTCTCTTGATATGGTAAAATACTCTGTTGCTGCATATTATACAATTACTGCAACTGAAGCGGGTAGTAATCTTGCAAGATATGATAATCTCCGATATGGTTATGATTTTTCAGTTGAAGGATACGAGTTTAACTCATATATTGAAAAAGCACGCAAAAAACTTGGTCCTGAAGTAACAAGGCGAATGATTCTTGGTGGATTTGTTCCTTCTGCAGGACATGCTGGAAAGTATTTTCTCAAAGCCCTCAAAGTAAAAAGTAAACTCACTAGGCAAATAGATGATGCATTTAAAAAATTTGATCTATTGATTTCTCCAACTGTTCCAATTTTACCATTTAAGTTCGGTGAGAAAATACATGATCCTGTTGCTTTATTTCTTGTTGATATCAATACAATAACTGCGAATCTTACTGGAAAACCTGCAATATCGATTCCATATGCCATNTCTNATGGTTTGCCAATTGGAATCCANCTAATTGCAAATTCCATGAATGATAAATTATTACTTCAAGCTGCATATGCATTAGAAAAAACTGTAAAATTACCGGAGGTTCCTGTTTGACAAAAATTGGATTAGAAATTCACTGTCAACTTACAAAGTTAGAGAGCAAATTGTTTTGCTCATGTAAGGCAAACTATAGAGAATTTGAACCAAATACCAACATCTGTCCTATCTGTATGGGGTTACCCGGTAGTCTTCCTAGATTAAATCAAAAAGCTGTTGAAAAAGCAACAATGATTGCAATGGCACTAAATTGTCATACTCCTGAAAAAATTGTCTTTTTTAGAAAAAATTATTTTTATCCCGATTTGCCAAAGAATTTTCAAATTACCCAACTCAACATCTATGGTGATACTAGTATTGGGGGTACTGGAACTCTAATAATCGGAGAAAAGAAGATACGCATAACTAGAATTCAATTAGAAGAAGATCCTGGGAGATTAATTTACGAGGGAAGCTCTGAGAAAAACCAAATAACCTTGGTGGATTATAATCGTGCAGGCACACCACTGGTTGAGATTGTAACAGAGCCTGACTTTGAAAATCCAAAAGAAGTAAGAGAATTTCTAAATATTTTATCGGATTTATTGGAGAATCTCGGTGTGTCAGATCCTAGCTTGGAGGGTGCAATGAGGGCAGATGCAAACGTATCAATTGAAGGTGGAAATAAAGTAGAAATAAAAAATATTGGTTCGTTTTACGATCTGGAAAAAGCAGTACATTTTGAAATTACACGTCAGCAAAGCTTGCATTCGCGAGATATTCCTATTATTCAAGAAACACGTCATTGGGATGATAAAAGAAAGATTACTGTTTCTTCAAGATCAAAAGAAGAAGACTTGAATTATAGATATTTTCTAGAGGGAGATATACCGTGGGTTAGAATTGGTGATGAAGTAAAAGAAAAATTAAAATCTGAAATGCCTGAAAGTATTAGTTCTAAAAAACAACGATATATTTCAAAATACAATATTCCTCTGCAGGTTGCAGATGTACTCTCATCTGATAAATTTTATTCGGACTTATTTGAGGATTCGCATACAAAAGAAAATGCCAAAGAGGTCGCAAATATCATAACCACCGATTTGATGGGAATGGTAGATACTAGAGAAAAAAGAGAGTCTTCAAAATTAAAAGCACATCATCTAAAAGAAATAGCTGATTCAATACAATCAGGTAAGATTGCAAGAAATTCTGCTAAAAACGCATTGTATGAAATCGTAAAAACAGGTAAAAACTTGGTTGATGTAATATCTAAACTTGATCTAGGTAATATCTCTGATGAATCTGAATTATTAAAAATCATTGAATCTGTAATTGTGGAAGAGCCTCAAGCTGTGGAGCAAGCAAAATCCAATCCTCAGACAATTAATTATCTTGTTGGCAAAGTAATGAAAAAAACAAATGGGAAGGCAGATCCAAAACTAACTTTAGATTTACTGCAAAAGAAGATTTTATGACTGATCTTTCTTTAGAATATATTGAATTTATCAAAATATTGGCAAATTCTGATTTCACCATACTTCAAGCAGGCATGAATGATGCAACAAGATACAAACTTGATGCCCAAATAGGGGTGATTTTACGGGAATATTACAAAGAAAACACGCAAGGTACTAAAACAGGTTGGACAGAAAAATTTGAAAAAGTTGGTATTACTGAAGATGATGGTAAATCTGCAATTGCATGCGCAAGAAGACTTGGAATAAATATTTCTTGAACTAAAAACTCTTTTTAGCATTACTATTTTTAAAATATCATATTGTCTGATTTTGTATTTACTCCAACTGAAGAACAGATACGATCATCAAATATCCACCAGTTTATGAGCAAGTACAATATTTCATCATTAGAAGAACTGTCTACGAAGGCAAATCAAAATCTAGGGTGGTTTTGGCAAGAAGTAAGTAACTATATTGGAGTTATTTGGGATACACCATACACTACAGTTTTAGATATTACAAAAGGAATCCCGTGGTCAAAATGGTTTGTTGGTGGTAAAACCAACATTTACAAATCGTCTGTTGAAAAGTTCGCCAAAGAAAAACCTGATCATATAGCATATACTTTTGTATCTGAAGACGGCTCTACTTCAAAAACAACATATTTTGAATTGGATCACAATGTCAACAAACTTGCAAATGCCCTCAAACAACTTGGAGTCAAAAAAGGTGATGTAGTTGCAATATATCTCCCAATGATTGAAGAATCCATTTTGGCAATTCTTGCATCTGCAAAAATTGGTGCCATCCAAACCGTGATATTCTCTGGATATAGTTCTGAATCTCTACAGATTAGATTACAGGACTGTAATGCAAAAATTCTTTTTGTTTGTGATGGATTTCAAAGAAATGGAAAGTCAATTTCACAAAAGCAAATTATCGATACTGCAATAAAAGAAACAAAAATTGAAAAAATTATTGTAATCAAATACAAAGGAGTAGATGAATATGCAGAGTCTGAAAAATTTGTTTTTTATAACTCCTTAATGAACTTGCAAAGTTCCTTTTGTCCTACCGAAGTTATGGATTCTGAAGATCCATTGTTTATTTTGTATACCTCCGGAACTACAGGTAAGCCAAAAGGTGTAGTTCACACACATGGGGGATTTTCTGTTTTTGCAGGATATCAGGCTGCATTTTTAATTGATATAAATGAAAACGACATTATTTTGTGGCCAGCCGATGTTGGTTGGATTACTGGGCTTGTTTGGAATATTTATGGTCTTTTGATTAGAGGTGCAAGCGCTGTACTCTATGATGGTGCATTGAATTATCCAAATTTTGAAAGAATCTGGAATATGCTGTATCAATACGACGCTACAATTTTTGGCATATCTCCAACAGCTGTAAGGCTGTTTAAAAAAAATAATATCGAGCCATTAAAACTGCATTTACTTGAAAAAATTAAAAACATCCCCACTACTGGAGAACCATTAGACGAAGATTCTTGGTGGTGGTTATTTGAAAAAGTAGGTAACAAAAAAATTCCAATCATGAATCTATCTGGAGGTACTGAAATAGGAGGCGCAATGTTATCTGTTTTTCCTGGGATGAAACTAAAACCGTCTACTGTAGGAATTCCATGTCCTGGAATGGATCTTGATGTTTTTGATGATGATGGAAAATCCATTCGTCAAAAAAATGGGTATCTTGTAATAAAATCTCCTTGGCCTGCAATGACAAAAGGACTACTAAATGATGATCAACGTTATCTTCAAACTTACTGGTCACGCTTTGAGAATATTTGGTTTCATGGAGATTATGTTTTTGTTGACGCAGATGGATTATGGTATATGCAAGGAAGAACTGATGACGTCATTAACGTTTCAGGACA
>Ga0051980_10004234_pt1 | contig 10851 bp, 8 predicted proteins | sample CryGey13umfilter_2_FD_55014 | JGI IMG/M metagenome (GOLD analysis project Ga0051980, IMG submission 55014) | Groundwater microbial communities from aquifer in Utah, USA - Crystal Geyser 4/9/14 3 um filter | ecosystem: Environmental > Aquatic > Deep subsurface > Groundwater | place: USA: Utah...
AATTTTAAAACAGATGAAGATCGTGGCAATTATGTGATTAAACAATTAACTCAATAAGTATTAACATTTAAATATAGCTAATGTATGGAACATATAGATTTTTCGCTCGTTGATTGGTCCAGAGCACAATTTGCACTCACAGCATTGTATCATTGGTTGTTTGTGCCCTTAACGCTTGGGCTTTCGTTTATTATTGCATTTATGGAAACGCAATATGTACGCACAGGCAATCCTGAATGGAAACGGATTACAAAATTTTGGATGACACTTTTTGGCGTTAACTTCGCAATTGGAGTGGCAACCGGAATTATTCTCGAATTTGAATTCGGAACAAATTGGTCGAATTATTCTTGGTTTGTAGGTGATATTTTTGGTGCACCACTTGCAATAGAAGGTATTATGGCTTTTTTCTTAGAAAGTACATTTATTGCAGTCATGTTTTTTGGGTGGAATAAAGTAAGTAAGAAATTTCATTTGCTTTCAACTTGGTTGGTGGCAATTGGCTCAAATCTATCAGCATTATGGATTTTGGTTGCCAACGCATGGATGCAATATCCTGCAGGAATGAAATTTAATCCCGATACGGCACGAAACGAAATGGTTAACTTTTGGGATGTTTTATTTTCACCTGTAGCCCTGAATAAATTTTTCCATACCGTTACATCGTCTTATGTTTTGTCTGCGGTATTTGTAATAGGTGTTAGTGCATGGTTTTTATTAAAAAATAAAGAACAATTGTTTGCTAAAAAAAGTATAATAGTTGCCTCAATTTTTGGTTTAGTCACCTCATTTTTGATAATCATAACAGGAGACGGTTCTGCAAAGAACATGGCAAAATATCAACCCATGAAATTTGCAGCAATGGAAAATCTTTATACAGGGCGACAAAATGCACCGCTTGCCGTAATCGGACTTTTACAAAAAGATAAAACTGATACCATTTTAGATAAACAAAATATTTCACTAAAAATAGAAATTCCAAGTTTACTTTCAATCATGGCATTTCAAGATGCAAACGCTTATGTTCCCGGAATACATGATTTGGTAAATGGTAATGCAGAGCATAATATATTGTCGTACAAAGAACGGAGCGATAAAGGTAAAATAGCAATTACATCACTTGCGGAATATAAGAACGCAAAAAAAACAGGAAACGATAGTATTGCCAATGCAGCTCTTACCAAATTAAATGAAAACTATCCTCATTTTGGTTATGGTTATTATGCTAATCGTAATGTAAATGAATTAATTCCAAATATTCCGCTCACTTTTTATTCATTTAGAATAATGGTTGGTTTAGGATTTCATTTTATCGCTTTGTTTTTGGTTGTTTGGATTTTAGCAAAAAAAGATAAACTGGAAAAGAAACGATTTATTTTATATACTGCACTTTGGTCAATTCCTTTGGCTTACATTGCTTCCGAATTAGGTTGGGTTGTTACAGAAGTTGGTCGCCAACCTTGGGTTATTCAAGATATTTTGCCCACCATTGCAGCCGTTTCGCAAATTAAATCGACATCGGTTCAAATAACCTTTTGGCTATTTTTTGTCATTTTCACTGGTTTGCTTATTGCTGAAATTAAGATTATGCTTTCGCAAATAAAAAAAGGCCCAGAAACTGAACTTATCGAAAACGAAATAAGAATAAATTAATCAAATTTTAAAATTAAAAGTCATGTTTGAAACATTTCAATATATCACATTGCAACAATACTGGTGGATAATAGTTTCCCTATTGGGTGCAATCCTTGTTTTTTTAATGTTCGTACAAGGCGGACAAACACTTATTTACACTCTTGGAAAAACAGAAGATGAACGAACAGTTTTGGTAAATCTTTTAGGTAGAAAATGGGAATTTACATTTACTACTTTGGTTACTTTCGGTGGTGCTTTTTTCGCTTCTTTTCCATTATTTTATTCCACAAGTTTTGGTGGTGCTTATTGGGTTTGGATATTAATCTTAATTGCATTTGTCGTTCAGGCAGTGGCTTATGAATACCGCACAAAACCTAATAATCTTTTTGGGAAACGCCTATATGAAATATTACTGTTTATTAACGGATTGCTTGGTACAATACTAATAGGAACAGCTGTTGCAACATTTTTTACTGGCTCTGGATTTTCAGTAAATAAAATGAATTTAACTCTACTTACAGGCAATAAGATGCCAATAATTTCTGAATGGACAGGTTTGGCTCATGGCCTGGAAGCCGCATTTAATTTGCAAAATCTTTCATTAGGGTTAACAGTTTTTTTCTTGGCACGAGTTTTAGCTTTGCTTTATTTCATGAACAGAGTTAATAATACAAAAATCATGGAACGTGTTAAAAAACAACTACTTTACAATGCAATACCTTTTGTAATATTCTTTTTGACATTTACAATTTGGTTATTGTTTTCAAAAGGATTTGCAGTAAATCCAACCACAAAAGAAGTTTTTATTGAACCTTATAAATATTTGCATAATTTAATTGCAATGCCAGCAGTGGCAATTCTTTTTTTAATTGGAGTTTTATTGGTTTTAATAGGAATTATAAGACCTTTAATGTGTTTTGAAAAATGCAGTACAAAAGGGATTTGGGCAACAGGCATTGGAACAATTCTGAACGTATTTTCGCTATTTTTATTAGCAGGTTTCAATAATACAGCCTATTATCCTTCAACATTCGATTTACAAAGTTCATTAACAATAGAAAACAGTTCGTCAAGTTTTTATACATTGACAGTTATGAGTTACGTTTCCTTATTAGTTCCGTTTGTTATTGCTTACATTTGGTATGCATGGCGTTCTATTGACAATAAGAAAATTGATATTCAGGAGATTAAAACAGAGACGCATGTTTACTAATAAAATTGCTACATTACTAAGATATGAAAGTTAGTAAATACCGCTAATATGCAATATGCGATAATTGCGGGCTTTTGTGGTAGATTGAAACATTTGTACAAGAAAAACCATTTGTGCAAATTGAAACAATAGTGCTTTGAAAGTCCGCAATATATGCAATTTATTTTTTGTTGGGATTAATGTATTATTTTCTACCTAAAGCAGCTAAAAGGTTTATATATTATTATAAACTTTCCATCATTCATATTTGGAGCAGTACTATTTATGGTTCTTTTTGGTTTAGGCACAATTCCTATGATTTTTGCAGTCTCGCTTATTGGCAATTTTGCCAGCATAAAGCTAAGACATCTAATCAATAAAATTATCCCATTAGTAGTAGTAATCAAGGCTTATTATTTATTCTTAGGGGATTAGAGCTTGGAATAAAATATATAGGCTCTGATGCCACTAAACTTAAAGTTCCCGAAATGAAAATGAAGATGAAAGATGGCATGCATAAGTGTGGTCAATTTTATATCTCAGATGCAGAAACTTATCAAATTTGTTAAATAAAAACAATTTAACAATCCTTAATAAAGTCGATAATTTTTAATCTAAAATATTGGTTTTCTTTGTTGTACAAATAATGCAAAGCAAAATGAGTAAAACAATTTTAGTAACTGGAGGAACAGGTTTTATAGGCTCTTGGGTAGTGAAATATCTTCTCGAAGAGGGTAATACAGTAAGGTTAACTCTTAGAAACAAAGGCAATAAAGCTAAGTACGAATTTCTAGAATCCATAGCCATAAAGAGTGGCGCCAAATTAGAAATCTGGGAAGCCGACTTACTCAAAGAAGGATGCTTTGATGAGGCTGCAGCCGGATGTGATATGATTTATCATTTGGCTTCACCTTTTATTTTGAAGTTCTCCGATGCCGAAAAAGAACTTATTTTGCCAGCATTGAAAGGTACAGAAAATGTTCTAAATGCCGCAACAAAATCTAAAACCGTAAAAAGAATTGTGCTTACTTCGAGTGTGGCTGCTATTTTTGGCGATAATGCTGATATGAAAGAACAAGGCTTGAAAGAATTTACAGAAGCAAATTGGAATACTTCAAGTTCGGCTACCCATCAACAATATTCTTATTCAAAAACTTTGGCAGAGAAGCGTGCTTGGGAAATGGAAAAATCGCAATCTCAATGGAGTTTGGTAGTGATAAACCCTTCCTTCGTAATTGGACCATCTCTTGAAAAATCTTCAAATAGTGGTAGTTTGCAGTTTATGAATGACTTAATTAGCGGGAAATACAGAATGGGCGCTCCTAATTTAGAATTTAGCTTTGTGGATGTGCGCGATGTTGCTAAAGCTCATATTTTAGCTGCTGAAAACACAAAGACTAAAGGTCGATTTATAATTGCAGCACAAGAACTTTCAATGGTAGAACTTGTTAAAATAATTGAAAATGCCTACCCAAAAAAATTCAAATTGCCATTGATGACGGCGCCTAAGTTTTCTCTTTTTCTTGTAGGCTGGGCTTTTGGACTATCTAATAAGTTTATTGCCAGAAATGTGGGTCATAATATCTCCATCAATAGCACTAAAAGTAAAGTAGAGCTTGGCATTGATTATTACCCTATCGAAGAGTCGGTAAAAGATATGATTAAAACTTTGTAGTGGAATTTTTTTAAAATTCACTTTAAAAATTCTAACATTATTTTCTTCCAAAGTCAGCAGGAATTTCTCCCCATTCTTTAGTATTCCATTTTGCTATTGGATTCTTCCATTCGTTGTTTTGCAGCCATGCAATTGCTCTATCTACAAGTTTAAAAAGCTCCTCAGTTTTTGCATTCCTTGGGAGGTTAGTCTTTATAGCTTTGCGCCGAACCCATGAAATTGCAGTTATAGAATCGCTGTAAAGAGTGTAAGATTTCCCCTCTTTTTTTAAATAAGCAAGGCCATGCACAAGAGCCAAAAACTCTCCAATATTTACAGTTCCAAGCGCAAAAGGGCCCTGATGAAAAACCATTTCTTTTGTGCTTACATCAACTCCTTGATATTCTAAAACTCCTGGGTTTCCACTACATGCTGCATCCACAGCAAGAGCTTTTATGATTGGAGTTTCTGTATTTTTCTTAGTATTTATTTCTGCTAAAGTTATAGAGTCCATAGCCTTATCAGCGAAAATAATTGGTTCCGAATAATTTTCGCTAAAGTATTTTTCTGGAAATTCTGAGAAAGCCTTTTCGGCTACATCATGTCGGGTGAAGGATTTGAAAACTGGTTTGGAGAAGCCATTTACTTGCTTCATACAGTCGGCCCAATTTTGATAAATCCCTGGTTTATATCCTTCCCAAACGACGTAATATTTCTTCTGTGTTTTAGCCATTATTTAGCAAAGTGATATTGTAAAGCTGTGGTTATAACATCATTATATTGCCCTTCATTATAGTAAGTGGTCGAAAATAATGGAGTATTTCTTATAGGAAGAATGGAATATGAATAGCGCAGCAAAAGGCTCCATTTGTCATTGATATTATATGTTAAACCAGCAAAAATATCAAAATCAATTTTTTTAAAATAAGGTAAATTTGGGTCTGGAACTACTACACCATAATTATCCTTTTCAGTAGAGATAATAAGATATGCCATAGAAAGACCAGCATGCAGGCTTAAATATTTTTTTAAATCAAATTGGTAAGAAACAGGTACTTCCACATAATTGAGCCTCATGAGATACGATTCATAAATGCCATCACTGGGTTTGGCATTTTTGCGACTTCCTTTTTGAATAAAACTCATTTCCATCTGAATCTTTGCCCTGTCGGTAATGTTTCTGTTGACAAATCCACCTGCATAAATTCCAGCTTTGTTGTAGCCCGAAAGATTGTCGCCAGTAACTTGAGTGGCAGTCATTCCAAAATGATAACCTGCGTTAAAACTTTGATTATAAGCCAAAAAAGGCATCAAACAAAAAACAGATATAATCAAAATAAACTTTATCATACTATAGAAATTTGTAAAACAAAATTAGAACTTTTAATGCATCAAAATTTTATTAAATCGCCTTTTTTTGGCAATGGCATTCTTGATGGAAGATTCTAAAATTCATCGATTATTTGCTTTTCACTATTTTTAAGCTATTGGTAGATATATTTTTTATAAATTCGTGGACTGAAATTATTAGCATAATTGGCATCAATTATCTAATTTACAATTAAATACAAACATTCAAGAGTTTATTATGACTGAATTTAAAAAACTTAACAACATTATCGGATGGCTGGTATTTGCAGTGGCTTCAACTGTTTACATACTTACATCTGAGCCTACAGGAAGCTTGTGGGATTGTGGTGAATACATTTCCACCGCTTATAAATTGCAAGTAGGTCATCCTCCAGGAGCGCCATTTTTTCAAATTCTTGGAAATTTCTTTGCGCTTTTTGCTCCAAATGTTCATCTTGTAGCTCGTATGGTAAACACCATGTCGGCCTTGGCAAGTGGATTTTCAATCTTATTCCTTTTTTGGTCTATTACCCATATTGCTCGTAAGTTTTTTGTAAAAGATGAAAAGCTAAATGGCGGAAATCTTATTGCTGTTTTGGGTGCTGGCGTTGTGGGAGCTTTAACATACACATTTTCAGATTCTTTCTGGTTTTCAGCTGTTGAAGGTGAAGTTTACGCATTATCATCATTCTTTACAGCCATAGTTTTTTGGGCAATTCTAAAATGGGAAGATGCCGACGACACAAGCCATGCTTTGCGTTGGGTAATATTAATCTCCTACCTTATGGGACTTTCCGTTGGCGTCCATCTTCTGAACTTATTGGCAATTCCAGCTATCACATTTGTTTATTATTTCAAAAAATATAAACCCAGCGTTAAAGGTATGATTTTTACTTTTGTGATATCCATCTTTATTCTCGCTGGAGTAATGTATATAATTATTCCTTGGATGGTTATTATTGCTGGGATGTTCGAGAAATTATTTGTCAATAATTTTGGCTTGCCATTCCATTCTGGCTCCATAGTTTATTTCATTGTGCTTGTTGGCGGCATTGTTTATGGGCTTTATCATACACAAAAAGCAAAAAAACTTTTAGCAAATACTATAATTTTAGCATTTACATTTATCACCATTGGCTATATGTCGTTTTTGGTTTTGGTAGTAAGGTCGAATGCAAATACTCCAATTGATGAGAACAATCCTGAAGATGCAACATCGCTTCTTTCTTACCTCAACCGCGAACAATATGGAGATTGGCCAATATTATATGGCCAATATTATAATGCTCCAACTGTTGACGCCAAAGACCAGAAACCTGTTTACACAAAATCTTATGCCATTGTGGATAAAGATAATTTGCAAAATCCATCAAAAATAAAATTAGGTGATAGAGGTTTGGTGAGTATTTTTCAGTATAAAGATGATGCCGAAAAAGAATTGCAAAAGCTTAATAATCCGCAACTTAGCATAAAACAAGCTTATGTAATTACCGATGAAAGGAAAAGCAGAATTCCTGTTTACGATAAGGATTTTATGACAATTTTCCCCAGAATGTGGTCCAGTCAAAGAAACAATCATGCTGGATATTATCAGCAATTCATAAAAGATAAATCTAATAAAAAAACTATCACCACACAAGATGGTAGAAGTGAAGTTAGAGTTATTCCATCTTTTGGCGATAACTTAAGTTATTTCTTTAGTTATCAGATTGGTCAAATGTATATGAGATATTTTATGTGGAATTTCTCTGGACGACAGAATGATAATCAAGGTTTTGGAGATAATATTCATGGAAATTGGATTAGCGGCATTAATTTTATCGACGAAGCTCGCCTTGGCCCTCAGGATGATATGCCTATAGAATTGCAAAACAATAAAGGGCATAACAGATATTTTATGCTTCCATTGATTTTGGGGCTTTTAGGTTTATGGTTTCATTTTTCCAAAGCTTACAAAGATGCACTTGTAGTAACTATTTTGTTTTTGATGACAGGTTTTGCCATAATAATTTATCTAAACCAATATCCATATCAACCGCGCGAACGAGATTATGCTTATGTAGCCTCTTTCTATGCTTTTTCAATTTGGATTGGCATAGGTGTAATAGCTCTTTACGATTTGCTTAGAAAATATTTGAACCCTAAAGCAACGGCAATATTGGTATCGCTTGTTACACTGCTATTTGTACCAATGCTTATGGCTCAGCAAAACTGGGATGACCATGATAGAAGCGGAAGATACAATACGCTGAATATAGCAAAAAACTATCTAAACTCTTGCGAAAAGAATGCAATTATCTTCACCAATGGCGACAACGACACTTTCCCTCTTTGGTATGCTCAAGAAGTTGAAGGTATCCGTACAGATATAAAAATTGTGAATCTAAGCCTCTTCAATACCGACTGGTATATAGATCAATCTGTAAGAAAGACTTATGATGCCGAACCTATTCCTTTTGGAATTGGCCGCGACAAATATATCCAAGGCACCAATGATGTGGCTTATTTTATTCCAAATCCAGCATTAGCAATCGACAAAGAATATTATAATATCAAAGATTTGGAGAAATTTTTCTTTAGCGATGCCGAAGAGACAAAATATAAAACTGGTTATGGTGAGGAAATAAATTATTTCCCAACAAAATATTTTTATATTCCTGTGGATAAGAAAAAAGTGATTGAAAACGGCACTGTAGCTGCAAAAGATAGCAGCCTTATAGTTGATAAAGTACGCTGGATGATAAATAACTCCATGGTGCAAAAAAACAATTTGATGATGATTGAGATGCTGGCAAATTTCGACTGGAACAGACCAATTTATTATGCAATAACCACTGGCAGCGAAGCTTATCTCGACCTTATGGAATACTTTCAGCTCGATGGAATGGCTTACAGACTTGTGCCAATTAAAACTGCCGATGGCGGGCAACTTGGCACTTATGGACGCGTCAACACCGATGTTTTGTACGACAATTTGATGAACAAATTTGAATACGACGGACTTAATGACCCTAAATTATATTACGATGAATCTCACATGAGAAGTATCAGAAATTATAGGTCGAATTTTGCAAAACTTGCCGCTGCTCTTATCGACGAAGGTAAAAATGCTAAAGCCAAAAAAGTGTTAGAAAAAGCTATGGAAACACTTCCCGAAAAAACTGTTTCCTTCGATTATTTTATAACTCCTTTAGCCGAATGTTACTATCGCGTGGGAGATAAAACTATGGCTAATAAGCTTATGAACAGACTTATAGACATTCAAACACATGACTTGGTATTTTATTACAAGCAACATCAGGGGGCAAAAACTTTGATAAACGAAAAACGTACTGCTATGATGATTTTGCAACAAGTTAATATGTCGGCCACAAAATATGGTGCGACGGATATTGCAAAAAAAGCAAACGACGAATTTATGAAATACTATCAGATTTTTAGCTCCGAAGCTCAATAAATTTTTACAAAAGCAATTCCCAAAAAATTTGGGAATTGCTTTTCTTTATTTGAATATGAAAAAAATTCTCATCATCATTCTCATCTCCTCTTCCTCCTTGCAAATCGCCTTCTGCACTGGCAAAAGAGTTGATTATTCTCAAATAGAAAAAAGAAACGACACTACATTTCAAAAAGATTCCAATATTCCTTTCACAGGCACAGCATTTATGAATTCTAATAGGGGCAAATTATTTATGGAAACCCCTTACATAGATGGTTTTATTAATGGTACCGAAAAAACTTACTTTGAAAATGGAAATATAAAATTGTCGGCAGAATATTACAACAGCAAATATAACGGCAAGTTGATTTATTATTTTGAAAATGGAAAACCTTTAAGCTCCGAAACTTACAAAGACGATTTCAAATATGGTGAAGCTAAATACTGGTATTCAAATGGAAAACTAAAAAAAGAGGGAAATTACTACGACTGCCGCGAAACAGGTTTATGGATTGAATATTATGAAAATGGTAATATACAATCCAAAGGTAATTATAAATTAGCAGAAAAAACTGGCCTTTGGGAATATTATGATTCCCTTGGTAAACTTATTAAAAAAGAAGAAAATTAGATTCTTTTAATGAGAAATAATTAGAACTTGAAGAAAATGCTCAAAAGTGTGTATGAAAAAAATGAAAATCTACCTTTTATATTGATAGATAAATAATTACTGTTGATAGTAACTAACCTTCATTCGGCAAGTTATTTTTTTGATTTCTTTAATTTTTTTTGATTCCTCCAATTTTAAAAATGACCAGCCAAGTATATGGAGTGTTGAACTAAATTTCCTTTCGACAGGCTTAAGGTAAACTATCTCAATTCGACGAATCCATAGCAATTGCTAATCTATTGGCTTTCAAAGCAAAAAGATTTTTTTTGGCAAGCCGCAAAAAATAAACATAAAAATATTCCATAAAAATCAAGCGCTCTTTTATCAAATATAATTACTATTTTAGCATTGCAGTTTTTTAATCATTTGGAATTGAAGGAGGGATTATTAGACAAATGTCACGGATTTGATGAAAGGTCTGCAGTTATGCCTCTTCTTTGGCGACAGTTCAACATTATAGAAACTAACCAAAAATTAATTTTTAATACTGCCTTTAAGGCATACAAATTTGATTGAATAGAATGAAAAACAATTACGTAAACTTCATCTCAGACGACCATTTATTGGAGTGTATCGGCAACTTGCACAAAGCCTATTTGAACGCTAAAAACAACATTACGAAAAAGAATTTTACTCAAATAAAGTTGATACTATTAAACTGACTTTTGATGCAAAGTTTAACAACATAGACGAAGAAAGCCTCATTCAATCAGAGATTTTGAGGCAAATTGATAAATCAATCAACAATTCTATCGGGACTTTTCACGAACAAATTTTGGGCGGTATAAAAGGTTTTGAAGCGGGCAATTTAAGTGGCTATGACATTAAAGCCCAAGATGATACTTTGTTTGCAGACATCAAGAACAAGCACAACACAATGAACAGTAGTGCGGCCGAAGCATTGTTTCAAA
>Ga0051980_10004263_pt1 | contig 10821 bp, 13 predicted proteins | sample CryGey13umfilter_2_FD_55014 | JGI IMG/M metagenome (GOLD analysis project Ga0051980, IMG submission 55014) | Groundwater microbial communities from aquifer in Utah, USA - Crystal Geyser 4/9/14 3 um filter | ecosystem: Environmental > Aquatic > Deep subsurface > Groundwater | place: USA: Utah...
ATCAGAAAGATATTGGACGAAGATTCACGGGGGGTTCCCAAGGTTTTGTTTTTAGACGAAATACATCGCTTTAACAAATCCCAGCAGGACTTTCTACTTCCTTACGTCGAAAGAGGGGAGATAATTTTGATTGGAGCCACTACCGAGAATCCGAGCTTTGAAGTGATACCGCCTCTGCTTTCTAGGTGCAGGGTTTTTGTTTTAAACGAACTTTCCCCGGACAATATGAGAGCCATCATTAAAAGAACCGGGCTGAAAATGAGTAAATCAGCGGAAGATTGGCTGGTTAATATGGCCAACGGCGATGCAAGGCAGGCAATAAATATGCTGGAAAATACGAGCGAACTTTACAAGAAAATCACGGTAGAGAATTTAAAAAACGCTCTCCAGTCAAAGTTTTTAAGATACGACAAAAAAGGGGAAGAGCATTATAATACTATTTCAGCTTTTATCAAAAGTGTGAGAGCAAGTCAGCCGGATGCAGCTTTATATTATTTAACGCGGATGATTGATTCCGGCGAAGATCCCAAATTCATAGCAAGGAGAATGGTTATTTTCGCTTCAGAGGATATAGGGTTGGCCCAGCCTACGGCTTTGGTGGTGGCTAATGATGTTTTTAGAGCCGTGGAAATAATCGGATTGCCCGAATGCGGCATTAACTTGGCGCACGGAGTAGTTTATCTGTGCCAATGCAAAAAAGACAGAAGCGCCTATGAGGCCTATAAGAAAGCTATGGAAGATGTTAAAAAATTCGGGAATCTGCCCATTCCTTTAAGTTTGCGGAATCCGGAGACAAAACTGATGGAAGAATTGAATTACGGCAAAGGATATGAAAAATACTCCAAGGAATCTTTTCTGCCCGATAAGTTGAAAGGAAAGAAATATTTGGAAAAATAGGACTGAGGTTCGTTGAGGTTAGACCTCGATAACTCGATAATCTCAAAACGAGGCGGATTTAAAAGGAAATTGTTTTTAATTAAAACAGAAAAATAAGTAGTCGCCGAGGAGGCGATTTTTTGATAGAATAAGAGTAATGACAAGTGAAATTAATGTTTCAAGCAAGGAAAAATATCAACTGATTGATATTACGGATAAAGTTGAGAAGGTAGTAAAAGAAAGCCAAATTAAAGATGGCTTGGTTTTAGTTTTTGCGCCGCATTCAACCGCGGCTATTTTATTAACCGAAAATGAAGAGGGTTTAAAGCAGGATTGGTTAAGTTTTTTTAAAAAATTGGTTTCTGGTTTTGATTTTCAACACAATAGAATTGACAACAACGCTGATTCCCATATTCTTTCAGGTCTTGTTGGACAAGGGAAAACTCTTCTTCTTAAAGACGGCAATTTACTTCGAGGGACTTGGCAGCAAATATTTTTGGCAGAATTTGATGGTCCGCGAGAAAGAAAAATAATTATTAAGATTTACACGAAGGAGGTATAAAAGTTCATTTTTTACAAGATACTTCAACTTATTTTTTAATTACTAATTTTTTGTTGAGAATTTTATAGATATGAAACTGAAATTGATTATTTTTGATTTTTATAAAACTTTAGGTTTTCAGGTGTCGAAAATTGAGCTGAAGGATTTTTTTGTTTTTTACAAAAAAATCGGGGTTGAATTCAAAACAGAAGAGGATATAAAAGCATTTACCTTGCTGTTTTCTGAATTAATAGGCTGTTCTGCTAATTGGCTGGAGCTTGGTAAAAATCTTCTGGAGAAAGTTCTTGAAAAGCCAAGCCCAGAAAAAATCAAAGCCTTAGCTGATTTTTACAAAGAAAATATTGTTTATCAGCTGTATGACGATGTTAAAGAAATAATTAATCTTCCTTATCGAAAAGCCGTTTTAACCGCTAACGCTAAGTTTTTAATTAAAAAGTTAGGTTTGGAAAAGTTTGCTAAACTTTTTACTCCCCGAGAAACAAAATTTTTAAAACCTGATCCAAAAGCATTTTTAGCTGTTTTAGAAAACTTGAAAGTTAAACCAGAAGAGACAATTATGGTTGGTGATGAAATAGAAAGAGATTTGATACCAGCTCAAAATCTAGGGATGAAAACAATTTTAATCGACAGGGGAAACAAAATTGAAGATTCCCCATTCAAAAAAATCAGCTCTTTAGCCGAATTAAAAAACCTTTTAGAGCCTGTAGTATAAAGATTATCATTTTAAACAAGAGAGATTGACATTATTACGAAGAATTAAGAACCTGCCTCGCTAACGCTCGGCAGAACCTTGATTCGCTAATGTATAACATATATTCTTGAATTAAGAACCTGCCTCGCTAACGCTCGGCAGAACCTTGAATGTTTTCCTCGTTGCGCTTAGAAAGCCATTGTCTTGGAGATTTTTAAAAAGAAAAAGCCCATGGTTGACGGCGAACCATGGGGTTATATTATCTATGTATTTTAAGGTGCAATATAAGTCTGAGTTCCGGATTATCCCGGACCCGGACTATTTTTGGTATCTTTGGCGAAGAAAATGGCTCTCTTGAATAACAAAGGTAATCAATAAAGCTAACCCTACGCCCGAACCATACATTCCTAACTTTCCAAACTCTTGAGCCATTTTTATGCCTAAGAATTCAACCCCTATCAAGACTAAGATAAGGAGAACAATAGCAACTACAGTGTGTCTTACTATAAATTGAGTCATATATTTTGAGACAATGGAAAATGCCGTCTTTTTTCTTATCGTCTCTCCTTTCTTTTTGACGACCTTTACTTAAAGAACTATTGATAACATAACACCTATTTCTATTTTTGTCAAGGGGAAATACAAAAAATAAAACTGAGATTGCTCCCAGTTTTTAAAATTTCTAAACGAGTGATGTCAATTTCTTTATCGATGGCTGCGGTAGGTAGACAGACAGACAAGGATTTTATCCAAATGGCGGGCGCGACGGGATTTGAACCCGTGATCTTTCCCGTGACAGGGGAATATGTTTAGCCAGACTACACCACGCGCCCATTTACAATACCGGGTGGGAATCGTCCTATTTATCATTTGATAGGACGCCCTGTCAAATGACGGGGCGAACCCATCATATGTCGGCGGTCGGATTTGGACCGACGACCTAACGCTTATGAAACGTTTGCTCTAACCACTGAGCTACGCCGACAGAATAAAAAATTTGTTGCGGGGGTCAGAATTGCACTGACGTCTCCAGCTTATGGGACTGGTGAGATACTACTTCTCTACCCCGCTACAGATATATTATCTTAAATTTTAAAAAAAATCAACAAATGACAACAAACCGATGGGTGACAGGCGCCAGTCACCAGTTGTAAGTTGCCAAGTCGCCAGTTGCCAGTTGTATTATGCCTTGCTGACAGTTTTTATGATTTTGATAAATTCCTTTGTGTTCAGTGATGCGCCGCCAACTAAAACTCCTACCATACCAGCTTCCNGAAAATAAGGTAAAACATTTTCTGAATTTACACTTCCTCCATAAAGAATAGGAGTTGTTTGGGCTGTTTTTCTTCCATATTTCTGGGAAATTATTTTTTTTAAGAAAATATTAACAGTTTGGGCATAGCTTGACTGACAGGATTTTCCGCTCCCAATTGCCCAAACCGGTTCATAAGCAATGATTAAATTCTTAACTAATTTCCTGGAAACCCCGGTTAATCCTTTTAAAACTTGCTTTTTCAAAACTTCAAAAGTTTTTTCCTGATTTTTTTGTTTCTGATTTTCTCCAATGCAAAAAATCGGCTTGAGCTTCTCTTTTAAAACAAGTTTAATTTTTTTATTAATTATTTCGTCATCTTCATTAAAAATTCTTCTTCTCTCTGAATGGCCTAAGATAACATATTCAACTCCTAAATCTTTGAGTATCAAAGGAGAAATTTCGCCGGTAAAAGCGCCTTTTTCTTCAAAAAAACAATTCTGGGCTCCTAATTTTAANTTGCCTGTTGCCTGTTGTAAGTTATCTAAACAAACAAATGGTGGGCAGATTACCACTTCAATGTTTCTAATATTTTTTACACCCAATTTTGTCGCATTGAAAATCCGTTTAGCTTCGGCTAAAGTTTGAGGGTTCATTTTCCAATTGGCAATAATAAATTTTTTCATATCCTTAGATTAAATTAAACTAATTATTCCTAAAGTTGTTAAAATAACGATTATTCCAGCAATGAAAACACCAAGCGATATTAAAGGAATTGCTCTTTTTGGGGGAATACCGAAGACAAAAGCGCAAATTGAACCTGTCCAAGCGCCGGTAAATGGTAAAGGAATTGCTACTAAAATCACCAAGCCTAATTCTTTAAATTTTTGGAATAAATCTTGGTGACTATTTCTTGTTTTTTCAAAAAGCCAGGAAAAAAAACGATTAAAAAAATAAAACCTATGGGTTAGAAAATTAGATAGTTTTTCTAAAAATAGAATAATGAAAATGGGGGGAATTAGATTTCCTAAAATTGAAAGAAAAAAAGCAGAAACTACTGGAAGCTTATAAACTACCAAGGCAATGGGAATAGATCCTCGCAACTCTAAAACTGGACTCATGGCAATTAAAAAAGTTTGAATTTCTGGAATCATTGTTTCCTTAGGTATCGGGCTGCTTTTTCGGGTTCAATAGTTGAAATCTCCATTCGGGAACCAATTTCAAAACCGGCCCAAATTGCTGTTTTTGGTAAAATTGTCCAATGCCAGTGATAATAAGGATATTTTTTGCCATCAGAGGGAGCAGTATGTAAGTAAAAATTATAATCAGGGTCATTTAATCCTTTATAAATTTTAAAGAGAGCTTTTTTAAAAACTTCTGCTAAACACTTCTTTTGAGTTTCGTTAATCTCTTCAAAATAGGGTAAATGTTTCTTGGGAGTGATAATTATCTGAAAAGCAGCTTTTGAGGCAAAGGGACAGATTGCCAAAAAATCGCTATTCTCAGCAATAATTCTCGTTCTAACTTTCATTTCCCATTCGTTCATTTTACAGTAAATACATTCTCTATGTCTTTGATAATAACTTTTAGCGTTTTTTAGGGCTTTTCTTAAATCAACATCAATTAATGGAGTAGTAATAATCTGGGAATGAGGGTGGGGTTGAGAAGCGCCGGCGGCTGGTCCATGATTATGAAAAACAGCAATATAATTAACATAAGATTTTCTTTTCAATTCTAAATATCTTTCCTGATAAGCATTGAAAACTTCTTTCACTTTTTCTTCTTCAAGGAGAGCTAAAGATTTATCATGATTCTTTGTAACAACTAATTCATGCCAGCCAATAGCGTTCATTNTTTGATAAATATTCCCTTCAATTTTTTTATCAAGNCTTGAATAAGGCAAAAAGGCAGGATATTTATTGGGAATTATAATTGTGCTCCAATTGGAAGGGTTCTTTAAGTTTTTGGGATAAATCAAAACAGCTTTTTTTATAATATCTTTTTGGCAAAAGGGGCATTCTTTTTTTGTAATCATTAACCTTTTTCTCTTCTCCCTTTTAAAAGTCTCCGGCCTTTTACCACGACCTGTAGCAATAATAACCCAATCTTTCGAAACCAAATCAAAACGAAGTTCGGATGGAAATTTTAATTGCTTTCTTTTTGCCATATAAATATATTATTGCGGCTTCGCCGCATAAAAAAACTATTTAGTCAAAATTATTGTTTTAGAATTAAGAATAGCAACAGTGTGTTCAAAATGAGCTGAAAGTTTGCCATCAGAGGTAACAAAAACCTGATTATCTTTTCCATTTTTTATTTCACCGCTGCCCAAAGTGACCATTGGTTCTAAACAAAAAACCATCCCTTCTTTAATCTCTGCTCCTGTATGCCTTCTGCCATAGTTTAAAATTTGGGGGTCTTCATGAAGTTCCCTGCCAATGCCATGACCGCAAAGGTCACGAACTACATTAAACCCTTGAGATTCAACATATCTTTGAATAGTATTTGAAATATCGCCAAAAGTATTTCCAATTCTGGCTTTTTTTATCCCTCTTTTTAAGGCTTTTTTAGTTACTCTAATTAATCTCTGGGCTTCTAAAGAAATTTTTCCTACTGGGATAGTTACTGCCATATCTGAATGATATCCTTTATATTTCATCCCAATATCTAAAGATAAAATATCACCTTCTTTTATTTTTTTTTTCGTTGGAATCCCATGAACAATTTCTTCATTGATTGAAGTACATAAAGTTGCTGGAAACCCTTGGTATCCCTTAAATGACGGTTGTCCTCCAGATTTAAAAATGAGCTTTTCTGCAAGCTCGTCTAATTCTTTAGTGGTAATTCCCGGTTTAACTCTTTTTACCAATTCTTTTATAATTTGAGCCAGGATTTTACCACCTTCTGCCATTATGGAAATTTCTTCTGTAGTTTTAATTTTAATCATTTAGCGCTTTAAAAATATTTTGGAAAACAGCGGCGACTGACTGTTCACCATTAACTTTTTTAACTTTTAATCTCTCTTTTTTAAAATAATCTATCAACGGCAGGGTTCTTTCTTTAAATTCTTTTAATTTACTCTTTATTACTTTTGGGTCACTATCTTCGCGAAAAACTAATTTTGAACCATCAAATGGACATTTTTTTAATTTGGCAGTTTCTTTGGTATATAAAATTGAGTGGCGCATTAATTCACAGATTCTCCTGTGGCTATTTCTCCAAATTGAAACCTCCTGTTTTTGTTCAATTAAAATTATTTTAATATTTGAAATCCCGTAAAGTTTTTTTAATAAAGGAATTACTTTTTTTGCCTCATAAAGAGTTTTCGGAGAGCCCGAAAATACTATCCCTTTTTTTTCTTTAGATAACGCTTTAATTTTATTATTTACCCAAAAAGCGATTAAAGGAGGATTCATCCATTTTCCTTTTTCTCTCAATTTTTTTTCTTCTGAAAGAAAATATTTTTTACCGCCAATTTTTATAAAGTCGCCCTTTTCCGCTGCGGCTAAATTTCTCTCAATAATCTCGCTTGTTTCAAAATGATAAAGATTAAACTTCTCAGCTAATAATTCAGCTTGAGTTCCTTTACCCGAACCCGGTGACCCCATAATAATTATGACTAAAGGTCTCATTTTAGAAATTAGAAATTAGAAATTTTAGAATGTTTCATATTCTCGCATTTCGAGTTGAGCCTTAATTTGCCTTGCTGTTTCTAAAACTACGCTTACTATAATTAACAGAGCTGTTCCACCAATTAAGAATTGAAACTGTTGAACTCCGGTTGTCCCCTGAACAATAGAAGGCATTACTGCAATTAAACCTAAAAACAAAGCTCCTATTACTAAAACTCTATTTAAAATATAATTTATATAGCTGGCCGTTGAACTACCGGGCCTAATTCCAGGAATAAAACCACCCATCTTTTGTAAATTTGAAGCTATGGACTTAGGATCAAAGGTGACTGCAGTATAAAAAAAGGTAAAAAGAAAAACTAAAACAAAATACAAAATTCCATAAACCCAAGGACTTTGGAAAAGGTTATTTATGGTCCCAGCCATACTGCCGATTATTCCTCCCGCTCCACCTAAAAAAGAAGCAAGCATTCCCGGCAACATCAAGATTGATATAGCAAAAATTATTGGAATAACTCCGGCTGGATTAACATTTAAGGGTAAATAAGTAGAAACTCCTCCATAGAGTTTCATTCCCCTCACTCTTTTCGCATAAGAGACGGGAATATTTCTCCTTCCTTCATTTATTAAAACAACTCCCCCGATAATTACTAAAGCAATTATAAAAAAGAAAACATAAGAGAAGAGCTCGGCTTGCTCAAAGGTTAAAAGCATCTGGCGAACGTTATTGGGGAAATTGGCAACAATTCCAGCAAAAATTAAAAGAGAAACCCCATTGCCAATACCCTTTTCTGAAATTAATTCTCCTAGCCACATTAAAAATACTGAGCCAGCAGTAATGGTTAAAATAGAAGTTATTAAAGTAATTAAAGATAAATTTCCTACCGCTCCCTGGCTCTGCAGAAACATTAACATTGCATAACTCTGGATAACAGCTAAAGGAACGGTGGCAATTCTACAATATTGATTAAATTTCTGCCGACCCTGCTCTCCCTCTTCTTTATAAAGACGCCCTAACTGAGGAAAAATTAAAGTCATTATCTGAAAAATAATAACTGCGGTAATATAGGGTCCTAATCCCAACATAATGACAGAAAGATTATCTAGGGCGCCTCCAGTAAATAAATTTAAAAGACCGAAAAATTGATTGGTAGCAAAAAACTCCTGCATTCTCTGAATATTAATGCCTGGAACTGGAATGTTAGCCATTAATCTAAAAACAGCAAAAATCCCTAAAACAAAGAGAATTTTATTGCGAAGATCTTTTATTTTGAATATTTGAATAATTTTATCAAACCGCATACTTAGAACAATTTTTAATTTTTAATTTTTAATTTTAAATCAATTTTCAATGTCTAAATTTTCAAACATTTAACATTTAAGAATTTAAAAATTATTTCAAATTTATCATTTAACATTTAAAATTTGCTTAATGATACCTTCTACTTTCTCAATCTTCTCTTTCGCTTTTCTGGAAATATAACAATCCTCAATAACCAATGCCTTGGTAAGTTCTCCTTTTCCTAAAATCTTAACCTTAGGAACCTTCCCTTTTATTTTACGAATTATCTTTTTCTTGAGCAATATTTGGGGTGAAATTTTCTCTTCGGAACTAAACTTTTTCTCTAAAGTTTCTAAATTTACTATTACAGTCTTACGCTTTAAGCTTTGTGCTTTAGGCTTATTTTTGTATCCCCTCATCTTAGGATACCTTTTAATCCATTCTCTTATTTGAGGATGAAATTTCGCTCCACTTCTTGATTTTTGTCCTTTTGCTCCTTTACCAGAAAACGTGCCTTTCTTGCCACCCCTGCCTATTCTCTTTTTTTTCTTTAATTTATGAATTGGTTTGAGTTGGTGTAATTGCATAAAACATTTTAACATCTAAACATTTAAACAAATGCTTAAATGCTTATATTTTTATTTTTGAGCTTCTCAAGGGCCTTGATGGTTGCCATGGCATTATTTAATTTATTCCCAGTTCTGCTTAAAATCTTTGAAGAAATATCCTGAATTCCAACCAAGGAGCAAAGAATTCTAACTACACCCCCAGCTACTAATCCTTTTCCTTTTTTTTGAGGTTTTAATAAAANCTCTGCTGCCCCAAACTTAGCCTGAACCTCATGAGGAATAGTCCCGCTTAAAATTTGAACCTCTATAATATTTTTTTTAGCAACTCTTGTTGCTTTTTCTATTGCTTGGGCAACATCAAGTCCTTTAGCCGCTCCCACTCCTATTTTTCCGGCTTTATCTCCGAGCACCATAACTGCCCGGAATCTTAATTGTTTCCCTCCGGCAGAAACACGAGTAACTCGAGCTAAATCTAATAATTTAGATTCAAATTCATCCTTCGGCTTATCAAATTTTCTGTTTTCTCTTCTCATAGTTTGAAAATTGTCCGCCAGCTGGCGGATTAGAAATTTAAAAAATAAGTCCCCCCTCCCTCGCTCCTTCAGCTAATGCCTTCACCCTTCCATGGTATCTGTATCCACTTCTATCAAAAACAACTTTTTTAATCTTTTTCTTTAGCGCTTTTTGGGCAATCAATTTTCCTACCTCGTAAGCAACAGCAACTTTCATAGTTCTAATTATTTTCTCTTTCTTATTTTTAAAGTTTTTAGCTTCAAGTTGTCTCGCTATAGCGGCATCCCTCTGCAGCGGTGATGGTTTTGAACTTTGAGTTTTGAGCTTTGAACTTTTTAATTCTTGACTACTTGTCGCAAGAAGCGTTTTCCCTGTTTCATCGTCGATTAACTGAACATAGATATATTTATTGGAACGAAAAACACAAAACCGAGGAACCATTGAAGTACCTTTTGCCTTTGCCCTAACTCGCTTATGGCGCCTAATTCTCTTTTCTTGTTTTACTAACATAGTCATTGAGAATTTTACCCAGTAGTAGTTGCTGTTTTTTTACCAAGCTTTTTCCTAATAACTTCTCCTTGATATCTTATACCTTTTCCTTTATAAGAATCAGGGGGTCTTACTTTTTTTATATTTGCTGCAACCTGGCCTACTAATCCTTTATCAATTCCAGATACGATGATAAGATTTTTCTCCACAGAAAATTGAATATTTTCTGGAGCAGCAATTTTGACTGGATAGCTGAAACCAACTTCTAAAACTAAATTTCCCTCTTCAACTCTTGCTTTAAAACCAATTCCTTCTATCTCTAATCTTTTTTCAAAACCCTTAATAACCCCTTCTATCATATTAGAAATAAGGGTTCTGGATAGTCCCCAAAGTGCTTTAGATTTAAGGGTAGCTTTTTGGGGCAGGAGATGAATTTTCTTTTCTTTTAATTCAACTCTAATTTGAGGGAAGATTCCGCCCGAAAGTTCCCCCTTAGGTCCTTTTACTTTTATCTGAGCTCCTTCTATTTTTACCTCTACATTTTCCGGTATTATTATTGGTTTTTTCCCTATACGACTCATAATCTTAAAACTTTATAACCTACAATTTACAACTTGATTAAACGAGAAGAAAATTTTAAGCGCCCCGCCAAATCGTCAAGCGAGGAGAAAGGTTTTTAGGAGCGCTTTGAGGCAAAATTGCTTGGTTCCCGATAAAGTCGGGAAATTTTGCCGAAAACTGAGCGAGTTCGCTCGCTGGAAGCGGACGAGCGTCTCCTAAAAACCTTTCTCTGAGCGAATCACCATAGTTCGCAGATTACTTCTCCTCCTAATTTCCGCTTTTTTGCCTCTTTATTAGTCGTCAATCCCGAAGAGGTGGAAATTATTGCTATCCCGTAACCTGATTTTACTTTTTTTATTTTTTTAACTGGCAAATAAACCCTCCTCCCTGGCTT
>Ga0051980_10004278_pt1 | contig 10786 bp, 4 predicted proteins | sample CryGey13umfilter_2_FD_55014 | JGI IMG/M metagenome (GOLD analysis project Ga0051980, IMG submission 55014) | Groundwater microbial communities from aquifer in Utah, USA - Crystal Geyser 4/9/14 3 um filter | ecosystem: Environmental > Aquatic > Deep subsurface > Groundwater | place: USA: Utah...
TGTTGGTTACTGTTAATGTATAGGTAATCACATCGCCTGATGCACTATAAGTGCTTGGTGATGCACTTTTGATGATTTCTATCGATGGATTCTGATTTGCTGTTACTGTCTCATCGTCATCATCTTCAATTGGATCTCCGTTTGGATCTTCTCCAATCGCTGTGGCTGTGTTCAATACACTGCCGTTGTTAACATCGCTTTGTGTAATTGTGTAGGTCGTAGTAAATACTTCTACTTCTCCTGGTAGCATTTCTGCTATCGTCGTGCTAAAACCTGTTAAGGGATCGTTTACTATAACATCGGTTAATGTTACGTTCCCAGTGTTGGTTACTGTTAATGTATAGGTAATCACATCGCCTGATGCACTATAGGTGCTTGGTGATGCACTTTTGATGATTTCTATCGATGGATTACCACAGAAAAATTGAACAGTAAATTCAATAACGCAATTATTGGGCGCTCCAGCAGGCACAGCATAATATGTAGTTACATTTGCATTTACAGGGAAGCTTGTAATAGGGCTTCCTCCTGGAAATTGAGCAAAGAATTGTGTTCCTGTAGGAAAAGTTGTGCCAACTTCACTTACAGGAATAGGATCATTATTTGGAGAGCAAAAAGTAAAAGTTAAATTTATAGGTGTACAATTTGCTGCAATATAACTTGCAGAATCAACATTAATGATTATAGGAGCACTTATAGTTTGTCCTTCACAACTTCCAGCCTCATAACCTTGAATAAATTGTTGATTATTTAATAGCACTCCAGAAATTGCTCCAACCCCAGTAATTGTTCCATTAACCGGAATTGAGTTAACACAACCCGATTGTTGAAGTAATAAACAATCTTCAGTTAATTTTAATTTAAATTTAAGTTTCCCTAAAATATCTTCAGGATTGACCCCTTGAGGGAGTGTACCTAAATTCCAAATAAGAGTTCCGTTAGATCCCTGGTTAGGATCAAAAGTAATTGTATTGGGAGTTGGTGAAGGAGTGAAAAATATAGATGTTGTAGCGCTTCCAGGAACATAAGTAGAAGCAAATGGAATAGGAACTCTAATTATTGTATTATTTAAATCTTCTGTTCCAATATTTATAAGATCTACTTCAAATTCCATCTCTTGCCCCGGCTCGACAGTGTAAGGTGGCGCATTAACAGGATTACCATTTATTGTAGTGGCAGAAATAATTGCTTCGGCTTCAGGCACGTAAGAATCAACCGACATTGTAATATTAAAAATTACATAAGTATCTTGCGTTGTTCCATATCTAAAGCTTGTGGATGTTTGGTTATTAGAAACAACTGTATTTCCAGGGTTATCAATATCAAACATACTTACATCCATACCTGTATTATTTAACAAATTTGGACTTCTAGTATTGCCACCTGTATAAATAGAAGAATTAAAGAAGTTATTGGATGAGTTTCCTCCATGATTAAGTGTTACCCAATTTGTATTTGTAGCATTTCTTATTTGGAAAAAATCACCAGANATACCTCTATCTCCTTCGCCTGCCATCATACCTAATTTCATATTCACTGGCCCTGATTGTGCTGTATTGAAACCTGAAACAGGAATTTCAAAATCTGCAGTAATCCCGCCCGCTACATAAGAGTGTCCATCAAAAACAGTCACATCTCTCCAATTCATTTTTGAATTTTCATACACAACTACAATACCCCAACCACCATAAAACCCAGTTCCTCCACCATTTCCTTCTACAAGGGCAATATCCGCTACAAAATAATCGCCTAAACCATTATTTTGAACGTATGTTGTAATATCTGCATAGGCAGAATACATAAATCCGTCGGATGTTGTTGGATAGTAAATATCGTTAGAATTTGCAGTTATCGTTGAATAAGTACCTGCGCTTGGCCCTTTTAATAAAACTTTTCTTTTGTCAAAAGTTTTAGTAATAGTAACAGTTCCTTGTACAGTTCCAGAGATATTTACTTCTGCGAACGACGTTTCTCTATACTGAGACTCATTTCTATTTGTTCTTGTATCTCTTAATAATTTATTTATGGTTATGGTGATTGTGCCATCAGTTATTGTGTAAGGTGTAGTTAATGTTGCTGTGCCAGTATTTCCAGAATTGGAGTAAGTTGCCAGCACATTTGTCCATGAACCTCCATTAAATCTAACTCTAATATTATCTGCATTTGATTCATTATTTCTATATTCAAAATCATAGGTATTCCCGTTACCTGTAAAGGTATATCTTGGATAATAATTATTTGAATTGCCTTGTCTAGAAACAGACAAAGCATAGTTTGAATATTCAACATTATCATTATGCCCTACGGTTTCATTTACATTTACCGTTTGTGATCCTCCAGGAACTTCTTTTGTTACCTCAAAAGTATTTGGACTACTAGATCCATTTGATGCTCTTCCTGTCCAATATAATCCTGCAAAGACAATTTGAGAACAATTAGGGTCAGCGCCGTTTTCTGTTGAGAAATTTAAAGTTGCCGAAGATGAATTGAATGTATTGTTTTCATTATCAACATCAACATACTTCATGTTTGCATTATTTGTGCCATTGTCTGAATAATCTACTAAGGTTAGGTTTGTATTTCCTATCATAGTAAAATCACCTTTCACATTAAATATTGCTGGTGTGGTACGTGGCTCAAAATTCACTCTAACCTGCCCAAAAGTTATCAATGAATTTCCTAAAGCTATGGCAACTAATAACACCTTTAAAAGGTTTTTGTTATTACGTATAGTTTTAATGTAATATTTTTTCATCTTATGAAGTTTTAAAGGTATCGGTAAATTAAGATTGGTTCTCTACGGTATAAATAATCAAATAATCCTTTTCGTCAAAAATTAAGGAATTGCTAATCTGACTTTCTGAACACTGAAAAGGACATATAATATATACATACTTTAATTTAGTAAATCCCCCTAGATTTGCTAAATTAATTTTTGAGAATAAATCATTAGGACTACTAATATTAATCGTTACAATTTCAATATTATCAAATTTGGGCTGTCTTTCTATTTTTGAGGAAACCGATCTAAAGTCAAGCTCTGCTCTTAGAGCATTTTCACCAAAAAATTTAATAGTACCATTTTCGAATTTTACAGATGAAACATTATCCTTTATTAATGGTAATATATTTTCCGGCTTAATGTATGAAGGTAATGCTGATTTAAAATTTGAAGTTATACTAAGTTGATTTAGCTCAACTATTTCAACACTTTCCTGTGCTTTTGAAGAAGTAGCAGTTAAGAATAGTATTCCAACAAAACAGACAGTTACTTTTAAAATACAATGGTATGTAAATTTAAAACAACTTAATTTNCTGATTTTTAGATATATATTTTTCATAATATTTATGGTTAACTGAGTTTATCTATTTAATACTTTGCCAAAAAAGAATACCCTAATTTAAAAAGGTTTTCTGCAATTTAATTCCATTCAGAACCACAAATATAAGTAGGAAAAGATGTTAAGATTTTACTAATTTCCAACTATTAGATAAAATGACCAATAAACTCGTTAAATTGCATAAAAACATTAAAAACGGTGCTTTTTTTTGTAGGAACAATACACTTATATATACGTAGTCACACTTATTTTTGAATACCTAACAAGATTTTTTTTGTCAGAAAAAGAATGAAATAATTAATGTGTATTTAAACTTGAAAAGAGGTAAAAGAAGGGGTATATTTGCAAAAAAATTAGGTAGAATGATTCTTAAAAAAGAGATAGCAAGAAGAAGAACTTTTGGAATTATTTCGCACCCGGATGCAGGAAAGACAACATTAACCGAAAAGCTTTTACTTTTTGGAGGAGCTATNCAAGAAGCAGGTGCCGTAAAATCAAATAAAGTAAAAAAAGGTGCAACGAGTGACTTTATGGAAATTGAACGTCAAAGAGGGATTTCTGTGGCTACTTCAGTTCTTGCTTTTGAATATAATGGAATTAAAATTAATATTTTAGATACTCCCGGGCATAAAGATTTTGCTGAAGATACTTTTAGAACACTCACCGCAGTAGATAGTGTAATTGTTGTTATTGACGTAGCTAAAGGTGTTGAGGAACAAACGGAAAAACTTGTGGAAGTGTGCCAAATGCGAAATATTCCTATGATTGTTTTTATCAATAAAATGGACAGAGAAGGAAAAGACGCCTTTGAACTTCTTGACGAAATAGAACAAAAACTAGGATTAACAGTAACGCCATTAAGTTTCCCAATTGGAATGGGATATGACTTTAAAGGAATTTACAATATATGGGAAAAAAACATCAATCTATTTAGTGGTGACCCAAGAAAAGATATTGAAGAAACTATTGAAATTAAGGATTTGCATACCGCTGAACTAGACAAATTAGTAGGTGAAAAAGCAGCCAATTTACTTCGTGAAGAATTGGAATTAATTCATGGCATATATAATCCATTTAATAAAGAAAGCTATCTAGAAGGAAAAATGCAACCTGTTTTCTTTGGATCTGCATTAAACAACTTTGGTGTGAGAGAGTTATTGGATTGTTTTGTTGAAATAGCTCCAAAACCAAAACCAAAACAAAGCACTACCCGATTAGTCCAACCTGATGAAAAAGAATTTAGTGGATTTGTGTTTAAAATACACGCAAACATGGATCCTAAACACAGAGACAGACTAGCTTTCNTTAAAATTGTTTCGGGTATTTTTGAACGTAACAAATCCTATTTGCACGTAAGAAGTAACAAAAAAATGAAATTCTCGAGTCCCAATGCATTTTTTGCAGAAAAAAAAGAAATTGTGGACATTTCCTATCCAGGTGATATTGTGGGACTACACGACACTGGTAATTTTAAAATTGGCGACACTCTTACTGAAGGTGAACTCATGCAATACAAAGGTATTCCAAGTTTTTCACCCGAATTTTTTCGATACATCAATAATGCCGACCCTATGAAAACAAAACAATTGGAAAAAGGNATTGATCAGTTGATGGATGAGGGTGTTGCTCAGTTATTTACTTTAGAAATGAACGGTAGAAAAGTTATAGGAACTGTAGGAGCCCTTCAGTTTGAAGTAATTCAATACCGATTAGAACATGAATACGGAGCAACCTGTAGTTATGAAAACCTAAATGTTTATAAAGCTTGTTGGGTAGAACCAGAAGACCCTAAAAGTGATGAATTTAAAGANTTTTTACGGGTTAAAAACAAATATTTAGCTAAGGATAAAAGAGGTCATTTAGTGTTTTTAGCTGATTCTCACTTTACTTTAGAAATGACACAACAAAAATATCCAAAAGTAAAACTTCATTTTGTTTCAGAATACAAATAATTTTTAGATGTATTTAAAATAAAAAAATCCTCCATATTTNGAGGATTTTTTTATTCTATTAAGCTTCTCCCGTAGGACCAAAATTTAATGGTATAGGAGGTTGTTCATAATCTTTAATCTCCCCGTGGGCAGATTCAAATCGTTTAATATTATCATTCAAGGCTTTTAAAAACCGTTTTGCATGTTGTGGTGTCAAAATAATTCTTGATTTCACTTTGCTTTTTGGAGTACCCGGCATAATGGTAACAAAGTCTATAACAAATTCAGAAACAGAGTGATTGATAATCGCTAAATTACTGTAAATGCCCTGAGCTATTGCTTCATCCAATTCTATATTAATTTGACCTTGCTTAGGTTTGTTTTGATTGTCTTCCATAGATATTAGGTTTTAGGTGGTAGGNGGTAGGNNGTAGGGGGTGGTTTTAGGTTTTAGTTGTTAGTTTTAGGATTAACAATTCGCTTTCCTACCTACAACCTACTTCCTCCTACCTAACACCTACTTCCTACTACCCACCACCTTAATTATAGTTTACTTCTTGTTTCTTCTCGGTCATTTCTTTAAGTTCTTGTTTTGAACCTACAAGAATATGTTCATACTCTCTTAAACCTGTTCCTGCAGGGATTTTATGCCCGACAATTACATTTTCCTTCAATCCTTCTAAATCGTCTATTTTTCCTGCTACGGCAGCTTCGTTTAAAACTTTTGTAGTTTCTTGAAAGGAGGCAGCAGATATAAATGACTTGGTTTGTAGTGAAGCTCTTGTAATACCTTGAAGTATTGGAGTGGCCGTTGCTGAAACAGCATCTCTTGCNACAACAAGATTNTTNTCAGATCTTCTTAACAAGGAATTTTCATCGCGTAAATCTCTTGAGGTAATGATTTGTCCNGCTTTTAAGTTTTCACTATCCCCAGAATCTTCAACCACTTTCATACCAAAGATTTTATCGTTCTCTACGATAAAATCGTATTTATGAGCCAATTGATCTTCTAAGAAAAGAGTATCACCGGGATCGTTAATTCGCACTTTACGCATCATTTGTCTTACCACCACTTCAAAGTGTTTGTCATTAATTTTCACCCCTTGAAGGCGATACACTTCTTGCACTTCATTTACCAAGTACTGTTGTACTGCTGATGGTCCTTTTATACGTAAAATGTCTTCCGGTGTAATGGAACCATCAGAAAGTTGACTACCTGCTTTTACATAATCATTTTCCTGAACAAGAATTTGATTGGTAAGTTTAACTAGGTATTTTTTTACTTCCCCTAATTTTGATTCAATTACAATCTCTCTATTCCCTCTTTTAATTTTACCAAAGGAAACCACACCGTCAATTTCACTTACTACAGCTGGATTAGAAGGATTACGAGCCTCAAATAATTCGGTTAATCGAGGAAGACCTCCGGTAATATCCCCTGCTTTTGCAGATCTACGTGGAATTTTTACTAAAACTTTACCTGTTTTAATTTTCTCTCCATCATCTACCATAATGTGTGCTCCAACAGGCAAGTTGTAGGATCTAAGCGTATTCCCTTTTATATCTTGAATTAAAAGGGTTGGTATTAACTTTTTATTTCTCGACTCTGAAATTACTTTTTCCTGAAATCCTGTTTGCTCATCGATTTCAACTTGGAAGGAAACACCTTGTTCAATGTCTTCGTAAGCTATTTTCCCGGTAAATTCAGAAATAATTACACCATTATATGGATCCCAAGAACAAATTACATCGCCTTTCGAAACTTTAGCACCACTTTTGATGGTTATATTTGAACCGTAAGGAATATTGTTTGTACTTAAGGTAATTCCTGTTTTTTCATCTACTAACTTCAATTCTGATGTTCTTGAAATCACAATATCAATTGCTTTTCCGTCTGAACTTTCGCCTTTTACAGTTTTCAGTTCATCAATTTCTGCTATACCATTGAATTTTGCAAGCAATTTATTTTCTTCAGAAATGTTACCTGCTGTACCACCCACGTGGAAGGTACGAAGTGTTAACTGTGTACCGGGCTCACCAATAGATTGGGCAGCAATTACACCAACGGCTTCCCCTTTTTGAACCATTTTACCGGTGGCAAGGTTTCTTCCATAGCATAAGGCACAAATTCCTTTTTCAGCTTCACAACTTAAAGCAGAACGTACTTCTACAGATTCTACCGGCGAATTGTTAATTTTTTCTGCAATATCTTCAAAAATATGTTCTCCTGCTTTTACATATACTTCACGAGTTATTGGGTCAATGACATCGTTTAATGCGGTGCGCCCAAGAATTCTTTCGGCTAAAGACTCAACAACCTCATCATTTTTCTTTAAGGCAGATACTTCAACTCCTCTTAAAGTTCCACAATCTACTGTATTGATAATCACATCTTGAGAAACATCCACAAGGCGTCTTGTCAAGTATCCGGCATCTGCTGTTTTTAGTGCGGTATCGGCAAGACCTTTACGAGCACCGTGAGTAGATATAAAGTATTCAAGAATGGATAGTCCTTCTTTAAAGTTGGAAAGAATAGGGTTTTCAATAATCTCGCCACCACCGGAATTTGATTTTTTAGGTTTTGCCATCAAACCCCGCATACCAGTTAACTGACGGATTTGTTCTTTAGAACCCCTCGCACCAGAATCAAGCATCATATATACAGAGTTAAAACCCTGTTTGTCTTCTCGGATACGCTTCATTGAAAGTTCTGTTAAGGCTGCATTCGTAGAGGTCCAAATATCAATAACCTGATTGTAACGCTCATTATTAGTGATAAGTCCCATATTGTAGTTTGCCATAATACCATCTACTTGTTCGTTGGCACTAGCAATCATAGTATGTTTTTCAGGGGGAATGATAATATCTCCTAAACTGAAAGATAGACCTCCCTTAAAGGCATAATCAAATCCAAGATTTTTAATTTTATCAAGGAAATCAGCCGTGGTAGGAACATTAGTAACTTTAAGAATGTTTCCAATAATGTCACGAAGCGATTTTTTTGTCAATACATCATTGATGAATCCGGCTTCTTCGGGCACTTCTTTGTTGAAAAGTACTCTACCAACAGTCGTTTCAATGATTTGGAAAACTAATTCTCCTTTATCATTAAAGTCTTTAGTCCTTATTTTTATTCCTGCATTAAGTTCTACTTGTTTTTCATTGTAAGCAATGACAACCTCTTCGTCGGAATAAAAAGTTAATCCTTCTCCTTTTACTTTATGTTCAGGAGTAGATTTTCTAAGCTTGGTCATATAATACAGTCCCAAAACCATATCCTGAGAAGGAACGGTAATAGGAGAACCATTTGCAGGGTTCAAAATATTATGAGATGCAAGCATTAACAATTGCGCTTCTAATATTGCTTCAGGGCCAAGTGGTAAGTGAACCGCCATTTGGTCACCATCAAAATCGGCATTAAATGCAGTACAAGCAAGCGGGTGTAATTGAATTGCTTTTCCTTCAATAAGTTTTGGCTGAAAAGCCTGAATTCCTAAACGGTGAAGTGTAGGAGCTCTGTTTAGTAGTATAGGATGTCCTTTTAAAACATTTTCTAAAATATCCCAAACTACAGGTTCTTTTTTGTCAATTATTTTTTTGGCCGATTTTACTGTTTTCACAATACCTCTTTCAATCAGTTTTCTGATTACGAAAGGTTTGTAAAGCTCAGCTGCCATGGTTTTTGGAATTCCGCATTCAAACATTCTTAATTCCGGTCCTACAACAATTACGGAACGGGCAGAATAATCCACACGTTTACCTAGTAGGTTTTGACGAAAACGACCCTGTTTTCCTTTTAAGGAATCAGAAAGCGATTTTAATGGCCGGTTTGAATCTGTTTTTACTGCAGATGATTTTCTAGTATTATCAAATAAAGAATCTACAGATTCCTGAAGCATACGTTTTTCATTACGTAAAATTACTTCTGGAGCTTTTATTTCTACCAATCTTTTTAAACGATTGTTACGAATAATTACTCTCCTATATAAGTCATTTAAATCGGAAGTTGCAAAACGTCCTCCATCNAGTGGCACTAAAGGCCTAAGTTCTGGTGGAATAACGGGGATTACTTTCATAATCATCCATTCTGCTCTGTTTTCGCGATTAAAATTAGACTCACGTAGCGATTCTACCACTTGAAGCCTTTTTAATGCTTCGGTTTTACGTTGTTTTGAGGTTTCATTATTTGCTTTGTGTCGAAGATCAAAAGAAAGCTCGTTTAAATCGATTCGTTTTAACAACTCAATCAAACATTCTGCTCCCATTTTAGCAATAAACTTATTTGGGTCTGCATCATCTAAATATTGATTTTCTTGTGGAAGGGAATCTAAAATATTCAAATATTCCTCTTCTGTTAAGAAATCTAATTTTTGAAGAGACTCTCCTTCTTCATTTTTTGCTATACCGGCTTGAATTACTACATAACGTTCGTAGTAAATAATCATGTCTAATTTCTTAGATGGTAATCCTAGCAGATATCCTATTTTGTTTGGTAACGATCTGAAGTACCATATATGAGCTACTGGAACCACAAGATTTATGTGCCCCACTCTATCACGACGTACTTTCTTTTCGGTTACTTCTACACCACATCTATCACATACAATGCCTTTGTAGCGAATACGTTTATATTTTCCACAGGCACATTCATAATCTTTTACCGGACCAAATATACGCTCACAAAACAACCCNTCACGTTCTGGTTTGTGTGTACGATAGTTAATTGTTTCCGGCTTTAAAACTTCTCCTCTTGATTCTGCCAAAATAGATTCTGGAGAAGCTAAACCGATAGAAATCTTATTAAATTTCTGTACTGTGTTATTATCTTTATTTCTTGCCATAATTTTTAGTGTTCAGTTTACAGTAACAGCGTTCAGTGAAAATTTACTTTTTTGTAGTAAGCAACTTATTGTTGAACACTGATTACCGTTTACTTTTTTTACTATTCTTCTAGTCTTATGTCTAATCCAAGACCTTTAAGCTCGTGCATCAGTACATTGAAAGATTCCGGTAAACCGGGTTCTGGCATGGTTTCTCCTTTCACGATAGCTTCATAGGTTTTTGCTCTACCTACAACGTCATCTGATTTTACCGTTAAGATTTCTCTAAGGGTTGCGGAAGCACCATAAGCCTCGAGTGCCCAAACCTCCATCTCACCAAATCGCTGACCACCGAATTGTGCTTTACCACCAAGTGGTTGTTGCGTAATTAAAGAGTACGGTCCTATAGAACGAGCGTGCATTTTATCATCAATTAAGTGACCTAGTTTTAACATATAAATTACCCCAACAGTTGCAGGTTGATCAAAACGATCTCCTGTACCACCGTCGTATAAGTAGGTATGTCCAAATCTTGGAACACCGGCTTCATCGGTTAATTCATTAATCTGTTCGATTGTTGCACCATCAAATATAGGTGTTGCAAATTTTCTTCCTAATTTTTGACCTGCCCAGCCTAAAACTGTTTCATAGATTTGTCCTATATTCATCCTTGAAGGCACCCCAAGTGGGTTTA
>Ga0051980_10004282_pt1 | contig 10781 bp, 8 predicted proteins | sample CryGey13umfilter_2_FD_55014 | JGI IMG/M metagenome (GOLD analysis project Ga0051980, IMG submission 55014) | Groundwater microbial communities from aquifer in Utah, USA - Crystal Geyser 4/9/14 3 um filter | ecosystem: Environmental > Aquatic > Deep subsurface > Groundwater | place: USA: Utah...
GTATGCTCGCTCCTCGCGCCTTGCGAGCGGGGCGCCTCGACGCAGGAAGGCGATCAGTTTATTTCCCGCCGGACGCTAAGTATACGGACGGCAAGGGTGGCAGCGTCATTCGTCTCTTCCTGTCAGGCGCTGCGGGAAGCGGCCGATGAGCTCGATGCGTGCCCGGGCCTGTAGGCTGCTCAGGGTGTGCACGCTGCTGGGCTGTGCGTCCTCCCACGTCGGCGACGAACAGGCAGCCGTCTACCACGACTCCTGCGTCGCTTGGTTCGAGATCTACTGCGCAGCGGCCGCCTCGCNATGAGCGCGCCAGTTGTCGTGCGAACATCGCGCTGGATTGTGCCGACCCCGACTGGCCATGCCCACGGCGGCGAAGCGACCGAAGTGCGCGGCCTTGCGGTTCCTGCGCACGTGTCGATACTCGGCGCGTGACGCATTTCCGCCGAGTGAATTCGCTGGCCGCACTCACCAGCTTCGTGCTCTTGCTCATCGCTCCGGCGGCTCACGCGGAGGTGCACCAGCCAACCGGCGAAGTGATTCCTTCGCCGCCCGGCTGCGGCAGCGGAAACCCGACGGGTCTCCTGCCGACCTTCGCCTGCGCCTGCGACACGCCCGGCGTCTGCAACATCGGCGCGGTCTGCCCGAGCGACACGAGCTGCGACGACGGCCTGCGCGGGACCTGCGAGAGCCGCATGTGGCATGTCTTCAATGACAACACCTGCATCCCCAGCATGAGCGACGGGCTCGACATCCGCGCGGATGCGGCGACCACGCCGGAGACCTTCAGCCCGACCTGCGCGCTCACGTTCACGGTGCTGACGCGCGGCACGGCCCGCTTCCAGAACGCGTTCGGTTGGTACAACGTCACGGGCAGCGCGCCGACGCCAGACGATCTGCACCTGATGCTCGCCTGCGACGCAGCGCCCGGCGACTCGGTCGTGCTCGACGTGCGCTCGGATCCGGCCTACGCGGGTGGCGAGATCGGCTTCTTCCTGCTGACGCCGGAGAACCACTCCGCCGGTGGCGAGTGCGCGGGTGGACACTGCTGCCCGACCATCGATCGGCTGCGCGCGGGCGAGGGCTACGCCTACTACTCGGAGGCGGCCTACAATCCGGACGCCTCGGGCACGTCGTCGTTCATCCACCTGCTGACCTACGACAGCCGCATCGCGGAGCGGAAGTTCTACTTCGCCTGGGAGGACACCTACAGCGCGCCCAACAACGACTTCACGGACCTCGTCACGAGCGTCGAGGGCGTGGAGTGCGCGGGCGCGGGTGCCCACTGCGACACAGACATGGTGGGCGCATGCGCCACGGGCGTGACCCGCTGCGCCGCGGGCAGCCTGAGCTGCGTGGCGACGTTCACGGGACGCTCCGAGACNTGCAACGGACTGGACGACGACTGCAACGGGCTGGTCGACGACGCCGTGACCTGCCCCGGCGAAGAGGTCTGCCACAACGGCGAGTGCGTTCCGCGATGCACGCTGGGCGTGGAGTTCGCGTGCCCCCTCGTCTACGAGGAGTGCGAAGGCGACACGGGCCTGTGCGTGGAGCCTGCGTGCGTGGGCGTGAGCTGCNACGCGGGCCAGGTGTGTCGCGCGGGTGACTGCGTGAGCGAGTGCGACGGCGTGACCTGTTCGCATGGCACGACCTGCTTGCTCGACCACTGCGTGGACGCGTGCGCCGCCGTGAGCTGCGGCGCGGGCCTGGTCTGCCGAGGCGGCCTGTGCGTGCCGGGCTGCAATCAATGCAACGGCATCGTGTGCGACGCCAGCGAGACCTGCGACATGGCCTCGGGCGAGTGTCGCGACAGCTCCTGCGCGAGCGCCTGCCCCGCCGGCACCTATTGCTCCGACGGGAGCTGCGTGGACTCGTGCACGNNTGCCGTCTGCCCGCGCGACGAGCGCTGCGAGGCNGGGCGCTGCGTCGCGCTGACGCCAGGCACGGACGGCGGCGTGCCTCCGACTGACGGTGGGACGGACTCCGGCACCTCCGGCACGGACGGGGCGACGAGTCGCCGAGGCACGAGCACCTGTGGCTGCTCCTTGCCCGGAGGCTCTGAGCACGCGCCCCTCGCCTGGCTCGGCGTCTTCGGGCTGGCCGTGATCTGGCGACGTCGCCGCCGCTGAGGCTCAACGCTTGATGTCGAAGGACTCGCCGCAGCCGCAGGCGTCGACGGCGTGCGGATTCTTCCAACGGAAACCGTAACTCATCAGGTCGCGCGTGAAGTCGAGCGTGGCGCCGTCGAGCAGGGCCAGGCTCTTCTTGTCGATCACGACCTTGGCGCCGTCGAAGTCGAGCAGATGATCCTTGCCCTCCCGGACCCTGTTGGCGAAGTCGTAGGCGTAGCTGAAGCCCGCGCAGCCGCCGCCCTTCAGGCCCACACGCAGCCCGATCGTGCCCGCAGGCGCGTCGGCGAGCTTCTTCTTTGCCTCCTCGATCGCGGCGGGGGTCAGATCGATGTGGCCCTGGTGCGTGGCTTCCGTCATGCCGCCAGATGTAAGGCCTCGACGGGGCGTTGGCTAGCCGGGGCGGGTCGATGCCCGGACGGCGACGAGACCGACAACAGTATGGTCGGCGCACGGCGCACGGGCGTTCTATGTGCACGGGTTGGACGCGCCCGCCTATCGGGCGCCTGATCGTTCTGTCAAGGGATCGGCCATGCGCACGTCGATGGACGTGATGTTCCGGGCGTGGCCGCGCCCACACAGGGCGTGACGCGGGCGAAGAGCCATGGAACACGCTCTACCCAACTCGGTGCTTGCTGACACACGCGTCATGCCTGGGCGAGGGAGCAATCACGCCCGGCCGCGCGCTCACCACTTCGCGGGTTTGTAGTCCTTCAGGAACTGTCCCCAGATGTGCTCGCCGGTGTTCAAGCCGTCGAAGATGGGGTCGAGGATGCGCGCCGCTCCGTCCACGATGTCGAGGGGTGGGTGGAAACGATGCTCCGCGCGTTTGCGTGCGGCGATTTCCACCGGGTCCTCGTCCGTGACCCAGCCCGTGTCCACGCTGTTCATGTGGATGCCATCCAGCACGTAGTCCGCCGCCGAGGTGCGCGTCATCATGTTGAGCGCGGCCTTGGCCATGTTCGTGTGGGGGTGCTTGTCGGTCTTGTAGGAGCGGTTGAACTGCCCCTCGATGGCCGAGACGTTCACGATGTGCTTGTCGCGCGAGGCCGTCTTCTTCATCAGCGGTTTCAAGCGCCCGTTGAGCACGAAGGGCGCCACGGCGTTGACCAGGAAGACCTCGAGCAGCTCGACGGTGGGCACCTCGGCCAGGGGCAGGCGCCAGCTGTTGATCGCGCGCAGGTCGACCTGTTGCAGATCCTGGTCGAGCGCGCCCTGGGGGAAGAGCTGCTCGCTGTGGTCGAGGTCCTCCGCGAGCAGCGCCAACTGNGTGAGCAGCGGCGCCNCCTCGAGGCCGACCGCCTCGCCCCGGACACCACGCTCACGTAGGCGTACGCGGAAGGCGTCGTTGCGCTCGACCATCGACGAGGCGTGAGCGGGCAAGGCGGCGTGCTCGTCCTCGCCCGCGAGCAAGTGCCCGTACCACCCCGAGGGGCGGCGCACGGTCTGACAGGCGTTGTGTATGACGAAATCGAGCTGCGAGTGATTGGCCACGAGCTCGTCGGCGAAGATCTGCACGCTGGGTGTGTGGCGCAGGTCCATGCCGTAGACGTGCAGGCGAGAGCCCCACTCTTCGAAGTCGTCCTCCGCCGCGTAGCGCTTGGCCGCATCCCGCGGGAAGCGCGTGGCGACGACGAGCTCTGCGCCTGCGCGCAGCAGCAGGATCCCCGTCTGGTAGCCTATCTTCACGCGGCCGCCGGTGAGTAGCGCAACCCGTCCGCGCAGATCCGCGACCTGTGAGCGCTTCTCGAAGTTGAAGCGCGCGCACGTCGGACACATCTGATCGTAGAAGAAGTGCAGGCGATCGAAGTCCTGCTTGCACACGTAGCAGTTGCGCGGATCGTCGAGCTTCACCCATTGCTCGACGGGAGGTGTCGTCTCCGCCGCAGCGTTGCCCGCCGTGAGGGTCGGCGTGATGAACACCTCCTCGCGACGCTTCTCCCGGATACCGGTCCTCTCGAGCAGCACCTCCTGCTTCAGCCGTCGCGCGCTCTTTCGCTCACGGCGATACGCGCGATGGAAGTGCCGTTGCTCGTCCTTCGTCGGTCGCGAGACGCGCCCCGCCGCCATCAGCATCCGCTGACGCACGGACTCCTCGATGGGCACGAGCAGTCGCCTGTCGTCCACGACGCGCTCGAGCAGCTCCGTCGCCGCCAGCAGCGCAGCCGGGTCGATGGGCTCGCCCATGGGCGCCTGGACCGTCGGCGCAGGGCCCTTCTCGCGTGGAGCGACGTCGGGCACCAGGTCAGCGGCGCCCGGCTCGGTGATTTCAGGATCAGTCACGATGGGCGGACCATTGATGCTGCGCGTGGAGTGAGCAAGCAGGCGAGTGCGATGGCCATGCGGCCGGGCCTTGGTTGCGGTAGTCACTCGCGAGCCCTCGTGAACACCTCATTGCCCATCGACGCCTTGCGAGACGCCTTCGAAGAGGCGGGGCGCCGGGTCGTCGTGTCCGCACCCACGGGTTCGGGCAAGTCCACGCGCGTGCCGACCTGGTGCGAGGGCAAGGTGCTGGTGGTGGAGCCGCGGCGTCTGGCCTGTCGGGCGCTGGCGAGTCGCGTCGCCGAGCTCGAGCGCGCGCGCGTGGGCGGGGCCATCGGCTACCACGTCCGCGATGACAAGCGCTGGGGCGAGGACACGCGCATCGTGTTCGCGACGCCCGGCATCGTGCTGCACGCCTTCGAAGACATCACGCGCTACGACGCCGTGATCCTGGACGAGCTGCACGAGCGGCGCCTCGACACCGACCTGCTGCTCGCCATGCTCAGCCGCGACTACCAGGGCCGGCTCGTCGCCATGAGCGCCACCCTCGATGGCGAACGCGTGGCCTCCTACCTCGGAGGCGTACACCTGGCTGGCGAGGGTCGACTCTTCCCGGTCGACGTTCGCCATGTGCCCGGCGGCGCGCTGCTGCCCGAACGGGACGGCATCGAGCACCGGCTGCTCATGGCGCTCGACCAGGCCGCGGACGATCCGGGGGACGTGCTCGTCTTCCTGCCCGGGAAGGCCGAAATCGCCGCCGCCGCCGAGAGCCTTCGGGGGCGCCCGGACCTGACCGTACTGGCCCTTCACGGCGGTCTCTCGCTCGACGAACAGTCCCGTGCCTTCGCGCCCACCCGGAAGCGCAAAGTGCTGCTGGCGACGAACGTGGCAGAGACCTCCATCACCGTTCCCGGCATCGGTGTCGTGATCGACGGTGGGCTGGTGCGGCAGACGCGCTACCAGAGCGGGCGTGGCTTCTTGACGCTGGCGCCCATCGCCATGGACAGCGCCGAGCAGCGCGCCGGTCGCGCGGGACGCACCGGACCCGGCGTCTGCTATCGATTGTGGAGCCTGGCCGCCGTGCTCGCCGACCGCACGGCGCCGGAGATGCACCGCATGTCGCTTGTGCCGCTGGTGCTCGCCGCGTCCGCGTGTGGATGGAAGCTCGAGGACCTGCCATTCCTCGACGCGCCCAAGCCTCAGGCCGCCGCGGACGCCCACCAGGAGCTGATGGCGCTCGAGGCCGTGGACGCCGAGGGCGCTCTGACGGACGCGGGGCGCGAGCTCTTCGGTCTGCCCCTCGACGCCCACCTCGGGCGACTGCTCGTGGAGGCGCGCCGTCGAGGGACGCTCGATGACATGATCGATCTGGTCGCCGCCCTCGCCATCGGCCGGCCACTCTTCGTCGCGCGTCCAGAGTATGACGAAGACGATCTGCGCGCCGCCGGCTGCGACGCCGTCGCCCTCGTACGCGCCATGCGCATCGGAAGGCCGAGTACGCACGGACTCAGCCACTTCGCCCTGGCCGAAGCCCGACGTTACGGAGAACGTCTGAGACGGGCGCTGAAGCAGGAGTCGCCCGGAGACGACGAACGCCCCATCGACCGCGAGGCCCTCGCGCGCACCGTGCTCGCCGCCGACCCGCGCGCGGCGCATGTGGCGCGGCGCCGCAAGGGGAGGGTGGCCTGGGCGAACGGCGGCACGGAGCTGACGCTGGCGCGCGAGTCAGCCGCGAACAAGAAGCTCGACGACACCGAGGCCTTGCTCGTGCTCGAGAGCCGCGCCTTCGGTGTGGGCAAGCGAGACACGCAGGTGCTCGCCACCGCCGCCATGCCCGTGCCGCTGAGGTGGCTCGTGGAGGCTGGCCTCGGTCGCGAACGCGTCGCCAAGGTGGAGCTGGCCAAGCGCCGCCGCGTGGTCGCCGTGGTCGAGCGCGTGTACGCCAAGCGCGTGCTCTGGACCGAGGAGCGCGTGCCCGAGGGCGCCCTCGCCCGTGAAGCCATCCGCGATCTCTATCTGCGCGGCAGCCTGTTCAAGGAAGGTCTGCGCCGCTGCAAGGAGAACCTCGAGACACGCGCGCTGGCGGTCGGGTTGAGCAAGACCGTGGCGGCGCAGGGCTGGGATCTCTCCGAGGTCCGCGAGGCGCCACCGCCGATCGAGGACTGGGTGCTCACGCGTCTGGAGCAGCTCGGCGTGGAACACGGAAACGACCTGAGCATGTTGAGCGCCGACGACCTGGTCGCGGATGCATTGCCCGAGCATCTGCGGGCGCTGCTCGACAAGGAGTATCCACGAAAGCTCGAAGTCGGTGGCGCCACCTACGCAGTCGACTACGACCTCGACAAACGTCAGGTGCTGCTGCGCGTCGTGCGCGGCAATCGCACGGAGCCGCCGCCACGCTCGTGGCTCCCGCGCTTCACCGGCTTCAAGATCTGCGTCGAAGCGGGCAGGCGAATCCACGTGCTGCGCTGAGGCGGCGCCGTTGACGGAACGTACGTGGGGGCGGGGACTTGTCCGCGCCCGGTACGCAGATGGAGCGTCACCGTCGCAGGAGCCGGCTGCTCGCGCGAGCGCTTCGCCTACGTACGGCAAGTCGCCGACGGCGATGGGAGGTCCACGGCCGAACGCGGCGACGGAACGTACGTCCGCAGCCGAACGCGGCGACGGAACGTACGTGGGGGCGGGGACTTGTCCGCGCCCGGTACGCAGATGGAGCGTCACCGTCGCAGGAGCCGGCTGCTCGCGCGAGCGCTTCGCCTACGTACGGGAAGTCGTCGACGGCGATGGGAGGTCCACGGCCGAACGCGGCGACGGAACGTACGTGGGGGCGGGGACTTGTCCGCGCCCGGTACGCAGATGGAGCGTCGCCGNCGCAGGAGCCCGCTGCTCGCGCGAGCGCTTCGCCTACGTACGGGAAGTAGAAGTCCGCAGATGGTGCACAGCTGGGTGTGGCTCGCGCGAGCGCTTCGCCTACGTACGGGAAGTAGAAGTCCGCAGATGGTGCACAGCTGGGTGTGGCTCGCGCGAGCGCTTCGCCTACGTACGGGAGGTCACCGGGCGTCGATGTCCAGAGCGCCGCCGACGTGCGGGGAGACCATGGAGATCTCCGAGCCTCCGCTAGTCGCTGGACTCGTCCGTCTCGGCAGGCTCGGACGCAGCGGCCTCGCGCGCGGCGGCTTCGCGGAGCTTGTCCTTCTTGCTCTTGCGCTTGCCCTTCACGGGCGCGGGGCCCTTGGCTGGCGCTGGCGGCTCGCCGGTGAGTTCGAAGCCGGGCACCTGCTCCCACGGCGCCTTGGCGCCGCCATGCTTCTCGATCAGCCGGAAGTGGGCGGCGTTCTCGTAGTCGACGAAGGAGATGGCCATGCCCTTCTCCCCGGCTCGTCCCGTGCGCCCGATGCGATGCACGTAGTCTCGCGGAGAGCGCGGGAGGTCGTAGTTCACCACGGCGTAGAGCTTGGGAATGTCGATGCCGCGCGAGGCGAGATCGGTGGCGATGAGCATGGAGAGGGCGCCGCTCTTGAAGCGCCGCAGGATGTCGACACGCTCGCTCTGCTCGAGCGCGCCCTGCAAGGCTGCNACCCTCACGCCGTCGCGACGTAGCTTCGTGGCCACGTTCTCGGCCGCGCGCCGGGTGGCGACGAAGACGAGGGTCTGGCCCCACGACTCGGCCTGCATGAGGTGCTGAAGCAGCATCCGTCGCTTGCCGCGATCGACCTCGATCACGCGCTGATGGATGCCCTCGACGCCGACCTGCTCTTCGTCCACGCGCACGGTGACAGCGTCCCGCGTGATCTTCTCGCGCAGGGCCAGGACCTTCTCGGGCAAGGTCGCCGAGAAGAGCAGCGTCTGTCGCTCGCTGGCGAGGCTCAGGAGTACGGCGTCGAGCTCGTCCGCGAAGCCGAGGTCGAGCAGCTTGTCGGCCTCGTCCAGCACCAACGTGCGCACGTCCGAGAGCTCGACGTGCGCGTCCTGGACCAGATCCAGCAGTCGGCCCGGCGTGGCCACCAGGATGTCGACGCCAGCGGACAACGCCTCGATCTGGCGCTCGATGGGCTCGCCACCGATCACCGCGAGGACGCTCGGCGGCAGCGGCTGGAACTTGGCGAAGCTCTGAAACGCGGAGGCGACCTGCAGCGCAAGCTCGCGCGTCGGTGCGAGCACGAGCGCGCGAGGCGCATGAGTCTGTGACGATTCGAGGGCGAGTCGCTGCAAGACCGGCAGCGCGAAAGCAGCCGTCTTGCCAGATCCCGTCTGGGCCTCGGCGACCACGTCGTGACGGGCCGCGACCTCGGGGATGGCGCGCTCCTGAATCGGCGTCGGCGCGGTGAAGCCAAGCTCGGTCACAGCACGAAGCAAGGGACCCGAGAGCCCCAGCGACTCGAAGCTCGTCACAATTTCACGTCGAAGGCGCAATGCATCTGCTCCTACGCTACGCGATCGAGCGAGTCGAGGTCGGACACGAGCCATCGAGCAGCGGCATCACCTTCGCCACCTCACGGACGAAGTGCTCGCGGAAGAGCCGGACNCGTTTCACGCGCTTGAGATCGCGGTGGTACAGGAGCCACAGGCCCAGTTCGTGCTGCGCTTCGGGCGGACGAAAGCGCGTGAGCGATGGCTCGCTGTCTCCCATGAAGCAGGGCAAGTAGGCGAGCCCGGCGCCTGCCTTCACGGCCGCGAGCGTGAGCAGGGTGTCATCGCTGAAGAGATGGTGGTCGGCTTCGGGGCGGGCGTCCTTCGTCCACGCAACGTGGAACCCGCAGCATTCGATGCCCAACCATTTCTCGGTGGCCGTGCCTGCGTTCACTCGGGCACAGTAGTCACGGCTGCCATAGACGGCGGACGCGACGGTCGCGAGCCGGGTGCCTATGAGCGTGTCCGTCGGCGCGTTGGTCAGCCGAATCGCGATGTCGGCGTCGCGCTGGGCGAGCTTCACGAACTTGTTCGTCACCTGCACATCCAAATCGATCTTCGGATGTAGCTCGCTGAAACTGACGAACATGGGCATCAGGATGGTCGACGCCATGTTGTTGATGGCCGACACGCGCAGCTCACCCGAGACGCTCACATCCTGACCACCCAAGGCGCCCTCGAGTCCGAGGATCTCGANCTCGATCTTGGAGGCCGCAGTCATCATCTCTTCGCCGGCCTCGGTCAGCTCGAAGCCCGACTTCTTGCGCTCGATGAGCCGAGTCTCGAGCTTCTCCTCGAGCGAACGCAGCCGCCTGGACACGGTCGAGTGCTGAACCGAGAGCCTCTTCGCAGCACCGCTGATCGAGCCCTCCCGCGCCACGGCGAGGAAGATTCGCAGATCATCCCATTGCATCAGGGCTCCTCCCTCGTTGTGCATTTTTGCATAGCAGACTTCGACTCATCGCTAATTGTCGCGAGCGCGCTCGCCCCACATGTTCAGTTCATCAACCGCAACCACGATGGAGTGAGCCATGAGCACGACTGAAAGAGTATTTGATCCCAACGCCTTCAAGGAGACCACGCGCCAACAATGGAATGACGCCGCGGAGGCCTGGAATCGATGGTCGCCCCTCTTGTCGCGCTGGCTGGGCCCTGCCACCGAGAGGATGCTCGACATGACCAACGTCGAAGCCGGGAGCCGTGTTCTGGATGTCGCTGCGGGTGCAGGGGAACAGACAGCGGAGGGCGGCCGATTGGATGCGAACGTAGGCGAAGCGCTCGCGCGAGCTGCGCCCAGTTCGAACGACGCGCAATACGATGCGTTCCGCGCGGGACAAGTCCCGCGCCCACGTTCGCATGTCTACGACGGACACGGGCACAGGTGCGGCCCCCGTTGCAACCAAGGTGCACGTCCGATTGGATGCGAACGTGGGCGAAGCGCTCGCGCGAGCTGCGCCCAGTTCGAACGACGCGCAATACGATGCGTTCCGCGCGGGACAAGTCCCGCGCCCACGTTCGCATGTCTACGACGCCCGCTGCCTGCTTACGCGACGACGTGCAGGGTGGGCTGGGGCTCGACGCTGGGCGCAGGCGCGCTCTCGAGGGCGGCCTCGGCGCGCAGGACGTCCTGGCGCTCTTCTTCGGTCTGGCCGACGAAGCGCTCGAGGAAGCTGTTCCAGGAGGGGACGGCGTCCTTGGCCTGCTCGGCGCCGAAGCGGACGAGGGCGGGCAGGTAGGGGGCGACGTCGGCGAAGGTCTTGGCGCGCGCGGGGGTGGCGACGAAGAACTCGTGCTTCAGCGCGGCGAGGGCGCGCTGGGTGCGGATCTTGGTGCGGCCGAAGACGCCGGCCTTGGCCAGCGGGCCGACGTGGTGGACGAAGTTGGCGGCGGAGCCGGCCTTGCGATGCGGCGGCAGGAAGAGGAAGCGTGAGAAGCGCGTGCCTCGCGCGTATTCTCGTGCGGGCTTTCCGTACGCGCCCTGGT
>Ga0051980_10004295_pt1 | contig 10767 bp, 10 predicted proteins | sample CryGey13umfilter_2_FD_55014 | JGI IMG/M metagenome (GOLD analysis project Ga0051980, IMG submission 55014) | Groundwater microbial communities from aquifer in Utah, USA - Crystal Geyser 4/9/14 3 um filter | ecosystem: Environmental > Aquatic > Deep subsurface > Groundwater | place: USA: Utah...
ATCCCGACGCCGGTCTTGGGCGAACCGGACCAGGGCCTGCTTGAGCAGATCCACGCCGGCGCCGGTTCTGGCACTTAACGAGACACGCGAAATGTTACCACCCTCGTCCATGGCAACCGCCGGCGCCGCGCCGGTTAGATCGATCTTGTTCAAGACCGCGATCCGTGGCACGTCTTGGGCGCCGATCTCCTCCAGCACCTTGTCCACCTCCTCCATCTGCCGGTCGCGGTTAGCGCTGGCGGCATCCACTACATGGAGCAGCAGATCGGCCTTGGCCGTCTCTTCCAGGGTGGCATGAAACGCTGCCACCAGCATATGCGGCAGATGGGTGATGAAGCCGACCGTGTCAGACAGAACCACCTGCCCGGCGTCCGGCAGCCAGACCTTGCGGGTCGTGGTGTCCAGGGTAGCGAACAACTGGTCGGCGGCGTAGACGCCGGCATGGGTCAAGGTATTGAACAAGGTGGACTTGCCGGCGTTGGTGTAGCCCACCAGCGAGACCGACAGCGCCCCGCCCCGGCGCCGCGCGCGACCTTGCAGGGCGCGGCTTTTTCCCAGCTTGGCAAGTCGTGCCTCGATGTTCTTGATCTTGGCGTTGATGATCCGTCGGTCTAGTTCCAACTGGGTCTCACCCGGGCCGCCGCGCATACCGATACCGCCCTTTTGCCGCTCCAGGTGGCTCCAACCGCGTACCAGACGCGTCGCATAGTGCCGCAACTGAGCCAGCTCGACTTGCAGCTTGCCTTCATTGGAACGGGCGCGCTGGGCGAAGATGTCCAGGATCAACGCGGTGCGGTCCAGCACCCGGCATTGCATACGTTTCTCCAGGTTGCGTTCCTGCACCGGAGACAGGTCGTGATTGAAGATCACCAGGGCCGCATCGGCGGCCTGGGCGCTGGCGGCGATTTCGTCGGCCTTGCCGCTGCCGACGAACAGCGCGGCATCCGGCCGGTCGCGCTTGGCTTCCACCACGGCGCGAATCGCTAGGCCCGCACCGCCAGCCAGAAGCTTCAGCTCGGCCAACGACTCGGCATAGTCAGGCTCGCCAAAATCGATGCTGACCAGAACCACGGCCCGATCCTGGCCAGGCCGATCGGAGGCCGGCGGCCGTTCAAACATAGGGGACTATCGGGACGGACAGGAGCGGGATGCCTATTCTTCCTCGACCGGTTCGCTGGGCTGCCGATAAACCACAGGCCGGGCCGGCACGATCGTCGAGATGGCGTGCTTGTAGACCATCTGGGTGATGGCATTCTTGAGCAGGACCACATACTGGTCATAGCTGTCGATATAGCCTTGAAGTTTGATGCCGTTAACAAGATAAACGGAAACCTGCACCTGTTCCTGGCGCAAGGTGTTTAAAAACGGGTCTTGTAACTGCTGCCCTTTGCTCATGGCGTTTTCCTTATCAAATCGATTCAATCCGCTCGCGGCGGAGGGGCGCGAATTTTACCTTATTCGCAAAAAAAATAACCGGCCCGGCAACGCTGTGAAAAATCTTCAGGGCCGACCAACGCCGGCCCGCTGGATAGTATGTGGACGAACAAGACAAAACCAAGTTCAACCCCGGCAAAATATTTTTTTCCGTCAGCCGCCGTAGCGCTTGTTGCGCTGACGGCGCTGGCGCAGGGCCTTGTGAATATCACCCTTGGCCAGCGGCGCCTTGGGCTGGCGGGCCTCGAACGGGTTCGCGCTCACCCTGAACTCAACCCGCAACGGCGTGCCCTGTAGATGAAACGCCTCCCGGAAGATGTTTTCCAGATAGCGCTGATAGGCGCCGGGCATGTGATCCACATGGTTGCCATGAATCACGATGATGGGTGGGTTCATGCCGCCCTGGTGAGCGTATTTCGGCTTGGGCCGGAACTGGCCGACGCGGGCTGGGTTATGCCGCGCCACCGCTTCCTGCAAGACCTGGGTCAGCTTGGGCGTCGGCAACCTGGCCATGGCGGCGCGGTAGGCCTCATCGATGGACTTGAGCAGGCCGGCGATGCCACTGCCCTTGAGCGCCGAGATATAGTGAAACTTGGCGAAGGTCAGGAAATCCAGCTTGCGCGCTAGTTCCCGCTTGACCTGTTCGCGCCGATAGTCATCGGTGTCGTCCCATTTATTGATCGCCACCACCAGGGCGCGACCCGCCTCCAGGACAAAGCCCGCCAAATGGGCGTCCTGGTCGGCGATGTCCTGGGTGGCATCGAGCACCAGCACCGCCACATTGGCGTCCTCGATGGCCTGCAAGGTCTTGACCACGGAAAATTTCTCGATCGCCTCGATCACCCGACCCTTGCGCCGCACCCCGGCGGTGTCGATCAAGGTGTACTTGCGCCCGGCCCGCTCAAAATCGACGTAGATGGAATCGCGCGTGGTGCCCGGCTCATCGAAGGCAATCACCCGTTCTTCGCCGACCATGGTATTGACCAAGGTGGACTTGCCNACGTTGGGCCGGCCGACGATAGCGATCTTGGGATGATCCTGCACCGACGAGTCTTCCGGCTCGACGGCGAAGGTCTCCAGGACTAGCTCCATCAAGCCGCTCACGCCCTCGCCGTGGGCGCTGGATACGGCATAGGGCCGGCCCAAAGCCAATTCGTGGAACTCCGATATAGCCACGTCAGAGGCCATGCCCTCGGTCTTGTTGACCGCCAGGAAGACCGGGCGGCCGAGCCGACGCAAGCGGTCGGCGATGATCTTGTCCTGAGCGGTGACGCCGGTACGGCCATCGACCAGAAAGATGACCGCATCGCCCTCATCCACCGCCTGCAAGGTCTGGCGGGCCATCTCGGCCAGGATGCCGGTATCCGCCACCGGCTCAAAGCCGCCAGTATCGACCAGCAGATAAGGCTTGCCGCCGACCCGGCCATGGCCGTAATGACGGTCGCGGGTGAGGCCCGGCAGGTCATGCACCAGGGCATCCCGCGTCTTGGTCAGGCGGTTGAACAGGGTGGACTTGCCGACGTTGGGCCGGCCGACCAAAACGATGGTGGGTTTCATGGTTTAGCCGCAATCGCGGCTAAAGCCGCTCCTACAGTCTCACTGAATCTTGAACGCATAGACCCCGCCCTTCGCCGTCTGGACAATCAGGCCGCTCTTGAGGGCCAGCATCTGGCCGTTAACCGCACCGCCATCGCTGGCCGCGCGGCCGACCAGGGCGCCGTTTTCCTCGCCGAGCAGGTGAATGTCNCCCTGATAATCGGCCACCGCGACATATTTCGCTACCGCCAGTGGCGTACTCAAACGCCGGTCGCGCANGGCGTCCTGCTTCCATGGATTGGCGCCGCTGGTCAGGTCGTAACCCTGCACCGTGGCGTGCTCGTCGGCGGCATAAAGGTAACGGCCGCCGATACCGGCGCCGCTCAGGCCGGAAAAATTACGCACCCATATCGGGTTGCCGTTGGTCTGATCGAAACAGCCGATCCGCCCCTGATAGGCGGCGGCGCAGACCACCTGATCGTCGGCGGCGAGCGGCCCGGTAACATCGGCGATCCGCTCCAGCTCGTTCGCGCCCTTGGCTATGGCGACGCTGGTTTCCCAAAGCGGCGCGCCATTGTTGAGCGCCAGCGCCGCCAGCGTGCCGCCGGGATAGCCGACGAACAAGGCCCGCTCGGTAAGCAACAGGTTGCCCGGCACACGCAAGGTCAAGGAAGGTATTACGCGGTTATAGACCCAGCGCCGCTTGCCATCCTTGGCGTCGAGCAGCCAGACATTGCCGTCGTTGCCGCGCACCGCGACTGCGCCATTNGCCGCCACCGGCGGCGCCAGTATCTCGCCGGATAGCTTGGCCGACCAGGCGAGCTGGCCGTTCTCGGTACGATAGGCCAACACCTCGCCTTTGGCCGTGCCGACCAAGGCCAGGCCGTCGCCGACGCCGACGCCGGCCGACAGAAATCGCCCGGCATCAATGCGCCACAGCTCGCGGCCGCTGGCCAGATCGAGCTTGACGAGATGGCCTTCCGTGCCGGCCGCATACACCGCCTGGCCGTCGGTAACCGGCGAGAACACATATGGCAAGCCCTTGCCGACATTGGCATCCCACATCCGGGTCAGATTGGCCGTCGCCATGATCGGGGCCAGAGCGGCGGGCTTCGCCTCGGTCGTCTTGGCGCCCGACAGGCCGAACCAACCGCCTACTGTGCCGCAACCGCTTAAACCGGCCGCCACTAGAAGCGCCAGCAGTATCCGTTGTTTCATATCAGCCGCCCACCCCGCCCAACTTGATTTCCACCACGGCCTTCAGTGGACTCTTGGGGTCCAGTTTAGCCAATGCCGCCTGGTAAGCAGTGCGCGCCTCAGCGGTCTTACCTTGAGCGACCAGGACATCGCCCTTGAGGTTGGCAAAGAGCGGCGCGAAGGCCGGGTCGGGGTCGCCGTCCAGGGTCTTGGTCGCCCCGGCATAATCCTTCAGGTCCAGTTGCACCGAGGCCAGGCGCAACCTGGCCAGCGCCGTCAGGCCTTGGTCCTTGGCGTGCTCNAGGGCATATTGGTACTGCGCCTGGGCGCTTTTCAGGTCACCGTTGACGAAGTTGGTCTTGGCCGCCAGCCAGGCCGCAGGCAGGGCATAACCGCTGCGGCCGTAATCGTCCATGATCTTGCCGGTCAATTCCTTGACCGACTTGGCGTCATTGGCCATGGCCGCCTGCATGGCCCGTTCGAACAGGCCCAGCGCCTCGCCCGACTGACGCGCGGACCAGACCTGATAGCCCTTCCAGCCGACCGTGGCGATGACGATGACTGTCGCGATGCCGACCACCAGGGTGCCGTTCTTGCGCCACCACGCCTTCAATTCGTCTAACTGTTCCTGTTCTTCGAGATCGAGAGCCATGTTTCTATCCTTATTTGAAAATAATCTTGTTCAATTCGGCCAATGCCACGCGCTGCTGTTCGCCTGCCAGCCGTAGCGGCTTGACGCTGGCCTCGCCGGCGGCCGCCNCGTCGTCGCCGATGATGACGGCATAACGCGCGCCGCTGGCATCGGCCTTTTTCATCTGTGCCTTGAAACTGCCGCCGCCGCAATGCAGCACCGTCCTGAGTCCGGTGTCACGCAGGGTCTCGGCGACCACCACGGCAAAACGGGCCGCCGCTTCACCGACGTTCACCACATAGGCATCCGGCCCTGAAGCCGGCGGCACGACCGTCATTTCGGTCAGCAAGGCCAGCAGTCGTTCCACCCCCATGGCGAAGCCGCAGGCCGACGCTGGTTTGCCGCCCAGTTGCGCCACCAGGCCGTCATAACGGCCGCCGGCGCAAACCGTGCCTTGTGCGCCCAGGCGGTCAGTAACCCATTCGAACACGGTGTAGTTGTAGTAGTCCAGGCCACGCACCAGACGGGGGTTGATGCGGTAGGCGATGCCGGCCGCCTCCAGACCCTGTCTGACCGAATCAAAATGGCTCAACGCCGCCTCATCCAGCTCGTCCATCAGCTTGGGCGCCGCCTCGACCAGGCCCTGCATGGCCGGGTTCTTGGTGTCGAGTATGCGCAGCGGGTTGGTGTGCAGCCGGCGCTGGGCGTCCTCGTCCAATTGATCCTGGTGCGCCGCGAAATATTCGATCAGCTTCTGGCGATGCCGGGCGCGTGACTCGGCNCCGCCCAGGGTGTTGATCTCCAGGCTGACCACCTCGGCCAAACCGAGTACCCGCCATAGCCGGGCGGTCATCGACAGGTGCTCGATGTCGATGTCCGGCCCGGCGAAGCCAAGCGCCTCGATGCCAATCTGGTGGAACTGGCGGTAGCGGCCCTTCTGCGGTCGCTCATGACGGAACATCGGACCCGAGTACCAGAGCCGCTTGCCNCCATTGAACAACAGGTTGTGCTCGACCGCCGCGCGCACACAAGAGGCAGTGCCTTCTGGACGCAGGGTAAACGATTCACCGTTGAGCTCATCGACGAAGGTGTACATCTCCTTCTCGACGATGTCGGTGACCTCGCCGATGGCCCGCTTGAACAGGCCGGTCTGCTCCAGGATAGGAGTGCGCATTTCCTGATAACCGTAACTCGCCAGCCAGTCGCGGGTCACCGCCTCGAAGCGCTGCCAGAGGCCGATCTCGGCCGGCAGTATATCGTTCATGCCGCGCACGGCGCGGAGGGNTTCATTGGCCATAATGGGTCTTCACATAATTTTCGACGATGCCCTGGAACTCGGCGGCAATCCGGTCGCCCTTGAGGGTGACCGTCTTAACGCCATCGACATAGACCGGGGCCACCGGGGTTTCGTTGCTGCCGGGCAGGGAGATGCCGACGTTGGCATGTTTCGATTCGCCCGGCCCGTTCACCACGCAGCCCATCACCGCCACGGTCATGGCCTCGACGCCGGGATAGGCGCCGCGCCAGACCGGCATCTGGCCGCGCAACCAGTCCTGGATGTCCCGCGCCAGTTCCTGGAACACGGTCGACGTCGTCCGGCCACAGCCGGGGCAGGCGGTGACCAGCGGGGNGAAGGCGCGCAGGCCGATGGTTTGCAGTATTTCCTGGGCGACCTGGACCTCGATGGTCCGCGACTCGCCGGGCCGCGGGGTGAGCGAAATGCGTATGGTATCGCCGATACCTTCTTGCAACAGCACCGACAGGGCGGCGGTCGAGGCGACGATACCCTTGGAACCCATGCCGGCCTCGGTCAGGCCGAGATGCAGCGGGTAATCGCAACGAGCGGCCAGGTCTCGGTAGACCTCAATCAAATCGCGCACGCCAGACAGCTTGCAGGACAGGACGATATGGTCGCCCGCCAGGCCCAACTCCTCGGCCCGCGCTGCCGACTCCAGGGCCGAGGCGGTCAGGGCGTGGCGCATCACCGCCTCGGGTTCATGAGGGNGCGGCCGCTGGCCGTTGTCATCCATCATCCGGGCCAACAGTTCCGGGTCCAGGCTGCCCCAATTAACCCCGATCCGAACTGGCTTGTCATACCGGCAAGCGAAGTCGATCAGGGTGGCAAACTGGTCGTCGCGCTTGCTGCCGCGACCGACATTGCCGGGATTAATGCGCAGCTTGGCCAGGGCCGCAGCGCATTCCGGCGCCTGGGTCAGCAGTTTGTGGCCGTTGAAATGGAAATCGCCGATCAGCGGCACGGTGCAGCCCTTGGCATCGAGCTGCTCGCGGATGACCGGTACGGCCTGGGCCGCCTCCAAGGTGTTCACGGTCAGCCGCACCAGTTCCGAACCGGCCTGCCAGAGTTCATAGGTCTGAGCCACCGTAGCGGCGATATCCGAGGTATCGGTGTTGGTCATCGACTGGACGACGNCCGGCGCGCCGCCGCCGATCGGGATGCCGCCCACCACGACCCGCCGGGTAGGACGGCGAACAATGGTTTGGATCATTGCAGCGTCAACCTCGCCACTTTGTCGCCAGTATACGGATGCAGATCGACTNTCTTGTCGTCATAAGTCAGGCGCACATGAAGGGCGTTGCCAACCACCAGTTTCAAGGGCGGTATGCCGCGCACGGTCATCTGCTCGCCGGCCCGCAGCAGGCGGCCAAAACGCTTCTGGTCGGCAGACACCNCCTCGATCCAGGCATCTTCGTCTTGCACCGCCAGATGTACCGCGTGTTCGGTGACCGCTGCGGGATCGTTTTCTGGCGCCTTCGGTGTAGTCGGCTGATCTTTTGCCTGAGCGGCGGCGGCATTGGCCGCAGTTGCGCTTGCGCCAGCGCCGGCCGAGACTGCGGACTGGGCGGACGCGGCGACGTCGGGCGGCGTCGGTTCCGCCGACGGCGCGGGAACGACTTGTACCGGCGTCGCTCGAACCGGCGCTGGCGCGGTCTGGACGACTGCGGGCCGCGCCGCGCTGGTCAGATAGGCCTCTTCACCCTGTCTGAGCCAGGCGTACAGGGCCGCGACCAAAATCATGAACAGGATCAGCCCGGCCAGCGGCAGAAGCAGCCAACGCCGAACGGACGAGGTGCGAAATACCAGGTTCTCGGATGGCGCCGTAATGGTATTGGTGGGCTCGATAACCGGTTCGTTCAGGCCGGGCATCTGTTCGGCCGACAGGTCCAGCAAACGGGCGTAATTGCGCACGAAGCCGCGCACGAAAACGGTCGCTGGCAGACGGCTATAGTCTTCAGCCTCCAGTGCTTCAACCTGATGTGTGGACAGCTTCAGCTTTTCCGCCACAGCGGCGACGGTCAGGCCCTTTGCTGTCCTGGCCTCGGCCAGTATCCGGCCGAAACCTTGGCCGACATTTTCGCTCACCGCCCATCCCCCTGCTTGTCGAACTGACCATTCAACAGCCAGGCGGTCTCGCGCGACTCGGGATAACGCCGGCGCAACTGGGCGCCATATTCCGCTTCCGACTCACGGTTCCCTGCCTGACGTTCGACCCTGACCGCCAGCCAGAGGCCGGGCGCATCAAGACCACCTTGGCCATCCGCCCGGCTCAACAAACCGCGCGCCATGGCGATATTACCCTGCCGGAATTGAATATCGGCCAGCGTGACCAGCGCCTGGGGCTGATTCGGCGCCCGCACCAGCGCGCGCTTGGCCAGCTGTTCCGCCTCATCGGTATTACCCATGTGCAGGGCGCACTGCCCGGCATTGGCCAGCGCCTTCTCAGGAGTCACATAGAGCGGATTCTGCCAAGCCCGTTCGAACTGGCTCAAGGCCTCGGCGTAACGCCGTTGCGAGCAGAGGAAATAACCGAAGTTGTTATGCGCTTCGGAATATTGCGGTGCCATATCCAGCGCTCGTTGGAAGTTGGCTTCCGCCTCCTTGGTTTCGAGCAGCGCACCATGTAACAGGCCCAACATGTTGTACGCCGGGGCGTAGGAACCATCGGCCTGTAACGCCTCCTGTAGTTCCTGCGAGGCCACCCCATACTGGCGCCGGGAATAGTATTGCGCCGCCAGTTCGGTATGTACCCGAGCCCGGCTGTTGCTCGATTCCAGCACCTGGGAATCCTTACCCTCTGGGCCATTCCGCGCCGAAGTATGGGCGCAGGCGCCGAGCGACAGACTAAGGATCAAAACAAGCCATCGACTCATGTTCATAGTGTCAAATCCATCCGTTTGGTCGTCCGTCGGGTCTTGTCCAGCACCTGGCCGACCAACTGGCCACAGGCGGCGGCGATGTCATCGCCGCGCGTCTTGCGCGTGGTGGTNACAATACCTTCGGCCATCAGGCGGTAGGCAAAGGCGCGGACCTGTTCCGGCGGCGAACGGCGATAGCCGGAGTTGGGGAATGGATTGAATGGTATCAGGTTGAATTTACAGGGCAGGTCGCGGGTCAGTTCGATCAACTGCTCGGCCTGCTCCAGCCGGTCATTGACACCATCCAGCATGACATATTCGAAGGTAATGAAGTCGCGCGGGGCGTTCTCCAGATAGCGCCGGCAGGCCGCCATCAGCTCCTTGAGCGGGTACTTGCGGTTGATCGGCAGCAACTCGTCGCGCAGCCCATCGTTGGGTGCGTGCAAGGAGACAGCCAGGGCTACCGGCATATCCTCGCGCAGCCGATCCATGGCCGGCACGATGCCCGAGGTCGATACCGTCACCCGCCGCCGCGACAGGCCATAAGCATGGTCGTCAAGCATCAGCGACAACGCGGCAACGGTGTTGTCGTAGTTGAGCAGCGGCTCGCCCATGCCCATCAGGACCACGTTGGANATGATCCGTTCACCTTTTGGATCGTGACCGAGTTGCTTGTTGGCCCACCACAACTGGCCGATGATCTCGGCCACGCTCAAGTTGCGGTTGAAACCCTGCCGGCCGGTCGAACAGAAGCGGCATTCCAGAGCGCAACCAACCTGAGTGGAGACGCACAGCGTGCCGCGCTCGCCGTCCGGGATGAAGACGGTCTCGACGTGGTTGCCGGGGCCGACTTCGAGTAGAAACTTGCGCGTACCGTCCTCGGACGCCTGTTCCTTGAGCAGCGCCGGCGGCCGTATCTCGGCCAGTTCATCGAGCTTGGCGCGCAAGCTCTTGGCCAGATCGGTCATTTGTTCAAAATCGTCGGTGCCATAGCGGTGCAGCCAGCGCAGCACCTGTTTGGCGCGAAAAGGCTGCTCGCCGATTTCCTGGAACCAGGCGGCGAGACCCTTTAGATCAAAATCGAGCAGATTATGTTTCATAAGGCGTGACTATGAGGCGTGACACAACGACGTCACGCCTTTCCCGCGCGTCAGCGCGAGTAAATTTGGTGGCCCGGGAAGAAGTAGGCTATTTCCACGGCAGCCGTTTCCGAGGCGTCGGAACCGTGCACGGCGTTGGCGTCGATGCTCTGGGCGAAGTCGGCGCGGATGGTGCCCGCTTCGGCCTTCTTGGGATCGGTGGCGCCCATCAGTTCGCGATTCTTGGCGATGGCATTTTCGCCTTCCAGTACCTGGACCATGACCGGGCCGGAGATCATGAACTCAACCAGATCGTTGAAGAACGGCCGGCCCTTGTGCACGGCATAGAAGCCCTCGGCCTCGGCGCGGGACAGGTGGATCATCTTGGCGGCAATGATCTTCAGGCCGTTGGTCTCGAAACGGCTGTAGATTTTGCCGATCACGTTCTTGGCGACGGCGTCGGGTTTGATGATGGAAAAGGTGCGTTCAATTGCCACGTTTAATTCTCCGGAAAGTTGTTGGATGAAGAAGTGGATAAAGCCGAAAAAAGGAGGGGGAAAATAGCACGAAAACCCTTTAAAATAAAGNCGGTTCCATGATTATGAGGAGAGCATCTTGGCCGAGGATAGCGCCCACGAAGACAGCGCCGACATCCGTGGCAAGGTATTTGTCCGGCTCGGCATCGCCGCCACGGTGACCGCCCTGGCCCTGGCGGCGCTCTGGTGGCTGGACCGC
>Ga0051980_10004301_pt1 | contig 10756 bp, 9 predicted proteins | sample CryGey13umfilter_2_FD_55014 | JGI IMG/M metagenome (GOLD analysis project Ga0051980, IMG submission 55014) | Groundwater microbial communities from aquifer in Utah, USA - Crystal Geyser 4/9/14 3 um filter | ecosystem: Environmental > Aquatic > Deep subsurface > Groundwater | place: USA: Utah...
GATAACGCGCTGGCGATGACCAAAAAATTCGTAACTTCCTATTTGCCTGATCATTTTTCAATGGATAAGGCCGATGAAGCTGAAATCCTGAACAATTCTGCCAAATTTTTTCGTGAACACGATACCTTCGATCTGGAGGTGTTTACTGAAGAAGTTCTAGATCATCCTGATCTGGCCAACACTTTTAAAAGTTATAAAAGTCAATACGAACAGGAGTACAAAATCGAAATCGACGATCATTTTGATATCAGCGATCGGGCATCCAAAAAACAGGCAAAGAACTTTAAGCGTGTGCTGAAACTGGATAAGAATTTTAGTCTGTACATCCATGGCGACAGGCGCTACATCGAAAAGGGCCGCGATGACGAAAAACAGATGAACTTTTATAAATTGTATTTTAACGAAGAATATTAGTAATGAACACAGCTGTAGTGATTTAGCCCCTCACAAAACCAGACTCATCAATTAAAAATAGAAAGGATGTACTTGGAAAAAAGAAAGTTCGGCAAAGAGGAAAAGTTAAATCTCCTGAACAGAATTTTCGGGTAGCCAGCCAATACTTCCATCGGGTATCCTGATTTCAATCCATCCTGAAACACGGTCCAACAACTTTACCTTGGTGCCTTCATGTATTACAAACAGATCCACAGCACTCTGTGTGGGTGAACTTTTTACCGTGATGGCCGGGGTAAACACGATGGCTTCCTGGTGTTCCCTGGAGTAGTAATATTTCTGTGAAGCCAGTCCAAAAGCGGTAATGGTGAAAAATAACAGGAGTACGCCCAGGTAAAAGGAGGTCTGTTTAAAGGTTCTTGATTTGGTCAACACAAACCAGGTGATCATGAAAATTAAACAGGTCAGCAAAAAAAGGGCGATCACCGTCCAGGTGTCGGCATTGAAGAGGTTGTAAAAATAATTCCACCAGGTTTTATAAAACAGTTCGGGTACCTGTTCAATTTTATCGACAATCATGCTGTTGGCCACACTCAAATTATACTGAATATTCTCATCAGAAGGAGCCAGTTTCCTGGCTTTTTCGAAGAATAAAATGGCAGCCGGGACATTGTTGTTTTTAAAATGGGCATTGCCCATGTTATAAAAAAGCTGAGCCGATTGCAGGTCTTGCCCGGCAACCTGGTTGTAAACCAACAAGGCTGAATCGTACATGCCCTGGTTGTAGGCGCGGTTACCGATTGCCATTAGTGAATCGGGTGTATAAGCAAAACCACTCCATGCGATAAGCTGTAGAAGAGCCACCAGGGCGAAGTTCTTTGTTCTTTTCATGGTTTAACTATTTTAATGCTTTTTCGGCCTGCATAATAGCTGTAATGGCCTCGTTATAAACTGATTCCATTTTGTCACGGGCATCGCCGGGGGCAAACCGTGCAAACTCAATATTATTCAACGATTGTATAAAATTATTGGTGATTTCCTCGTTAACCGATTTATTCTGAAGTTTCTCACGAACGGTTTCAATGGAAAGTTCTGAGAGAGAGATATTGAATTTATCTGCAATATATCCCCAGATGCCCAGGGCCATTTCATCATAAAATCCCTTATCGTTGCCCGATTGTTTAAATTTTTCGGCTTTTTGCAGCCGCATCCTGGCTATTTTATTGGCCTTGCGNTTTTTNACTCTCGAAACATTGGCGTTTTGCTTTTCCATGCGTTTCCAGAGGATGATCAGGATGAACGGGATAAGTAAGATGACAAACAACAGCACGAAAAAAAACAGGGAACCAAACAAATAATTTCCAACAGGTTTCAGGGGTTCGTTGATGGTTTTTATATGCCGGATGTCTTTTCCGATAAAACGGATGTCCTCCTTGGCTGATGCATTGAATGTGACGTCATTGTTGTTTCCCGAGCCTTTGCCCACTTTGATGTGATAGGCTTCTGATGAAAATCTTTCGTACGTTTTTGTTTTGGGATTGAAGAAGCTAAAGGTGATGGGTTCAATGGTAAAATCGCCCGGGTTACGTGGAATGGCCAGGTATTCAAATTTCTTTCTGCCCGATATGCCGGTAGTCGATGGTACGGCNCTGGTGGTTATTTTTGGTTCAAAAGTTTCGAAATCAACCGGAAACCTGACCTCAGGCAGGGTGAGCAGTTCGATATTACCGTTTCCGGAAAGTTCGATGCTTAAGTTTAAGGCGTCATTTGCAGAAAGTGTGGTGCGGTCGATCTTGCTGCTAAAGTGGAAATCGCCAACGGCTCCGGTAAAATCATCTGGTTTGTCTTTTTGAGGAAGGGGTTGTACCTCGATGGTAATCGGTTTTGATTTAAGCCTGGCCTCAACGTTTTTCACGTTCCGGTTAAAAAAAGGATCATTAAAAAAACTCTCAAACGGATCGTTGCTTCTACGTTGATTGTTCTGCACGCGAAGTTGGGCAGTACAGGTTATTTCTGCCGGTTCCAGGATCAGTTTTCCCGTTTTCTGAGGGAACAGGGCCACCTTGTTAATTTCTGCCGTGATGTATTCTTCTCCATTGATTACCTCTGTCGACTGGCGGTACTGCGCGTTGTCGCCCATCAAACTCTTTGACCAAAACCCGTTAAATGCAGTCATCTTATCCAGGGTCAGGTTCGACACGGCAACCTTGGTGTAAATTTTATAAGTGGCGATAATTTGTTCTCCAAGGTAAGGGTTCTTGTTGTTGACCGAAACGGTAATATACACATCGTCATCTTGCAACATCCCCGGCTCATTGGCTTCCTTTTTTTGCTGTCCGCCTGTGGTGGCCTGTTTATTTCCTCCTCCGGCCACGATGGTAATGGTTAATGGGTTCGATTGGACTACTTTTCCATCCACGGTTATTGATGCCGGCCCTACCTGTACCTCGCCTGCATTACCGGCTTGAACGACAAAAGAATAGCTCATGGTGTAGCTTTTCGACATCCTCCCGTTTACATATTGAATGTTGGAACTGGTGGAAGTGCTTGGCCCCGATAGCACCTGAAGGCCTCCAAAATTAGGATTTCTAAAAGCACCGCCGTCCGCGTTGAGTTCATAAATTATCCTGAACCGCTCACCTTCCTTTACTACTTGTTTCCCGATGGCAGTAAACGTGATGTTGTCCTGTGCCTGTGTTATCAGNCTGAAAGCAAGCAGAGTGATGAAAAATATGCGTTTGATAATCATAGCTATTTGGTCTTTNCCGGTCAAAAATACTACTATTGTCCTATTGAATTGAATCTTTTGAAAGATTTAGAAATGATACAAAATGCATTCCATAGTGCGTTTCAGTTACAATTGTCATCAACATTACCAGTCGATGTCGGTTTTTACTCCTCTTGTCGCTTTGGCCTTTTCTTTTTGAAGTTTCTGCAAGGTCTTTTTCTCGTCATTTTTAAGTGCGTCCATCATCTTTTGAGCATCTTGTTTAGAGATTTGTAAAGGCTGCTGCTGTTGCTGCTGATCCTGCTTATCCTGATTTTGATCCTTTGACTGATCTTTTTTGTCCTGCTGGTCTTTATTTTGATCCTCCTTTTTATCCTGGTCTTTATCCTGGTCTTTATTTTGATCTTGCTCGTCCTGATCTTTTTTGTCCTGGTCTTTTTTGTCCTGGTCCTTGTTTTGGTCTTTATTTTGGTCTTTGTTTTGATCCTGATTTTGTTGCTGTTTCAGCATCTGGCGTGCATATTCCAGGTTATAGCGTGCATCTTCATCGGTTGGGTTTTTTCTTAAAGCGTTTTTGTAGGCTTCAATACTTTCTTCATATTTCTTTTCTTTTAACAAGGAGTTTCCCAGGTTGTATTGGGCCGCGCTTTTTTCTTGGTCACTTAAATTGCTCCCGGCAACTTCGTTAAACAGTTTTCCTGATTCTGCATAGTTTTCCTGTTCATACAAGGCATCGCCGAGGTTAAAGGTTCCTTTGTAATAATTTGGTTTAGCTTCCAGTGCTTTTCGGTACTCTACTTCAGCTGCGGAGTAATCTTTCTTTTCGAACAAGTCGTTTCCTTCCCTGATCTTCTTTTTTTCACTTTGGGCCATCCCGGAGGTTGTCCAAAACAAAGCGATTGTAAATAGGATAATGTAGGTTTTCATGTTATTTTAGTTTTCCAAAAAAGTCAATTTTCCTGGTCCAATTGGCCTTCCGGTCTGCAATCAGGAGTTCCAACAGGAACAAGATCAAGGCGATACCTAAAAACAGTTGAAACCGATCTTCATAGTTGGTAAACTGTCGGGTTTCAATTTCTTTTTTATCGATGGCGTTGATTTCTTCAAATATTTTAGTCAATCCGGTGGTTGCGTTGTTGGCCCTGGCGTAGGCACCTCCACCGGCGGCGGCAATTTTTGTGAGCATGTCCTCATCCAACCTGGTAATGACGGTTTTTCCATCCCTGTCTTTTTTAAATCCCGTTTGGATTCCATTGACAAACAGGGGTATGGGAGCTCCATCTGTCAATCCCATGCCAATGGTAAAAACCTTAATTCCAAGTTCGTTGGCTTTTTTCGCAGCACCCACGGCATCATCCTCATGGTTTTCGCCATCGGTAATAATGATGATCGCTTTATTATGTTCCGTTTCACCAAAAGAGGTGGTTGCCATGTCGATGGCTTCGCCGATGGCGGTTCCCTGGGTAGGCACAATTTTGGTGTCGACTACCGAAAGGAAAAGCCGGGCAGCGGAGTAATCTGTTGTCAAAGGGAGTTGTTTATAAGCGTTGCCCGCGAAAATGATGATCCCGATCCTGTCCCCTTCCAGTTTGTCGATCAGGTTGCTGATGGCCAACTTTGATCGCTCAAGCCGGTTGGGCTTGATGTCTTCTGCCAGCATTGAATTGGAAACATCCAGCACCAGGTATAAGTCGATTCCTTCGCGCTTTACTTTTTCAAGCTTCGATCCAACCTGCGGATCGAGCAACCCGAAAATAAGAAAAGTGATTCCAATGAGTATGATGAACAGCTTGATAAGCCCTTTTGTGCCCGATTGGTTGGGCATGAGCTGAAGGATTACCTCATGATCACCAAAACGCCTCAAGGCTTTCTTTTTCCAGTTTCTGTAATACAGGAACATGAGGATAAATACCGGTACGATTATCAGCAGGTAAAGAAATTCGGGATGTGCAAATCTGATCATTGTTCGGCGAATTAACTGGGTTAGGGGATTCGTTTAAAGTAAAGATAGCGAAGCAGTATTTCGAAAGCGAGCAGGATGAATGCTGCCAGGGCAAATGGCAGGTATGATTCGTGTTTCTTTTTAAATTCCTGCACATCGATTTTCGAGCGCTCCATCTGGTCGATTTCCTGGTAGATGTCGCGGAGTTTTTTGTTGTTATCGGCCCTGAAATATTTTCCACCTGTCATGGCAGCAATTTTCTGCAGCAATTCTTCATCAATTTGAACCTTCATTTGTTGCAGTTGAATGCCATAAGGCGTTTGAACGGGATAAGGAGCCATTCCCATCGATCCGATTCCGACGGCATAAACCCGGATGCCAAACATTTTGGCCATTTCGGCTGCCGACATCGGATCTACCGACCCTGAATTGTTCACTCCATCGGTAATTAAAATGATGACTTTGGAGATGGCCTGAGAATCTTTTAACCGACTCACCGCGGTAGCCAGTCCATCACCGATGGCGGTTCCGTCTTCAATCATGCCACTTTTAATTTCTTCAAATAAATTCGAAATCATATCGTGGTCGGTGGTTAAAGGTACCTGGGTAAAAGCCTCCCCACTGAAAATGACGATACTAATCCTGTCATCGGGGCGACCCTTGATAAAGTCTTCGGCTACATCTTTTGCCGCCTCCAGTCGGTCGGGCTGAAAGTCGCGTGCAAGCATACTTCCCGATACGTCCAGAGCCATAACGATATCTATTCCTTCGATTTGAATATTTTGCTTGGACGAAGTGTATTGTGGACGGGCCAACGCGATGATAATCAGTGAAAGAGCCAACAACCTAAGTGCAAAAAGTCCATGGATGAGCCAGGTGCGCGGGCTTTTATTAACCTCCGCGAAAGCGGCAATCCCGGAATACCTGACTTCGGCCTGTGTTTTATTGTGCCTGAACCAATACCACATAACGAGCAGTGGAATCAGCAGCAGCAGATAAAAATACTCAGGGTTTGCCCAGTGTTCTATGTTAAACAAGTTCTGCATGGATACTAATGGTTATTCGTTTTAGAGATTTCAGAGGTAGCAGGTTGATCCGCTTCCCGGTTCTCAGGTTTGTCCTCTTTTGTTTCGTTCACAAAATCAACACAATGCGACAAGCTCAGGTCGTTTTCAAGTGGTGTGGGCCGGGCTTTGGCAAATTTTACCATATCTGCCAGAAACAATACTCCATTTAATTTTTCATAAACCTGGTTGTTAACCTGGTATTTCTTCAAAGCCCCCAAAATCTCATCGGATGTCATTTCAGGTGCGTCAAAGTGGTAGCGGTTATCCAGGTATTCCCGCATGATGTCAGTAATTTCGGAATGATATTGTTTCAACTTTCCGCTTTGCCAAACCCTGGCCAACCTTAATTCTTCCAGTTTGTTGATGGCCAGTACATGCGGTGGAAGCGCCGGCTTGATCCTGCGTTCAAAAAGAGGTTGATTTTTCTTCCTCTTCTTTAAATAGAGCACCAACAACACGATGAGTGCAATGACGAGCAGACCAATCAAAATCCAGGGCAACATTTCCCGAAAGGTATAGGGCTCGCTGATGGGAACCACGATGGGCTTGATGGCTTGAGCTGTATCTACTACGGGCACATTGACTTTTAAAAAAAGCGTTCCTGTGGAAGTCGTTTTCAAGAGGGTATCGCCCACGGCAAAAACTTGAATATCAATGGAAGGAATTTCAAAATAACCACTGTCGAATGAAGTAATGGTGAGTTGCTGCATCAACCGCAGGGCTCCTTCATCAACGAGGGTATCAATGGTACTTTTTTCGATCACTTCTATCTTCGACGACAAGGTGTCGCCAATGACAGGCCAATTTACCTGGTAGCCGTCAGCAACCCTGATACCGAATTGCATATTGACCTGCTGTCCGATCAGGATGGCATTGGTATCGATTTTTGACCATGAAGTCACCTCTTGACCATGCAATTTCAGACCGGACAACAACGCCGGCAGGATGAAAAAACAGAAAATGGATTTGATGATGGGATGGTTCATGTTATTTTCTCGATTCACGTTTTTTAAAGAGGTTCATCAAAGGTTTTACATAGTCGCGGCCTGTATATACACGGACCATGTCCACACCTGCACGTGCAAGAGCCACGTCGATTGCAGCGGTTTTTTCACGGGAATACCGTTGCAAGGCATTTCGGGTTTTGGCATTGGAAGTATCTACCCATTGCAAGGCCCCGGTTTCGGCGTCACGCATGCGCACCATCCCGACATTTGGAATTTCAGTCTCTCTATCATCAGTTACCCTTACAGCAATCAGGTCGTGTTTATAATTGGCTATTTGCAGGGCTTTTTCCAGGTTGTTGTCCATGAAGTCGGAGATCAAAAAAGCGGTTGATTTCTTTTTAATGACGTTGGTAAGATAACGCAGTGCCTCCGAAATATTGGTCCCGGTATTTTTCGCCTTAAAATCGATCAATTCCCTGATAATACGAAGTATGTGAGAGCTACCTTTTTTTGGCGGAATAAACTTCTCGATGATGTCGCTAAAGAAAATGACACCCACCTTATCATTGTTCTGGATGGCAGAAAATGAAAGAACGGCTGCTATTTCGGTAATCAATTCTTGTTTAAGTTGCTTGTTGGTACCGAAATTGTTTGACCCGGAAACATCAATCAGCAACATCACGGTGAGTTCGCGTTCCTCTTCAAACACCTTAATAAATGGGTGGTTAAAGCGGGCGGTCACGTTCCAGTCGATACTGCGGATGTCATCACCAAACTGATATTCACGCACTTCGCTAAAGGCCATACCCCTTCCCTTAAAAACACTGTGATACTCACCCGAGAAAATCTGGTTCGACAATCCCCGTGTTTTTATTTCAATCTTCCTGACTTTTTTAAAAAGTTCCTGTGCTTCCACTGGTATTTTATTTTTGGTTAGGGTACTTCAACCGTGTTTAAAATTTCGTTGATGATGTCTTCGCTGGTGATATTTTCAGCTTCGGCTTCATAAGTCAGACCAATCCGATGTCGCATCACGTCGTGCGCTACGGCACGGATATCCTCTGGAATTACATACCCTCTCCGGCGCAAAAATGCGAGTGCTTTGGCGGCAAGCGCCAGGTTGATGCTGGCACGTGGCGAGGCTCCGTATGAAATCATACCGGCGAATTTGCTCAGTTTATATTCTGACGGATAACGGGTGGCGAACACGATATCGGTGATGTAATTTTCGATTTTTTCGTCCAGATAAATTTCGCGTACCAGTTCACGTGCTTTTAGAATTTCCTGAATACTCAGTACTTTGTTGGTTTTGGCCGTTGTGTTGCTGATGTTCTGCCGAAGGATCATTTTCTCCTCCTCTTTTTTTGGATAGTTGATCACCACCTTCATCATAAACCGGTCTACCTGGGCTTCGGGCAGGGGATAGGTTCCTTCCTGTTCGATGGGGTTTTGTGTGGCCATGACAAGGAAAGGTTCTTCCAGCTTAAAAGAAGTGTCACCAATGGTCACCTGTCGCTCCTGCATGGCTTCGAGCAAAGCACTTTGCACCTTGGCGGGAGACCGGTTTATTTCATCGGCCAAAATAAAATTGGCGAAGATGGGACCCTTTTTCACTATAAATTCTTCTTTTTTCATGCTGTAGATCAAGGTACCCAAAAGGTCGGCAGGAAGCAGGTCGGGCGTAAACTGGATGCGACTGAATTTGGCATCGATAATATTCGCCAGTGAATTGATGGCCAATGTTTTTGCCAGTCCGGGAACTCCTTCCAGGAGAATGTGTCCGTTGGCAAGCAATCCGATGAGCAAACGTTCGGTCATGTGTTTCTGACCAATAATCACCTTGTTCATTTCCAGGTAAATCAGGTCGGTAAACTGACTCTCACGCTGGATTCTTTCATTGAGTTCACGAATATCTGTTTCTAACATGTTATTGTTTTTGAATTTGAAGGCAAAGTTATCAAATGGCGGTTCCGGCTCATGTTAATATATGTTAAAGGGTTGTAATGTAGTAAGTTGTGAAAAATTAGGAAGTTATGAGCGGTTGGTTGGCCATAAGAGTTGTGACTTAGGTGATTGTATTAACACTTGTTAACTTACCGCGTGGAGTTATTTGGTTTCACAAAAGGGTTTCATAAAAGTGCTTACAAAACGATTTCGCGTAAAGTGCGTTAAAATATAATTACGCCACAACCGCAAAGAGATGAATTAAAATAGCATAATCAATAGCATAAAGACAGTTTAACTTTATTATCTAATACATCGAAAACAACAAAATACGGCCTGGTGACATGACAAAAATCACAGGATCATTTTATCTTTGCAAGAAAAAATACCCATGAGTAAAACCATTTTACTCTCAGCTGCTATACTGTTGGTTTTGGCAGTTGCGATTGGTGCTTTCGGGGCACATGCCCTCAAACCCAGGCTTACCGAAGAAATGATGCAGGTGTATAAAACCGGTGTGGAATATCATTTTTACCACGCCCTCGGCCTGTTGCTGATAGGCATTTTCTCAACCGCCTGGCCATCGGGATGGCTCAACTGGTCCGCCTTACTGATAGGTTTAGGCATCATCCTGTTTTCCGGAAGTCTGTATGTGATGGCCATTACAGGCATCAAATGGGTAGGTGCCATTACCCCGTTAGGTGGACTTAGTTTTATTTCCGGCTGGGTATTGCTGTTTGTTGCTGTTTGGAAGCACTGAGCAGCATATCACTTAAAGCCTGTAATTGGCAAGTCTAAATGATGAAGGATTTATATGCAAATAATGATGCGCCCAACAATTTCAATTTAAAGAATTGCAGATAGCAATCTATTAAAACAGAATAAGTTATCGGCATGATTCAAGTACAGGTAAATATGTTTGGCTAAAAGCTGAAATAAGCAGGTATCGGGTACTTGATTTTTGTTATTTTTGGAGTGAATAAAATAACCTGTTCAAATTAAGCTGATCCGGCAATGAAACAATTCGTGGATTTCAAATAAATAACAACAACATATCAACCCTTTAAAACAAATTCATGCAAAAAACAATCTTAATCTTGCTTCTCAGTTTGGGGTGTTTAATGGTAAGTGCTCAAAATGAGAATAATACATCTGTGTCCCCCAAAAAGAAACATCAGATTTATTTGGGAATCGAGGGCGGCTCCAGATCATTTGATACAAAAAGTCGCGATTACGAATTTATCAGAGCCCAAGCTGTGTACTACTTTGGGTATCACAACGAGCACTCACAACTATCGTGGTTTACCTATGCGCCATTTATTGCCTTAAAGGCAGAATACAGGTCGTACAACGACAAATTCTGGATGTCTACCGGTCTGCGCTACTCATCCATTAAAACCATCATGGGTTCCTATTCGGACTATGCTAACAATACGGATTACTTTTTTGTGATGCTGAGTCAAAATCAGGAAGAAACCCATTACTATCGGATAAATGAGATCAGGGAAACAAGCCAATACGTAGGTGTTCCTGTCGAAATCAGGTATTCCCCGTTTCTCCCAAGATTTTTCAGGCTCTATTTTAAAATGGCGATTGATCTCAACTATAAATTGGCCAACAAACGAGAGGTTGAATTTTTTGATCCGGCAATGAAATTCCATGAAAAGGAAATTGCCGGTTTATTTGATCAACCCGGGAGCTTTTATGCTGCAGTAGATTTTGGAGTTGGTATTCA
>Ga0051980_10004326_pt1 | contig 10724 bp, 5 predicted proteins | sample CryGey13umfilter_2_FD_55014 | JGI IMG/M metagenome (GOLD analysis project Ga0051980, IMG submission 55014) | Groundwater microbial communities from aquifer in Utah, USA - Crystal Geyser 4/9/14 3 um filter | ecosystem: Environmental > Aquatic > Deep subsurface > Groundwater | place: USA: Utah...
ATTGGTTATCTTATGAAACATTATCTAAAAATTTATTTAAAAAACACCCTTACGGAACTCAAACCACGATTGGGACTAGCGAACATTTAAAAAATCCTTCCATGGAAAAAATACATGAATATTTCAGTCAACGATATGTTCCCAACAACATGGCAATTATTCTTTCTGGCGACCTTGACCCAGATAAAACGGTAGATTTAATTAAAAAATATTTTGGAAAATACAAAACTAAAGAAGTTCCTAAATTCTCCTTTACTCCAGAAGATGAAATGACAAAACCTGAATTAATTACAGTAAAAGGAAGAGATGCAGAATGGGTCGATCTTTCGTTTAGATTGCCGGGAGTTGGATCAGAAGAAATTTACAAGGTAGTATTAATGGATGGTTTATTAACTAACGGACAAGCTGGATTAATCGACTTAAACTTGGTAAAGGCTCAAAAAGTATTAGGAGCTTACTCTTCTTATACTATCAACAAAGATTATTCTACTTTTGATATGCACGCAAATCCTAGAGAAGGACAAACCCTAGAAGAAGCGAAAAATCTTTTATTAGCTCAAGTTGAGAAAATAAAAAAAGGAGAATTTGAAGATTGGATGATTCCTGCAGTTATTAAAAACTTTAAATTAGATGACCAACAACGTAACGAATACAATTGGTACAGAGCATCCAAAATGACCGATGCTTTTATCATGGGTCAAAGTTGGGAAACAATTGTTTACAAAAACGATCAACTCAGCAAATTAACAAAAAAAGATATTGTTGCTTTTGCCAACAACTATTTTAAAAACAATTATGTGGTGGTTTATAAAGAAACTGGAGAAGGAAATAATCCTAAAGTTGAAAAACCAGCAATTACCCAAGTTCAATTAAATAGAGATACTTCTTCTGTTTTTGCAATAAATTTTGCTAAGATGGAATCTACTAGAATGATTCCTGTTTTTGATGATTACCAAACAGAAATAAAACAAGAAAAACTAACTTCGGGAGTTCCATTTTACTACGTAAGTAACACCACCAATGAAATATTTAGTTTAAATTACATTTTAGACATGGGTTCTTGGAGTGATAAAGAAATGGCTTTAGCTGTAAATTATTTAGAATATTTGGGTACAGACAAGTATTCTGCAAACGACCTACAAACTGAATTATTTAAATTGGGGTTAAGTTATAGTGTTTATGCTGCCAACGATAGAGTTTATGTTACTTTATCTGGATTAGAAGAATCTTTAGAAGAAGGCATCAAATTATTTGAACACATATTAGCCAATGTAAAACCAAATCAAGATGCTTATAACAATGTAGTTCAAGACATCTTAAAAGGAAGAACTGATACCAAACTTTCTAAAAGTGATATTCTACATGGAGGAATGATGAATTATGGACAGTATGGGGAAAATTCTCCTATAAAAAATATTTTGAGTGAAAGTGAGTTAAAAGCATTAGATGTAAATAAGTTAGTTTCAAAAATTAAGGAATTAACAGCTTATGAGCATTATATTTATTATTACGGCAGGAAAGATGTTGAAAAAGTTAAAACCTTATTAGATAAATACCATAAAACACCAAAAACATTAAAACCACTACTAGCAGCAAAAGAATTTCCTGAGTTAAAATCGGAAAAAAATAAAGTTTACTTTGTGAATTACGACATGGTTCAAGCAGAAGTTTTAATGCTTTCTAATATTGGTCCTTACAATAAAGATTTAGCAGCAACTTCCAATGTTTTTAACGAATATTTTGGTGCTGGATTATCCTCTATTGTGTTTCAGGAAATTAGAGAATCGAAAGCATTAGCTTATTCTGCTTATGCCGTTTTCACCACTCCAAGAAAACTCAACGAAGCACATTTTGCTAGAGCTTATGTGGGCACTCAAGTAGATAAATTAGGTGATGCAAAAAAAGCAATAATGGAATTAATGAATAATATGCCCGAAGTTGAAAATCAATTTCAAGATTCGAAAATGGCTGCATTAAAGAAAATCGAGACCTCACGTACCAAACGCTCTAGCCTATTCTGGCAATATTTGGCTGCCAAAGAATTAGGTAGAGATTACGACATTAAAAAAGAAATTTATCCAATCATTAAAAAGTTAGCATTAAAAGATTTAAAGGCTTTTTTTGATGCCAACATTAAAGATAGAAAATACACCTACTTAGTTATTGGAAATAAAAAGTTAGTTAACATCAATGTTCTTAAAGAAATGGGCGATTATCAAGAACTTACATTAGAAGAAATATTTGGTTATTAATCAGTGTTTGTCCATAATGTCCGATATCTTCGTTATTCTCGACTTTCGAATCAGTCGAGTGCGTTAGTACACTCCTGATTCTCAAGTCATCGAAACCTCGATCTCGAACATCCCCCAATCCAAATACTGTACTTTTCAGACAGGCACTAATTGAACCAATAACCTGAGTTCGAGATAACGAAGTTTCTGTATTTACTTCGATAAACTCAGGTTAATATGAAATTTAAAGAAGCTAAATTGTTAGCTCCTTTTTTTTAATTTTCTCTAAAGCATCCTGTATATGAGAGTCTTCATCAATACCATAAATAGTAGAATAATTATTATTCTTAAAAAAATATCTTGCTTATCTTGATTAATTGCAGGAATTAACTCTTCATATGCTGATTTTCCAACTACTATGACTTCTTCAAAGCAGTTACCTGGTATTCTTGGACACCAAACATCAACTATTTTCACCTTCATATACCACTGATAAAGCACAATTTAAACCTTCTTTTGAAGTCGTGCCATCATTTATTAGTATGGTTTTTGATGAAACAATTAATCCTTCTTTTGTACACCCACAAAGTATTAGTGCGATAATTACTGTAAATAAAATTTATTTTTTCATACTATTTAGTTTTAGAATTTAAGTCGCTAATATATATATATATCGTAGAATCAAAATTTTTATGGAAAATTTTATAAGATTTCATCTAAATTATAGATTGGTAGAAAAAAGTGAGATGCAAGCAAGTGCGTTATGAGGAGAATAACAGTAACCCAATAACCACACACTTACCAATCTAAACCCTCGACTTGTTGTATATCTATAGTCGAGGGTATTTTTTAGTTATCAACAAAAATTCTTAATATAAATACTTTATTTCTTATTTATTATGTTACACAATATATAATTCTGTAAAATATTATTATAGTGTATATTAATATTTATTTAATGACATATATCAATATTTTATGTAACCAATGATTACAATTATCCGTTAAAATACTTAAAACACATGAAACTGTTCTTTATCATTAAAAAAAATAAAGTCATGAAAAAAGAAAATACATATCGAATCATCTTTTGGTTAGTAATCGTTTTATTTTCTTTATTTATTAATCATAAGACTTATGCTTCTCACGCACAGAGTGCAGATATCACTTATCAATGTTTAGGTGGAAATCAATACCAAATTAATGTTAGTTTTTACAGAGATTGTGCAGGTGTTGCTGCTCCTAATTCAATTACTATTAATACTTCATCGGTATCTTGTGGTTTAAATTTCAATACCACTTTATCTCCAATTCCTGGAACAGGAAATGATGTAACTCCAATTTGTAATACGCAAACTACTACCTGTAATGGTGGTGCAAATCCTGGTGTAGAAGAATATATTTATAGTGGTATCATAACCCTTCCAACTCTTTGTACCGATTGGACTTTTAGTTTTACTCTTTGTTGTAGAAATAATGCCATTAATACCATTACTAATCCAGGAGGAGAGAATATTTACATTGAAGCAAAATTGAATAATTTAGATTTTGCTTGTAACAACTCTACCACTTTTTCAAATCCACCAGTTTCTTTTCCTTGTGTTGGACAAACCTCCTGCTTTAATCATGGAGCAACAGATGTAGATGGAGATTCATTATATTACTCGTTAATAACTCCTGCTACTAGTGCAACAACAACAGTTACTTATCTTCCTGGGTATTCTGCTCAACAACCATTAATTTCCAACCCAGCCATGACTTTCAACTCTTCAACTGGCGATATTTGTATGACTCCAGTTTTGCAAGAAGTTACCGTATTTGCTGTAAAAGTGGAAGAATATAGAAATGAAATTTTTGTTGGAAGTGTAATTAGAGACATTCAACTAAGAACAGTTCCTTGTACCAACAACTTACCTTATATAACAGGAATTAATGGAACAGGACAATTTTCAATCACCGCCTGTGCTGGTTCACCTTTAATTTTTACTATTCCTTCCTTTGATTTAGACGCAGGACAAACCGTTACGCTAAATTGGAACAATGCAATTCCTGCTGCCAGTTTTACTAATAATGGTGCTCAACTACCCACTGGTAATTTTAGTTGGACTCCAACAATTGGTGATATTAGTGCAAACCCTTATTGTTTTACTGTAACCGTGAGTGATGATAACTGTCCGTTTAATGGAGTTCAAATTTATTCATTTTGCATAACTGTTACAGGTTTTACAACTAGTACTACTTCAACTCCTGCAAACTGTGGAGCTTCCAACGGTTCTGCAACAGCAACTGTTCAAGGAGGTACTGCTCCTTATACTTATCAATGGACTCCAAACGGAGGTAACAATGCTAATGCTAATGGATTATTAGCTGGTCAATATACAGTAAATGTTACTGATGCCTCAGGATGTATTTCATCTTCTACAACCACAGTTGGTACTGGTCCTCTTCCAGGAAATATAAACATTACAAGTAATAATGTAAGTTGTTTTGGAGGAAACAATGGTTCAGCTACAGCTAATGTTAATGGAGGACAACAACCTTACGTTTATCTATGGTCTAATGGAGGTTTCAACCCAACCATATCCAACTTATCAAGTGGAACTTATTATGTAACAGTTACTTCAAATGGTGGATGTACCACCACAGATACTATTGTGATAACTCAACCATCATCCCCTTTAACAGCTACTACAACACAAATAAATACAAGCTGTTTTGGAGGAGACGATGGTACTGCTTCAGTAATCCCATCAGGTGGCACAGCTCCTTATGCTGCAATATGGAACACCAATCCAATCCAAAATAATTTAAACGCTATTGGTTTAACTAGTGGAAATTACAATGTGCTTGTTACAGACAACAATGGATGTAATACCTCACAAAGCATTACCATCACTTCACCTCTACCTTTAAGTTTTAACATCTCCAACCAACAAAATGTGAATTGTTTTGGAGGAAACAATGGTTCAATCACTATGAATATGAATGGTGGAACTGCTCCTTATTCTTACAACTGGAACAATAATTCATTTCCAAATAGTCCAATGATAAATAACTTAACCGCTGGTATCTATTTATTAAACATTACTGATGATAACGGTTGTACAGCCACTAACCAATACACCATAACTGAACCTGATATACTAAATGCTTCTGTTCTTAATTATACTAATATTACTTGTAATGGATTAAATGACGGAACTATTCAAACTACAACAACAGGAGGAACTCAACCATACTCTTATCAATGGATACCTGCGGTTTCAACAACTGCAAATGCTACCAACTTAAGTTCTGGTTATCAAGTTGTGGTGGTAACAGACAATAACGGATGTGTTGATACTACTTCCGCAACTATCACTGAACCTTCAGCAATAGCAACAATTATTCAAGGAGGAGATACCATTTGTCCAGGGCAAGCCATTAACTTAACAGCATCCGCTACTGGAGGAACTGGAAATTATACTTATCTATGGAATAATGGATATAATGGAGCATCTCAAGTAGTTTTTCCTTCTAATTCAACAATCTATTCCGTTTATGCAATAGATGGAAATGGCTGTATCGGAACGACAGATAATACAAATGTTTTAGTTAACGACATCAATTTAGTAACCTTATCTGCCGTTCCTGATACAAGCCTATGCGAAGGAGCTTCATACCTTATTAGTGCAACGCTACTTGACGGAATAGGTTCTTATATATTTAATTGGAATAACGGATTAGGAGTGGGACAAGGTCCTTTTAATGTTACGCCTTTAACTAACACCAATTACGTTGTTACAGTAACTGATGTTTGTGGCAACTCGATTAATGAAACTGTAATGNTAAATGTAAATCCATTACCATCGGTGTATGTGTTGTCACAAACTGAGATTGCCTGCGGACAAGTTGTTTTAGACTTAAGTAATAATGCGACTAATCCAGCAGGTTCAACCTACAATTGGGACTTTGGTAATGGTGCTCATTCCACACAAGAGCATCCAACTCAAACTTATACTCAAACTGGCGTTTATAATGTAACATTAACCATTACTTCTGCTTTTGGATGTATCAACAGCAACCAAGCGAATATGAATGTTACTGTTAATCCTCAATCGATTGCTCAGTTTGAATTTAATCCGAGAGAAACAGACATCCTAAACCCTGAAATTACTTTTGAAAACTACTCCATCGATGCTAGTTTTTATACTTGGACTTTTGGTGATGGCAAATTTTCCAATCAATTTAATCCAGTTCACAAATACGAAACAGATGGAACTTATTTCATTACTTTGATAACCAGCAACAATTATGGATGTAAAGATACAGCAGTAGAAAAATTAGAAATCGATCCAAAATATAATTTTTACATACCAAATGCTTTTACACCAAATGCTGATGGCGACAACGATATATTTACCGCAGTTGGAGAAGAAATTGAGGAGTTTAATATGCAAATATTTAACCGATGGGGAGAGTTGATTTATGAAACTTCCAATCTTCAAACTGGTTGGGATGGAACTGCAAAAGGAAACAGCGAAATTTCTATGGAAGGTGTTTATGTTTATAACATTAAACTAAAAGATTGGGAAGGGTTAAACCATAAATTTGTTGGAAAAGTTTCTTTATTGAAATAAGCTAAGAGCAAATAGAAGCATTCAATTGTGATGTTTATATTTGCAGCATGGCAGAAGAGTTAATCATACCTCAACACCTTTCGAAAGAAGAAAAATACAAAGCATTAATCCCACAGATTAATGCTTTAGTTATGGGAGAAACCGATTTAATTGCCAATCTTTCAAATATTATCGCTGCTCTAAAATTTAGTTTTAACTGGCTTTGGGTGGGAATTTATTTTGTAAAAGAGGAAGAGTTGGTTCTAGGACCCTTTCAGGGGCCTGTGGCTTGTACTAGAATAAAAAAAGGAAAAGGCGTTTGCGGAACTTCTTGGTTAACCCAAAAAACTATCATCGTAAAAGATGTTGACCAATTTCCAGGTCATATAGCTTGTAGCTCGGCATCCCAATCAGAAATTGTAGTGCCTGTTTTTAATAAAAATTCAGAAGTTGCGTTAGTCCTAGATATTGATAGCGAAAAATTGAACTCTTTTGATGAAATCGACTCCAGCCATTTATCCAAAATCACCAAATTGATAGCCACTCTTCTTTGAAAGCAAATAAGCTCATATTACTTTTTAATGCTGTTCTTATATTACTCTCTTGTGCCCAAATAGTTCCTTTAACTGGTGGCGACAAAGATATTTTGCCTCCAAAAGAAGTAAAAAGTGAGCCTCTAAATGGTTCACTATTTTTTGATAGCAAAACTATAGAAATAGAATTTGACGAATTTATTCAACTCAATAATAGTGCTAGTCAACTCATCGTTTCGCCTTTGATGGAACCTGCTCCTGAAGTTTCAGTAAAAGGAAAAAAATTGGTTGTTAAATTGTTGGGCAATTTAAAAGATAGTACCACTTACAGCATTAATTTTGGAAATGCAATTACCGACATCACCGAAAACAATGTTTTTCCCAATTACAAATATGTTTTTTCTACAGGCAGTTATATCGATTCTCTTTCCTATTCTGGAACTGTTGTGGATGCATTTGATGTATCTAAAAAAGATAATATTTATGTGTTGCTTTACGATCAGTTAACGGATTCTGTTCCTTTAAAAGAACTGCCTCGCTATGTAGCAATAACTGATAAAGATGGGGCTTTCTCCATTAGCAATATTGCTCACGGTAACTATAAATTTTTTGCGATAAATGATATCAATGGCAATTATTTATTTGATTTACCCAACGAGGAAATTGCTTTTAAAGATGAAATCATTATGCTGGATTCATCGCGTAGTAATAATATAGTGTATCTGTTTGAGGAAGAAAACAAGTTGCAATTTGTTGTTAAAAGTGAAAATAAAAAACGAGGTAAAGTGGAGGTGATTTTAAATTTACCGACCAAAAATCTTACGATTAACCCTATCAATAAACCAATTAATGAGGCTATTGAAAATTGGAGTACGATAGAAAAAAATAAAATAGGCGATAGTTTAACAATATGGTTAGCTCCACCAATGTTAGCGTTAGAAAACATACTATTGGAGCTAAAAGATGGAGAAGAAATAATCGATACCGTTGACGTTACTTTACTAGATAAAAAAAAGGCGAAAGATTCTGTTATCACAATTACCACTAATATTTCTGGAAGTTTTGATTTAAATAAGGATATTGTGTTAAGTCTTAATAGCCCTTTTGTGAGTTATTTAGGGGATAGCATTCAACTGTACGAAGACAATGTTTTAATTACTACTTCCCATTTTACAGCTACATCGTTAAGAAAGTTTGAGCTGGCTTATCATTTTAAAGAAAACACCAATTATCAATTGTTTATTCCTCCCGCTACTTTTACAGATATTTACGGCTTACAAAATGACACGTTAAAAGTGAAGTTCAAAACCAAAAAGCTAGCCGATTACGGTACTATTTTATTAAAAGTAACCCCTAATTTTACAGAAAATTACATCGTTCAGTTATACAAAAACAAAACTTTAATAAAAGAAAGTACATTTAAAGGTGAAAGTAAAATTGATTACCAATACTTACTANCCGGAGCTTATCAATTAAAATTAATTATTGATAACAATGAGGATACTAAATGGAACACAGGTAATTATCTGAATCACTTGCAACCAGAAAAAGTAATCTTTTACGAAAAAGACATTGTTATTAAAGCTAATTGGGACAACGATATTAATTGGATAATTAAAGAATAAAAATTTCTTAACAAATTACCTCAAACTCATCACCATCTAACCCCACAGGAAATAGTGCTCTAAAATCTGTTAATTCTTTTAGCGACAAACTAACAGTTGGTGTACATTCTTTGTGTTCTGGAACAGTGGTAATTTTTTCTCCTTTTGGGTTAATAACTACAGAATTTCCACTATACACATGATTTGTTCCGTCAATACCAACACGGTTAACACCTACCACATAACATTGGTTTTCGATGGCTCGAGCTTCCAACAATTTACTCCAAGGGGCTTTACGAACTTCAGGCCAATTGGCAATGTAGATGAGGCAATCGTAGGCAGAGTCCCCTCCAACTCCCTCGAAGGGGGATGGACTCCCTTCCCTTCGGGAAGGGTTGGGGATGGGCTTATTCCTACTCCACACCGGAAAACGTAAATCGTAACAAACCAATGGACAAATTTTCCAGCCTTTGTAATCAACAATTAACCTTTTATTCCCAGCACTAAAGTTTTCGTGTTCTTTAGCCATTCTAAATAAATGTCTTTTGTCATAGGTATAAAAATCACCATCAGGCTGCATCCAAACCAAACGATTAAAAAACTTTTCGTGTTCTTCAATAATTAAACTTCCAATAATTACACTATTCGATTTTTTTGCTTGGGCTTTCATCCAAGTAACCGTTTTACCAGTCATGGTTTCGGCAAATTCTTCTGATTTCATCGTAAAGCCAGTAGTAAACATTTCTGGCAATACAATAATATCGGTAGCTTCATTTATGGAAGCTATTTTTTTAGTAAACATGACTAGGTTTTTAGCTGCGTTTTCCCAATGTAGTTCCGATTGTATGATGGTAATTTTTAGGTTCATAGTGTTTTTGTTACTCGCAAAGTTTTTTATTTCGATTTTCCTCACAACACACCCACGCTTCAGCGTGGCAAGCTCCTGCCCTCCCGAAAAATCGGGACAGGCTTCTCAAGAGGGGAAGCTAACGCACAATGCCAACTTCTGTCTTCCAACTTCGGTCTTCGGTCTTCTAACTTTCATTACTCTTCCACATAAAATAAGTCGTCAAAAGGCGAATTGATGGGAGCTCCTAAATTAATTGGAGTGATCCATGTGTTATTTTTTTCGTCCCAAGTACTTTTAAAAATATCGTATCCTCCCATGCTGCCGTGAGCTTTTGAACTAAAATACAAGGTCATTTCATCTTTTGATAAAAAAGGATAATCTTCATCGGCAGCAGTATTTACAGAAACTCCGACATTTATAGGTTCCGACCATGTATTGTTTGGTAATTTTTTCATAAAATAGAGGTCTTTTCCGTTTTCACCATTTTCGCCAAAACTCGAATAATAAATTAATGTTTTGCTGTTGTTTAAATACATGGTAGGTTTAAAATTCTCTTTTTTGTCTTTTACTGTGGTCATGTCTTCGGGTACCAATAAAAATTTGGCATCAATGTCTAACGAACCATAAATGGCATTAAAATCGGTTGATTTAAATTCTTTTTTTTCTATTACTTCAATTGGTTTTGGGCTGTTTACAATTTGTTTACCGAATCTGCTTAAATTAATTTCTTCCTCAATATTATGGTTTTGTAATTCCTTTTCGGTTGCCATGGTTTTGTATTTTTCGTAAGCTTTAACAGCTCGTTCAAAACGATAAGCATAATGGTTGGTTTTTCCCAACATATAAAAAACATCGTAAGGAGTGGCTTTGTTTAATGCAGCTTTTTCTAAAAATTCGATGGTTTTTTC
>Ga0051980_10004333_pt1 | contig 10710 bp, 8 predicted proteins | sample CryGey13umfilter_2_FD_55014 | JGI IMG/M metagenome (GOLD analysis project Ga0051980, IMG submission 55014) | Groundwater microbial communities from aquifer in Utah, USA - Crystal Geyser 4/9/14 3 um filter | ecosystem: Environmental > Aquatic > Deep subsurface > Groundwater | place: USA: Utah...
GCTTTCTTTTTGATCTTGATCAGCGGCGTTTCGGCCGGTGTCTCTATCTTTGCTGCGGGTTATTTTCGTCAGGGTGAGGGCACGCCGCCAGGCCTGATGTGTCTGGAATACCACGTGTTTCTGGCCAGTCTGGTCATGGTGTTACTGGCCGATGATGCCTACATTTTCATGGTGGCNTGGGAAACCATGGCGATGTCATCGTTCTTTTTGGTCATCTCCAACCACCGCATTCCTGAAATTCGCAACGCCGGCTATCTTTACATTCTGGTGGCTCATGTCGGTGCGCTGGCTATCCTGCTGTGTTTTGGTCTGTTGCAAGCCAACACTGGTGATTACACTTTTGCCAACATGCGGTCACAAAGCCTGTCACCGTTTTGGGCGTCGACTGCTTTTGTGCTTGCCGTCTTTGGCTTTGGGGCCAAAGCAGGGCTGTTGCCGCTGCACATCTGGCTGCCTGAGGCCCATCCTGCAGCACCATCGCCCGTGTCTGCCCTGATGAGCGNNGTCATGCTCAAGATTGCCCTGTACGGCATTTTGCGCGTGAGCTTCGACCTGCTGCAGGATCAAATCTGGTGGTGGGGCGTGCTGCTGATGGGCGTGGGCCTGCTCACTGCGCTGTTCGGCGTGGTGTTCTCGACCGTGCAGGTGGAAATGAAACGCCTGCTGGCCTATTCAAGCATTGAAAATATCGGCTTGATCTGCGCCGGTCTTGGTTTGTCGTTGCTGTTCATGGCCTACGACATGAAAGCCTTGTCGGCATTGGCGCTGACCGCCGCGATGTACCACATGCTGGCCCACGCCTTTTTCAAGAGCCTGCTGTTTTGCAGCACCGGCGCGGTGATGCACGCCACTGGCGAACGCAGTCTGGGCAAGCTCGGCGGCCTGATGCGCTACATGCCCTGGGTGGCCTGGCCGACGCTGATCGGGGTGCTGGCTTGTGCCGGCCTGCCGCCCTTTGGTGGCTTCATCGCCGAATGGCTGCTGCTGCAAAGCTTTTTGTTCACCACCGGCCTGCCGAGTTCGTTCCTGGACATGCTGGTGCCGGTGATGGCGGCGCTGATCGCGCTGATCGCGGCGCTTTCGGGCTACACCATGGTCAAATACTTCGGTGTCATTTTTCTGGGTCAGCCGCGCGAGGAAAACCTGGCGCACGCGCATGACGCCGGCCCCTGGGAGCGCCTGGGCATGGTGTGGCTAGTGCTGGGCTGTGTGGTGCTGGGCCTGATGCCGAGCCAAGTCATTGCCCTGATCGACCCCATCACCAAGCTACTAGTGGGCACCGGNCTGGCGCACACGCTGGCCGACAGCAGCTGGTTGCTGGTACCAGTCAGTATTGAGCGCGCCAGCTACGCACCGGCCATCTTTTTGCTGGGCGTGCTGGCCAGTATGGGACTGGCGTTTTTTCTGGTCCGCAAGCTCTACCATGGGCGCCTGCGCCGGGTGCCGCCTTGGGACTGCGGCTACCCATGGCAAACGGCGCGCATGCAAGATACCGCCGAGGGTTTTGGCCAGCCGATCCGGCAAATTTTTGCGCCATTCTTTCGCATGAAGCGCGAGTTGCCGAGTGCATTCGACGTGCAACCGAGCTATAAGGTCACGGTGGAAGACCCGCTGTGGTACTGGCTTTATTTGCCGGTGGCCCGGCTGGTCGAGCGCATCTCCAGGGTGGTTGGCCTGCTGCAGCAGGGCCGCATTGCGGTCTATCTGATGTACAGCTTTGTCACGCTGATCGTGGTCTTGCTGGCGGTGAAGCGATGAGCTGGCTTGGCGCGTTATCGCAATTGCTGGCGCTGGTCATGGCGCTGGTGCTGGCGCCGTTGCTGACCGGCTGGGTTAACCAGTGGCGCGCCCGGCTGCAAAACAAGTCGGCACCGGGGTTGTTGCAGCCCTACCGCATGCTGCACAAGCTGTTCAACAAAGAGTCGGTAATGGCCGAGCACGCCTCGTCTTTGTACCGCACCGCGCCCTACATCATTTTTAGTTGCATGCTGCTGGCTTGCGCCATCATCCCCACGCTGTCCACCGATTTGCCTCTGTCACCGGCGGCCGATGCGATTGCACTGGTGGGCTTGTTTGCGCTGGCGCGTGTCTTTATTTCACTGGCCGCCATGGACGTGGGTACCGCTTTTGGGTCACTTGGGGCACGGCGGGAAATGCTGGTCGGGTTTCTGGCTGAGCCGGCCTTGCTGATGGTGCTCTTTTGCGCCTCGATGATCACACGTTCCACCTCGCTCACCACCATTGTTGAGACCCTGGCCCACCGTGAATTTGCCATTTACCCCAGCCTGCTGCTGGCTGGCGTGGCCTTCACCATGGTGTCTTTGGCCGAAAACGCCCGCGTGCCGGTGGACAACCCCGACACCCACCTGGAGCTCACCATGATCCACGAGGCGATGATCCTGGAGTACTCGGCGCGCCATTTGGCCTTGTTGGAGTGGGCCGCCAGCCTCAAGCTGTTCGCCTACTCATGCGCCGGCCTGGCGATCTTCTTCCCCTGGGGTGTGGCCGAGGCCAATTCGCCGNTGGCCTTGCTGCTGGCGTTGCCGGTGTTGTTGTTCAAGCTCGCCATTGGCGGCTTTTTGCTGGCNGTGATCGAAACCCTGAGCGCCAAGATGCGCATTTTCCGGGTGCCAGAATTCTTGGGCACGGCCTTTTTGCTGTCGGTGCTGGGGCTGTTGGTCAACGTCTTGCTGGGGGTCGGATGATTGTCAAATTTGCCCCGCAACTGATCAACCTGTTTGCCACGCTGATTTTGCTGCTGTCGTTCGCCATGATTTCGCAGCGCCGCATTGTCACGCTGATCAATTTGTTCATGATTCAGGGTGCCACGCTGGTGGCGGCCTCGTTTTTGCTGGGCTACGCCACCAATCAGCCCGACCTGTATGTGTCAGGGGCGCTGACGCTGGTGCTCAAGGTGATTTTTATTCCCTGGATGCTGCACCGCGTGATTCGCAAGCTCAATGTGCGCTGGGACGTCGAAACCTTGCTCAACGTGCCGACCGTCATGTTGGTTGGCATTGGTCTGGTGATTCTGGCGTTCAGCCTGGCGCTGCCAGTGTCACGGCTGTCGAGCTCGCTGGCCGGCGGCTCGCTCGGTATAGCGCTGGCCTGCATTTTGTTGTCCTTCATGATGATGATCACGCGCTCCAAGGCGGTGCCGCAGGTGATCGGCTTCCTGTCGATGGAAAACGGCCTCATTTTTGCGGCCACCGCTGTCACCAACGGCATGCCCATGATCGTCGAGTTTGGCATTGCGCTGGACGTGCTGGTGGGGGTGCTGATTTTGGGCGTGTTCATGTTCCAGATTCGCGAGAAATTTGACACGCTGGATATTCACAACCTTGAAGCCCTCAAGGAAGATTGACCATGCACGCCCTTTATTTTGTTCTTGGCGCACCGCTGTTGGGTGGCATGGTGCTGGCCCTGACCGGTCACCGCGGCTACGCTCGCGATGTCAACGTCGTTTTCAGTCTGCTGACTTTTTTGGCCGCGTGCGTGCTCACCGCGCAAATCATCAACGACGGGCCGCAATTGCTCTGGCGCGACCAGTTTTACATTGACCCGCTCAACGTGTTCCTGGTCACGCTCACCGCCTTTGTCAGCCTGACCACGGCCATTTTTTCGCGCCCCTACATGCGCATCGAGCAAGACCACGGCAAGATGACACCGCCGCGTATGCGGCTGTACCACAGCATGTACCAGTTGTTCAGCTTCACCATGCTGTTGGGCTTTACCACCAACAACCTCGGCATCATCTGGGTCGCCATGGAAGCCGCCACGCTGACCACCGTGCTGCTGGTCAGCGTGTACCGCACCACGGCCAGCCTGGAGGCCGCCTGGAAATATTTCATCTTGTGCGGGGTCGGCATTGCGCAGGCGCTGTTTGGCACCATCTTGTTGTACATGGCGGCCGAAAAAGTGCTTGGCCCCGAGCATGCCACGCTGCTGTGGACCAACCTCAACGACGTCAAGGGTCAGCTTGACCCAACCATCATCACGCTGGCGTTTGTCTTCTTGCTGATTGGCTACGGCACCAAGATTGGCATGGTGCCATTGCACAGTTGGCTGCCCGACGCGCATGCCGAAGGCCCGACACCGGTGTCGGCGGTGCTCTCTGGACTGCTGCTCAACGTNGCCATGTACGCGGTGCTGCGCTGCAAAGTGCTCACCGACGGCGCCCTTGACAACAACATGGCGGGCCAGTTGATGATGGGCTTTGGTTTGCTCTCGGTCACTGTGGCGGCGTTCTTTTTGTCGCGGCAAAAAGACGTCAAGCGCATGTTTTCGTATTCGAGCATTGAGCACATGGGCATGATCACTTTTGCCTTTGGCATGGGCGGGCCGGTGGCTAATTTTGCCGGGCTGCTGCACATGACCGTGCACTCACTGGTCAAGTCGGCCATCTTCTTTACCGTGGGCCACGCCACACAAAAAGCCGGTACTCAGGTGATGAGTGAGATTCGTGGCCTGATCAAGGTGAACCCCAACGTGGGCTGGGGCTTGATGCTCAGCGTGATGGCCATTTTGGGCATGCCGCCATTTGGCGTTTTTGCCAGTGAATTTTTGATTCTGACCACCGCCATGCGCGAGCAACCGTGGGCGGCACCGTTTTTATTTTTGGGACTCGGCATCGCCTTTGCTTCGATTCTGATCCGGGTCTTGCCGATGGTGTTTGGCGACACCACGTTAAAGCCGCTGGCGCATCCGCCGGCCCTGATCCCGGTGTTTGTGCACCTGGCGCTGGCGTTGGTTTTGGGTCTGTTTATTCCGCCTTATTTGAACGGCTGGTACGTGCAAGCGGCCAGCATGCTGGGAGGCTAAGCGCATGCGCATCCCCGGACTCGACCTTGAATTTGAAGCGCTGCCCGCGCCGGTGCCCATTTGGTACGCGCAAGTGATTCCCGAGCAATGGGAGGCTGCCGCCATCGCCGTGCGCGAGGAAGGCGGGCGTTTGCTGGCGCTGTGGGCCGGTCCCGTCGGCCAGGCTGACAACAGCCAGGCTGACAACGGTCAGGTGCCGCCGCCCAGCATGTGCGCAGCTTATGTCACGCTCGAAGGCGCCTTCTGGTTGTCGTTGCCGCTGGCGCCGCTGGCGCAAATCGGGCGGCCTCTGGTGTATCCGGATTTGGCTGGCGTGTTTCCGGCGGCTGCACGCATGCAGCGCGCTGCCGCTGATTTGTCTGGCGTGCACGCGCTGGGCGCCGCAGACCTGCGCCCCTGGCTCAACCATGGCGCCTGGCCCGCCGACCATTTCCCGCTGCAGCAAAACCCCGACAAGCTGCCGCCGGTGGCTGCCACCGAACTCGTCAACTACCCCTTTGTGCATGTGGACGGCGATGGCGTGCACGAGATTGCCGTGGGCCCGGTGCACGCCGGCATCATCGAACCTGGCCATTTCCGTTTCAGCATTGTGGGTGAAAAAGTGTTGCGGCTGGAACAGCGCCTGGGCTACACGCACAAGGGCACCGAGCAGCGCATGACGCAATTGGCGCCACTACAGGCCGCACGCCTGGCCGGCCGGGTCTCGGGCGACAGCACCGTGGCCTACGCCTGGGCTTACTGCATGGCGCTCGAATCAGCCTGCCAAACCACCATCCCCGAGCGCGCTGCCTGGCTGCGCGCCTTGATGCTCGAGCGCGAGCGTATCGCCAACCATCTGGGTGACTTGGGCGCAATGGGCAACGACGCCGCCTTTGCCTTTGGCTTGGCGCAGTTTTCTCGGCTGCGTGAAGACTGGCTGCGCGCCTCCAAAACCGTCTTCGGTCACCGCCTGATGATGGACTGCATCGTGCCCGGCGGTGTCAATAGCGACATCGACCGCGCCCAACGCGACCTGCTGATGCAGCAGTGCGATGCCGTGGAGCCGGAAGTGCGCACCCTGTTCAATATTTACGAAGCCCACGCCGGCCTGCAAGACCGCTTCATGACGGCCGGCCGGGTGACGCCGGCGCTGGCGTCTCAGCTGGGTTTGACTGGCCTGGCCGGACGCGCCAGCAGCCAGGCTTGGGACCTGCGCTGCGACCACCCCTTTGTTCCCTACAACAGCATGGAAGTCGCCATGGCAACCCACCACAATGGTGACGTGGCGGCGCGGGTGCAGGTGCGTTTTGACGAGGTGTTCGAGTCGCTGCGCCTGATTCGGCGCATGCTCGACGAAATGCCGGCAGGCGATGTGCTGTGCCCGGTCGTTTTGCCGCAGCAGCCAACGCGCGGCGCCGGCTGGGTCGAGGGCTGGCGCGGCGAGCTGTTTGTGGCATTGGAACTCGGCGGCGCCGATCAGGCCAACCGCATCCAGCGCTGTCACTTGCACGACCCTTCATGGCAAAACTGGCCGGTGCTGGAGCACGCCATCATGGGCAATATCGTGCCCGACTTCCCGCTCATCAACAAGTCGTTCAACTTGAGTTACTCGGGGCAAGATTTATGATCTGGAAAGTAGTCAAGCAGATCGCCAAGACCGGCATTCGCTCCGAAGCCGCGCCCGACATCGGCGCCGATGAAGCCGCGCAAGCCGCTCGTATCCAGCAGGAATTGCTCGATATTCTGGGCCAGGCGCTGACCATCCGCGAGGTCGATACCGGCTCGTGCAACGGCTGCGAGCTTGAAATCAACGCGCTGGGCAACCCCTATTACAACCTTGAAGGCCTCGGCATCAAGTTTGTTGCCAGCCCGCGCCACGCCGACCTGCTGCTGGTCACCGGCCCGGTGTCGCGCAACATGGAAACCGCCCTCAAGCGCACCTATGACGCCACCCCCGAGCCCAAGCTGGTGGTGGCCGTGGGCGATTGCGCCTGCGACGGCGGTATCTTTGGCGAAAGCTACGCCACCCGCGGCCGTGTTTCCAACGTGATCCCGGTCGATGAGGTCATCCCCGGTTGCCCGCCACCGCCGCTGGAGATCTTGCGCGGCATTCTGAAAGCGGTGCGGCGCCGAGTGGCTTAGCCGACATTCAAGCAACTGAACAAGCTCGCTGCGCGCGTGACGTGGTCATGACCAGGGCATCGCCCTCAATCACCACCTTGCCGCCCACTGTGCACACCGTGTTCAGCTTGACGCGACACTTGTCGGTAATCACTTCGGTCACCGTCACAGTGGCTTGCACCGTATCGCCCGGGCGCACCGGCGCCTTGAAACGCAGGTTTTGTCCAAGGTAAATGGTGCCAGGGCCAGGCAGGTTCCCGGCAAGCGCCGCCGAGATGACGCTGGCACCCAGCATGCCGTGGGCGATACGGCCCTTGAAAGCAGTCGTCTGGGCAAACGCCTCGTTCATGTGTACTGCGTTGTTGTCGCCCGACGCCGCTGCGAATGACACGATGTCGGCCTCGCTGATGGTTTTGGCAAACGTCGCGCTCATGCCTACCTGTATGTCTTCGATGTCGTAACCGTTGAGTTCATTCATGATCAATCCTGTTTAAATACCTCGCCGCCAAAGTGCTGTGTGAGATTATCAATGTACTGCTCCACCAACTTCTCGAACTCGGCCTCGACCACTGGCGTCACCATTTTTTTCATCAAGCCGGGCAGCGGCAGGGTCAGTTCGCCCTGAAGCTTGAGCACCAGATGGGTGGATTTTTTCTTGTCGGTGATTTTCCAGGAGCCCGACACCAGCGCGTTGCCCTCGCCAGGCACTGGCGTCCAGAGCACGCTGCCCTTGGCTTTGTTGGATGTGTACTTCGACGCGTAAATGGTTTGCAGGCTGATCTGGGCGATGCCGATTTTGGCCATTTCCCAGCGGTAAACGCCATCACCGAGGTCCACCAATTGATCCACCTTGGGAAAAAAGCTGGCTGACTTGGGGACGTCAGACAGGGTGTCGAAAACGGTGCCGTAGTCGGCCTTGACGGCAAATTCGTAACCCAGATCGATGTTGACGGTGATGGTCATGTGCAGTGTCTCATTTGATGTTGAAAATTGGTGACTGTACGGACCGGCGTCGTTTCTGTCAAAACCGGGGCACGGAGCCCGACAATCCAGAATCGATTCTTCTTTCTTGACTGACCCCGCGTGACCCAACCCACTCTGCTTCTCGCCCCCATGGAGGGCTTGCTCGACTTCGTCTTGCGCGATATTTTGACGCGCGTTGGCGGCGTGGACCGCTGCGTGTCGGAGTTCATTCGCGTCACCGGCACACTCTTTCCCGAGCGGGTTTTCCTGCGCTATGTGCCCGAACTGCTGAACGGCTGCAAGACCACATCGGGCGTACCGGTGCGGCCGCAGTTGCTGGGCTCTGATGTGGCGTGCCTGGCTGACAATGCGGCGCGGCTGGTTGAGATGGGGGCCGAGGGCATCGACCTGAACTTTGGCTGCCCGTCGCCGGTGGTGAACCGGCACCGGGGCGGCTCGGCGCTGCTGGAAGAACCCGAGTTGTTGTTCCAGATTGTGGCTGGCGTGCGCCGCGCCGTGCCAGCGCACCTGCCGGTGTCGGCCAAGATGCGGCTTGGCCTGCACGACGACCGCCGGGCCGAAGCCTGCGCCCAAGCCATCGAGGCCGGTGGCGCGGCCGAGCTGGTGGTGCACGCGCGCACCAAGGCGCACGGTTACCGGCCGCCGGCCTATTGGGAGCGCATTGCCGACATCCGCCAGGTGGTGAGGCTACCGTTGGTGGCCAATGGTGACATCTGGACGGTGGCTGATGCCCTGCGTTGCCAGCAGGTGTCGGGCTGCCAGAGCCTGATGCTGGGGCGCGGCATGGTGGCGAATCCGGCGCTGGCACGCGGCATCCGGGCCGCCACGCAGCCTGATCCGCTTGATGCGGCAGCTGCCGACTTGAGCTGGCCACGGCTGATGGCGCTGATCAGTGAATTTTGGCGTCTGGTCTGCGCGCATCTGGAGCGTGACCAGCAAACCGGGCGCCTCAAGCAGTGGCTCAACCTGTTGCGGCGGGTCTATCCGGAAGCGCAAACGGCGTTTGCCGAGGTGCGCACCTTTCATGACCCGGCCGATGTGGAGCGCTGGCTCAGCGCGCAAGCACTGCCCGGTGTCAGGGCATGAACCCGGTCTGATCGCGCTTGCCGGGCGCATTGGATAACATTCCTCCCCCCCCTGTTTTGAATTGTGAGCCTCCTGGATGTCTGAACCCTTGACCCTGGCCGTGAGCGACGCTGCCGAGCGCCCGCGCACCGGCACGTTTGTGCGCTATTCCGATTCGCCCTTTGAGTTGTACCAACCGTACCCGCCCGCTGGCGACCAGCCCGAGGCCATCAACCAGCTGGTGGAAGGCGTCAACGACGGCGAGGTGTTTCAGACCCTGCTGGGCGTGACTGGCTCGGGTAAAACCTTCACCATGGCCAACGTGATTGCGCGGCTGGGTCGTCCGGCCATCGTGTTTGCGCCCAACAAAACGCTGGCGGCGCAGTTGTACAGCGAGTTCCGCGAATTCTTCCCGAAAAACGCCGTCGAGTACTTCGTCAGCTACTACGACTATTACCAGCCCGAGGCCTATGTGCCGCAGCGCGATTTGTTCATCGAAAAAGACTCTGCCATCAACGAGCATATCGAGCAGATGCGCCTGAGTTGCACCAAGAGCGTGCTGGAGCGCCGCGACGTGGTGATTGTGGCCACGGTCTCGGCCATTTACGGCATTGGCCAGCCCGAGGCGTACCACAAGATGGTGATGACATTGAGAGTCGGCGACAAAATGGGCCAGCGCGACATGATTGCGCAACTGGTGCGCATGCAGTACCAGCGCAACGACATCGATTTTTCGCGCGGCGCCTTTCGCGTGCGCGGCGACACCATCGACATTTTTCCGGCCGAACACTCCGAGATGGCGATCCGCGTCGAGCTGTTTGACGATGAGATCGAAAGCCTGCAGCTGTTCGACCCGCTGACCGGGCGCATCCGCCAGAAAATTCCGCGCTTTACCGTGTACCCCAGCAGCCATTACGTCACGCCGCGCGAACAGGTGCTGAGTGCGGTGGAAGCCATCAAGCTCGAGCTGGCCGAGCGCATCAAGGAGTTTGTGAGCCAGGGCAAGCTGGTGGAGGCCCAGCGCATCGAGCAGCGCACCCGGTTCGATTTGGAAATGCTCAGCGAGGTCGGCCACTGCAAGGGCATCGAAAACTATTCAAGGCATTTGAGCGGCGCCCCGCCGGGCGCGCCACCCGCCACGCTGACCGACTACCTGCCCAAGGACGCGGTGATGTTTCTGGACGAATCCCATGTGCTGATCGGCCAGTTTGGCGGTATGTACCTCGGCGACCGCTCGCGCAAGACCACGCTGGTCGAGTACGGCTTTCGGCTGCCCAGTGCACTGGACAACCGGCCGCTCAAGTTTGATGAGTTCGAGACCAAGATGCACCAGGCCATTTTTGTCTCGGCCACGCCGGCCCAGTGGGAAAAGGACCATGCTGGNCAGGTGGTGGAGCAGCTGGTTCGGCCCACCGGCCTGGTCGACCCCGAAGTGGAAGTGCGCCCGGCCACCAGCCAGGTCGATGACGTGCTGCAGGAAATCCGCATCCGTGTCGACAAGCACGAGCGGGTGCTGATCACCACACTCACCAAGCGCATGGCCGAGCAGCTCACTGACTATTTGAGCGACAACGGCGTCAAAGTGCGCTACCTGCACAGCGACATCGACACCGTGGAGCGGGTCGAGATTTTGCGCGACCTGCGGCTGGGTACCTTTGACGTGCTGGTGGGCATCAACCTGCTGCGCGAGGGGTTGGACATTCCCGAGGTATCGCTGGTGGCGATTCTGGACGCCGACAA
>Ga0051980_10004373_pt1 | contig 10655 bp, 9 predicted proteins | sample CryGey13umfilter_2_FD_55014 | JGI IMG/M metagenome (GOLD analysis project Ga0051980, IMG submission 55014) | Groundwater microbial communities from aquifer in Utah, USA - Crystal Geyser 4/9/14 3 um filter | ecosystem: Environmental > Aquatic > Deep subsurface > Groundwater | place: USA: Utah...
TTCCCAACAACCTGAAACCTGTCTTCAAATTTTGAATGTTTCAAGTCATCGGCTAAAAGCGATTTTTTGTCGAAAAATACGCTCTCAGCCTCTTCATTCAAAATTCCATGCTTTCTGAGATTCTTCCCTTTGTTTCCCTCGTCCCACTCAAATTCAATCGGTTCAGATATAAAATCTCTATTCATAGTTAGTATATACCAGGTCTATACATCTGTCAACTCTTTGCCTTGTTTAATCTAACACAAATCCCATTGCAAAAACAAATGCAAAAGATAATAATCAAAGTATGGAGCCACAAATCCCGATTGTCCCTACCCCACCGCAATCTACGACACCACCGGTTTCTCCAATACTTCCAAAAAAGAATAATTTAGTAGTGATTGTGCTTGCTGTATTATTGCTTGTCTCTATCTCTATCTCTATCTTCCTCGCTCTCCAGACCCAAATCCTCTCCACGTTTAAGTTTCTTAAGTGATCCGCCGTAGCCGTGAGCGAACTATTCCTGGTTGTAATTCCATGAAAATGTTTCTCACCTGACTTACTTGGTTTAATATCAGGTAAGTAAGGAAGAAAGGGGGTGAGAAATAAATGACATATATTGGAATTGACTTACACAGAGAATTTTTCGTAGCTCATGTTGAAAATCGGGACGGAGAAAAACTTCTTTCTCAAAAATATCCAAATAGTTTGGAATCTGTTGGTGAGTTAACGGGCAGATTTCCTAATTCTAAGGTTGTAGTTGAGGCAACCCGCAATTGGATGTGGTTTGTAAGGGCGGTGAGGGCCGGTGGATGCAATATAACCATGGCCCATCCATTTAGAACTAAAGCCATAGCGGCAGCCAAAATAAAAACAGATGCAATTGACGCGGCCACTCTTTGTCAACTATTAAGAGCTAACTTAATACCGGAGTCATATATCGCCAGTGATAGTGAGGTAGATGACCGGGAACTTTCGAGAGGAAGAGTAAACATGGTTCATGATAGAACCCTTTTAAAAAACAGAATCAAAGCAATTTTAGGCAAGGAGAATTTGACTTTTCCAGGTTCCGATCTTTTTGGAAAGAAAGGAAGGATTTGGCTTAATGGCCAATGTCTTTCTCAGGGTAAAGAGCTGATGGTGGAAAATTATCTAAACTTGATGGGTGGTGTAGAAGAAAGGCTTAAGAAAGTTGATGGCGCCATAAAGCAAAAAGGCGGCAATAATCCTCGAGCCAATTTGCTCACTACCATTCCGGGTATAGGAGTTACCACCGCCTTTTTACTTGCTTCCGAGATTGGGAGTATCGACAGATTTGCAAACTCTAAAAAGTTTGCCAGCTATTTCGGGTTAACACCGAGACTTTCCCAATCAGGCAATCATGCATATTATGGCAGAATCACCAAAGTTGGCAACCCGTATGTCCGGTGGGCGCTTGTCCAAACTGCCCAAAGATGGGTAAGAATGCATAAAAACTCAAGAGTGTGGTTTGATAGGCTTTCGTATCGGGCCGGAAAGAAAAAGGCAATTGTTGCTCTTGCCAGGAAACTGGCAGTTGTTGTCTACTCTGTTTTGAAGTATAAAAGGCCGTTTAGTCTTAATTTTGAAGTCCAAAAGGTTAGTCCCGCTATTCTACCTGAGAGCAGTTAATTGACTCTCGTTTGTTGTGAATGGGTTAAACCTTGCGGGCTTTGATTGGCGTTGAATGTCCATCATGTGCATTTTTAAATAGCACGAATAGATGCCTAACAATAATTTAAGGTTAGCCGGTTACGATAAGCAGATGGTAGAATACATGGAGAAACATTTTCATAGATGTTAAAATAAGTTTGATTTGTCCCTGTAGTTCAACGGATAGAACGGAGGTTTCCTAAACCTTAAATCCAGGTTCAATTCCTGGTAGGGACACCAGCGGAGCGTAGGTCATCGGTAGACCGCCGCTTCGCCCCGTAAAATTTCGGAGAGTAGCGCAGTTGGTAGCGCGCAGCGTTCGGGACGCTGAGGCCCCGGGTTCGAATCCCGGCTCTCCGACAAGCTATTTAATACTAATAGAATAAAGATTGGGGGTTTGGGAGTCGGCTCCAAGGTTGGTAAGAATCAAAAGTTTCTCTCCATTTAAGTAGGGAAAGACATAGGGGGGAGTGTAGCCTCCGGAAAAGACTACTTGTCTATTTGTTCCGTCATAGTCCATGATGGTTATTTTTCCTTCCTCACCTAGTACTAAATTTCTGGAATTTGGTAACCAGAAGAGTTTTCTTCTCTCCCAATTATCGCTTGGATCGATCAAAAAATTTCGGTCTTCTTTGATATCATAAACATAGGTGTGATCTATTTTGATGTTTCTGTCTTCGGTTTGGGTTGATGCTCCGGGGATCGGTTTAATTAAGTTTGAACTGAGGGTTCCGGAGGCAGAGGCTGTATAGAGAATTTTTGTTTCATCTGGGGAAAAGACGATTAGATTGGCTTTTCTTTGAAGTAAATCCTGAAGTTCGGGAGGTGAATTTCTGGATTGAACCAGGATTTTTGTCTCTTTTTCTTTACTCCACATCTCTAAGGTTGCTTTTTCCTTCGAAGAAATATTTATTCTTTGGGATTGGGGAATAAATTTTCCTGCTTCTAAAAGGAATGATCCTGCGGAAGTTTTAAGAAGAAGTTCTCTTCCATCGGGGGAAAACTGCCAGCTTGCCCCGAGCGAAGTCGAGGGGGCCAAGTCTCCGTCGGTTATCTGTCTGGGGCCTTTGGCAAAACCGATGGGGAAGTTGATGTTTTCCAAAACCCACAGACCGTCTTTTCCGGCATAGACTATTTGGGAGAAGTTATCAGACGAAACCGGCTGGATTGCTCCGTCCTGGGTAATCGGAGTAAATGACGGGGTAGATTTAAAAAGATCCGCCTTAATTTCCGTCACTGTTTCCTTTTCGATGCTTAATCTTTTATACCAATTCATAAATCCGTTTTTTCTAATTTCCACATCGTAAGTTCCGGGAGCAAGAGAGAAGTTTGAATCAGAGGCGCCGATTAAATCTTTATTGACGAAAACTTGAGCTCCGGTTGGATCGGTTTTGACTACTAAGATACCTTTTGATATAAATTTCAAGGTCTTGAAATCCAGACGGTATCCTTTGGCATAAGTAACGGCCAGGTAGCCCAAAAGCCCCACCACGACAATTCCCAAAAAAAACAGAAGTACTCGTATCTTGGTCATGCCCGTATTATACTATATCCACCTATGCTTCGGAAAAATATCGCCATCGATCTGGGAACGGCCAACACGCTGGTATGGGTGGCAGGCGAGGGTATTGTGGCCAATGAACCGACGGTGGTGGCCATCCAGGCAGACAGCAACAAGGTGATTGCGGTGGGGGAAGATGCTAAAAAAATGCTGGGCAGAACCCCCGAGGCCTTAATTGCCTCACGACCCATGAGGGACGGGGTGATTGCCGATTATCAGGTGACCGAAGCCATGCTGAGGTATTTTATCGGCAAAGTTTTGGGAAGATTCCAGTTGTTTAAGCCCAATGTGATGGTTTGTGTACCTGCAGGCTGTACTCAGGTTGAAAGACGGGCGGCACTTGATGCAACCTTGGCTGCCGGGGCCGGGCATGCTTATCTGATTGATGAACCTTTAGCTGCCGCAATCGGGGCAGGAATTCCTGTTTCGGCCCCTTCCGGACATATGATTGTTGATATGGGAGGAGGCTCCACCGAGGCAGCTGTTATTTCTTTAGGGGGAGTAGTTGTCCATAAATCGGTCAGGGTTGCCGGAACTAAAATTGATGAGGCAATTGCAACCTGTCTTAAAAAGAAACACAATCTTATTATTGGCGACCAAACCTCTGAGGAGGTAAAATTAAAAATCGGTTCGGCAATTCCTTTTGCCAAAGAAGAGAAACTTGAAATTTCCGGGAGAGATTTGGTTTTTGGGCTTCCCAGAAGTGTTGTTGTAACTTCCTCGGAGATAACCGGGGCAATTAGGGGGACACTCCTTCAATTAATAGGAGCAGTTAAGGCAGTTTTGGAAGATACTCCTCCGGAACTGGCGGCTGATATTATTGATAAAGGAATTGTGATGAGTGGGGGAACCGCACTTCTTCGCAACTTTGATAAACTGATGACCCAAGAAACCGGAGTTCCTGCCCATGTTGCGGATGAGCCGTTATTATGTGTTGTCAGAGGTACAGGACTGGTTTTGGAAAACATAGAATTGTGGCGAAGAAGTATTTCAACTAGAGGATGACCGTTTAATTTTTAATTTTTAATTTTTAATTTTTAATTAGGGTTGAAATAATTTGATAAAGAGGACTATAGTAGTACATATATATAGTATATAGTATTTGGTACATAGGAGATAATAAACAGGGGATGAACTGAGGATAAATAAATAAATTTATATACNNAAAATTGANGCNATTTTTTATACGAACTGTTTATTTTACGAAAGTGAAATATTGCCGAATATATCTTGTAGTTTGACGATATAATTTCTTGATTGCAAAACTCGGGAATATTATAAAAATAATTATACACTTAAATATAGGATATAAAAAATGATAAATTTTCTAATATTTTTTTAAGACACTTTATGCTTAAAGTGATAAAAGATGAATATGGCATGTTAAAAAGACAGAAAATGACACATAAATCGGGCCGTGTTTACGTCAATATATTGGATATTAGATTAGATAGCACTTCGACAAGCTCAGTGCTAACACTTGTGACTGATTTCATCGCCCGAGGCTGGCAATTTACGATTTTTACAGCCAATTCGGAGTTATTGGTAATGACAGAAAGAGATAGAGATTTGAGAAAGATAGTTAATTCGGCTGATTTGGTGATTCCCGACGGAGTGGGTTTAAAATATGCGGCGAAATTTTTACACCGGACGGATTTAAACATTATTCCCGGAAGGAAACTTTTTGTCAAACTGCTGGCTTTGGCCCGGAAGAATAATTGGCAAGTCCTTTTTTTGGGGGGAAAGGGAATAAAAAATGTCTTCGCCGGCCCCGTGCTTGATGAAGACGGCGAACCAAAAACCGCCAAAGAGGCAAAAATCCAAAAAGAGGTGATTCAAAAGATTAACGAAATTAAACCGGATTTGCTTTTTGTCGGCTTCGGCATGCCTAAACAGGAAAAATGGATTGACAAAAATGTCGAAAAACTTGACGTCAAAGGCATTATGGCCGTGGGGGGCACTTTTGATTATGTTTTCGGAAAAGCCCGCCTGCCGCCGGAATGGCTGGAAAAGCTGGGCCTGGAATGGCTTTGGAGGCTCTTGCACGAGCCCAAAAGGGCACCAAGAATACTCAACGCCGTCATTATTTTCCCTTTGAAAATTTTGTCTTCCAAATTTTGGCAAAAGCGTGCCTAGCCCGGTAAAGCCGGCCTTCAACGGCCCGCTCGCTAATTTTGAGGATTTTGGCCACCTCGCGGGTGGACAGGTCTTGCCAGTATTTAAGCCAAAGAAGTCTTCGTTTTTCGTAGGGAAGAAGATTGAGACAGTTGTTAACAGATTCTCTTAACTCTTGAAGGGATATTTTTTCTTCAGGAGAGAGCGATTTATCGTCCGGAATATTAAGATTTCCGAATAAAGGAACAATAATGCCTGAATTCCTATTTACCTGATCGCGGTAATAATCCGCTATTTTATTAAGAGCGATCCGGCAAAGCCAAGTAAAATAGCTTGATTTGTGTTTGAAGGTTTTCCAACCTTTCCATGCCGCAACAAACGTCTCGGAGAGAACTTCATCAACCACCCCTTCCTTGCCTCCGACGGCCTTAATAATAAATTTGGTTAGAGGCAGAGCCAGCTTCCGATATACTTTTTCGAAAGGCATAAGTGCTTTCATTATACCAGACTTTACAAATAACTTTACAAAAAGCTTTACAATTATCAATTTTGGTGCTATTCTTTATCTGCAGTGTTTAAGCCTAAATATCAATTAACGCCCAAGATTTTGGCTAATATTTCACAAATAGAACGCTTTTATGGACAGCTTGAAGCTATACAAACACCTCTCAAGTTAGAACTTGATGTTGAGAAGCACAACCTGATCCAATCATCCTACATTTCAAACAGTGTTGAAGGAAACCCCCTTTCCTATTTAGAAGTTAGCAATTTGCTTTTGGGTGATCGGGTGCCTGCTAATAGAAATGAGAAAGAAGTTAGAAATTACTTTGATATATTAAAAAAACTTGGTAATTACGCTCATCAAAAACTTTCAGTTTCACAAGTTATAGAAGCCCACCGGGAATTATTAACAGGAACCAATGATGAAATTGCAGGCAGACTAAGAAATAAAAAGATTGTTGTGGGTAGATATAAAAGCCTTGAAGGAAAAACTAAGCTTTTAATAAAGCATAATCCGCCCTTTCATAGGAGCGGACAGATTGAAAATGCCCTGAAGGAACTTTTAAATTGGGTAAGTGAAGAAAAGGAAATTCCAGCGGTGATTAAAACTGGGATTTTTCATCATCAATTTGTGTATCTCCATCCTTTTGAGGATGGCAATGGCCGTATTTGCCGGATTTTTACTGCCTTGATACTGCTTTCTTCAGGCTACCTTATTAATAAATATTTCGTCTTGGATGATTGGTATGACATTGACAGAATACTGTATTCAGATAAATTGCATACAGCAGATAGCGGGGACAAGACGGAATGGTTGGAGTATTTTACAGACGGAATAAAATACTCTCTGCAAAGCGCCTTGAGTAGATATAGTACATCTTTTGAGTCGATGAATTTTGAAAACCGTCCAACAACAAAAGAAAAAGAAGTGTTAAAAATTTTTGGAATTCAGAGAGAAGTAACTGCTTCTGAACTGGCTATAAAGTTGGGGGTTTCCCGCCAACAGGCACATTCGTTATTAGCATCCTTGATTAATAAAGGATTTGTGTCAAAAAAGGGATTAACCAAATCCAGCTACTATTTTTTGAAAAAAAGAGGAGAAAGGGTATAATCCGCTTGGTGAAAAATTTAATATTAATTAAACTTGGAGGCAGTGTAATTACGGATAAAGGGAAGCCGTTTACGGCAAAAATTCCGGTTATTAAAAGACTGGCGGAAGAAATTAAAGAGGCAAAAAATAGACTAAAAAACACAGGTTTTATTATCGGGCATGGCAGCGGTTCTTTTGGCCATACNATTGCTTCTAAATATAAAACTCAAGAAGGCATTATCAATAGAGATAGTCTTAAAGGTTTTTCCCTTACTTCGGAAACCGCTGTCGATATCAATAGAATTGTCCTGAGAGAATTTTTACGGGTGGGGATTCTTGCTGTTTCTTTTTCGCCAATGAGTTTTACTTACTCAAACAAAGCTTTTCTGGAACCAATTTTAAAATCTCTCGAACTTGGATTTGTACCACTAATATATGGTGATGTGGTGTTTGATATAGAAAAGGGGTTTACAATTCACTCGGCCGAAAAAACCCTATCGATTTTGGCAAGAAAGTTAAGAAAAGATTATAAAATAGAAAAGATTATTGAGTGTGGGGACACAGATGGGGTATATGATTCAAAAGGCAAAACAATTCCAGAAATTAATTCAAGGAACTTTAATCAGGTTAAAAAGGGGATTACGGGATCAAAAAGTACTGATGTAACTGGCGGAATGATACATAAAGTGAAGGAATCGCTAAGGCTTACCAAGGAAACAAAAATTCCGACGATTTTGATTAATGGAAATAAAGCCGGTAATCTGCAAAAAGCAATTTTAGGGAAAGAGGTCAGATTAACCGAGGTGGCAATATAAATCCACTCCCGAGGTGGGCTTTTGTTTGACATTTTATCCATTTTCTAGTAACATAATGGATGTAGTGTTACATTACATCCGAAATAACCATGATAAATGAACTTATATATTTACAAAATCCCTGGCTGCAAGAACCCGGTTATAGCCCGAAAGAGCTAAAATGGCCCCAAAGAACGCTTTTTGACTCTTTATATAAAGATATTCTGGATACAAAGCAGGTAACCGGTTTAGTGGGATTAAGGAGAACCGGCAAAAGCACTCTTCTTAAACAGATTTTGGGCTTAATGTTAAAAAATCCGGCCAATAAAAACCGAATTTTGTATTTTTCTTTTGATGAATTTGGTGTTGAGGAAAAAACCGAAACTTTGGAATCGGTTATAAAGTTTTTTTTGGAGGAAATCGTTGATGAAAAACTGCACAAAATAGAAAAACCGGTCTATTTATTTTTAGATGAAATTCAATTGATTCCTTATTGGCAGGATATAGTTAAAAGGTACTATGATTTAAACCAAAAATTGAAATTTATTGTTTCAGGATCATCCTCGCTTTATATCTTAAAAAAATCCAAAGAAAGCCTGGCGGGTAGAATTTTTGAAAAGCGCTTGGGTCCGCTTTCTTTCGAGGAATACAAAATAATTTCCGGGAGGAAAAGTTTGGAGGAATTTTTGAGACTTGGTCAGTTTCCCGAGCTTTTGGAACTTAATGATCTTGAAAAAAGGAAAGAATACTTAAAAGAAGCGGTAATTAAGAAGGTTATTGAGACAGATATTCCAAAAATTCTCAAGATCAGGAAGCAGTTTGATTTTGAAAGACTGTTTTGGTCAATTCTTCCAAATACCGGTCAGATAATAAGTCCTACCAAGTTAGGTTCTGATTTGTCGATGAAAAAGGGTACACTTTTTAACTATCTTTCTATCTTAGAAGAGGCCCTTCTTGTTAGTAAAATAGTCAATTTAAGCGGAAGTTTTAGAAGCGAAAAAAGGCTTTTGAGAAAATACTACCCGGGTTCGTCAAATTTTTTATCGCTTTCTCCGGAGAATTTGTCTTTAGGTTTTTTCGCCGAAAATTATATTGCCAACCTTTTAAAACAGCAGTCCGGTGATTTATATCTATTTAATGAGCGGGGGAAAGAAATTGACTTTGTTATTCCCGAACGGAAATTAGCAATTGAGGTTAAGTATCAGGATGTCATTCACAAAAGTGACTACCAATTTTTAAAAAAATATTGTGATGAAAAAGGGTATCGGGGTGTGGTTATCTGTAAAGACAAATGCTTGATTAAAGAGGCGGGAATAGATTTCGTGCCTCTTGGTAGCTTTTCATTATGATATAATTTCAACAATGTCTAAATCTAATATTCCTCTTCCTCCCGGAACATCTGTTCCTGATCATATTGCTGTTATTCTTGACGGCAACCGCAGGTGGGCGAGGGCAAAAGGAATTCCAACTCTCGAAGGGCATAGAGCCGGGTTTGAAGCAGGAATGAGAGTTGCCAAAGCCGCAAGAAGTTGGGGAGTGCATACATTTACCGTTTGGGGTTTATCTACTGAAAATTGGGATAGATCTCCAAAGGAACTTGCCTATCTAATGAAGCTATATTGGAAGATGGTTTCGGAGGTTGAGAAAGAAGCCAAGAAGGATGATATAAGGTTTATTCATTTAGGAAGGAAAGATCGGCTTCCTAAAGCCTTGGTTGCCTATATTAAACAACTGGAGAACAAAACTAGAAACAACAAATCTCATGTTTTTAACGCCGCAATTGATTATGGTGGAAGAGATGAAATAGTCAGAGCCGCAAGAAGGATTGTTGAAGCAGATATAAAACCTGCAGATTTGGATGAAAAGCTTTTCGGATCCTATTTGGATACCGGAAATCAGCCGTATCCGAATGTAGATTTATTTATTCGAACCTCGGGAGAACAGAGAACTTCCGGATTTCTTCCTTGGCAGCTAAATTATGCTGAATTTCATTGGGAGGTTGACCATCTTCCAGATATGACTCCTGAAAAGTTAAGAGATATTATTGTTGATTACTCCAGAAGGAGAAGGAGGTTTGGGGGAAACGATACTGTTAAACACTTTGAATTTAATCCGGAAGTCACCGCCAAACTTGAACTTGCCTGGTGGCGATTGGCTAATATTCCGGAGGGGATGCGTTTTCGGGACTATGCCATTAAACATCTCAAAGAGCAGTACGGACTATCTAGGCAGCTAGCCAGCCAGGCAGCCAGACTTTTTGTTCAGGCAATAGTAGAGGAAAACAACCAAAAATACGAGAAGGCTGTAGGAAAAATGAAGAAATTCTACGAACTTATTAAAAGTGAACTCAAACTGGCTTTTGAACCAAGGCTGGTTGCCTACCTTGAGGTTAAGATGCACAAAGAAAAAGGGGAGAATGAAGAAACAACCAGAGAGTATTTGGCAGAAACTTACAGAATCTCTCTTTTCCAGGCGGCCAAAGCAGCTCACTTAAGAGTCTTGGCTTCGGTTGAGAAAAACAGGGGCAACTGGGTTAAAGCCGAAGATTATCTGCAAAAGTATTACCGGGCCCTCAAGGAACGTGTGGCTTAAAAGCTAAAAAGGCAAAATTGTTCATTTTGTATATGTGTATTGAACAAATTTGACAAAATTATTAAGTGGTGAAATAGCCTCAATTCTTTTCAAAGATGTTACCAAGCGGTTTAATTTAAGTCACCCTCAAAAAATATATGATTTAGCCTCGTATTTATTAACCAACTTTGCGTCTATCTACTCATAGGGAGACTTTTGGAGAACGCCGTCTTTGGTCTCCTTTTAAGAGATGGACTTGTTCCGAACACTCATATTTTCTACTACAAGACGAAATCAGGTAAGGAAGTGGGTGCACTTTTTGAAGCTTCGGAGGAGTTGAGTTGCAAAAACTTGAATATTATAACGATAGCCG
>Ga0051980_10004377_pt1 | contig 10652 bp, 8 predicted proteins | sample CryGey13umfilter_2_FD_55014 | JGI IMG/M metagenome (GOLD analysis project Ga0051980, IMG submission 55014) | Groundwater microbial communities from aquifer in Utah, USA - Crystal Geyser 4/9/14 3 um filter | ecosystem: Environmental > Aquatic > Deep subsurface > Groundwater | place: USA: Utah...
TTACCTTTCCGCACTGGAAACATATAAAATTTGACTCTAACGCTTCAACATAAGTCCATTCCCTGCAGTCGCACACAAAATTATGTGCTTTGATTTCTTCTGTTTTTTGGAGCAGGGCATTCATCTCTTTGTCAATATCAGACATCGCAAATTCGGCAATTTTTTCAGTCCTTATCTTCCAGCGATATGTAAACCATCCGGATTGTTTATCCTTTGTTTTAGTGTATTCTACAAGTCCATAACTATGCATCAGATTTAACCATTTCCTTACCGTCGGGGCTTTTACATTTTTCCTGTTTGATATAATCTCATCTCCGATATACTCATTAAGTTCCGGCAATATATCTACACATCCTTCTTCAAAAAATTTTAACAAAATTTCATTTACATTTTTATTTTCATAAATTTTTGAAAATTTCACAACATCTGGTTTTATGGACTCCGCAACAGCAGCTGCTTTACCAGCATTTTTTGATTTTGGCTGCCTTCTTATTTTGGCTGCCTTCTTATTTTCATTTGTGGTCTTATGTGCCTCTTTGCCCGCCACTTTGCCCACTCCTTTGCCCACTCCTTTGCTCTCTTTCCTGCTAAAATTTTGTGCTTTGGCCGTAATTACTTTTGGCATTTTTTTATTAAATTATTAAATGTTTAAATAAATGTATGTTAAATTTAAAGATAAATTTAAAATTAAATTTAAAATCAAAAATAAATTTGTTTTTATTTTCTAAATTTTTGAAATAAATTTTTAAACATTTAAAAATTGTAACTACTCAACCACCCTAAAAAATTACTGGTAAATTTTTGATTTTTACGCTCACTTTGTTCCACTCACTTCGTTCGTGTCTTTTTGAAATCTTTATGATTTCAAAAATCGTGTCTTTTAAAATTTGTATTTGCTCAATATTAAAGGGTAAATAATATTATACTCTATTAATTAAATAATATAAAAAATATGAACCTGCTAAATAAATGAAGGTAAATTACCATTCTATCAGCGTAAAACAAGAGTAAATTGCCACTTGGTATTAACATACAAAGTAAATGTAAGTTATATTCCTTTTGAAAGTTTGTCTAAAAATCAAAATACAAAAAAGGTAAAATGCTATATCTCATAGGAATAGGGCTGTATGATGAAAAAGATATTTCGCTAAGGGCCATTGAAATATTAAAATCAGCGGATGAAATTTATGTTGAAGATTATACAAATTTTTATCACGGAAATTTAAAAAATTTATCTGAAATTACCAGCAGGAATATAACTATTCTGAAGCGGAATGATATAGAAAGCGGTGAAATTTTATACAAAGATGCATTATTGAAAAATATTGCGCTGTTAGTTCCCGGGGACCCTATGATAGCAACAACACATTCGTCAATAATTCTTGACGCAGAGAAAAGAAGGATAAAGGTAAAAGTCATACATTCTTCGTCAATATACTCTGCAATTGCTGAAACAGGACTGATGATTTATAAATTCGGAAGAACAACAACAATTGCATTTCCTTACATAGATACGATTCCGTCAAGTCCGTATAAATTTTTTATGGAAAATTCCGAAAGAAATTTACATACTTTAATGCTCCTTGACATAGATGTTGAAGACAATAAATTTTTAAGTATAAATCAGGGGCTTGAAATTTTGCTGAAATTAGAAAAGGATGCAAAAGGCAACATTATGCAAAAGGCAACATTTGTTTGTTGTGCGCGGCTTGGAAGCGACGATGCAATAATAAAAGCAATCAATGGGGCAGATATTGAGAAAATTTTAAATTTTGACTTTGGAAATCCGCCGCATTGTATAATTGCCGCCGCAAATCTGCATTTCATTGAAGAGGAAATGATTACGAGGTTTTATTAATTTGTTTTTTTATTTTATTAATTTTTAATTTTTAATTTTTCAGCAAATCCGGATAAATTTATAAATGTAAAATATAAAATGTCTCTGACAGATACGCTCAATGATACGCTCAATGATACGCTCAATGCAATAGAACTAGCTGATAAAAATTTCATGGGAGAGGCACAAAAAAGATCCGATAATTTGACAAAACCCTCCGGAAGTTTGGGGCGGCTTGAAGAATTAGCAAATATTGTCTGCGGGATAAAGAGAACCTTAAAGCCAAAAACTGAAAATAAAATAATATTTACCCTTGCAGCAGACCACGGTGTTGCAGAAGAAGGCGTTAGTGCATTTCCTCAAGAAGTTACAAAAGAGATGATTTCTAATTTTGTTAATGGGAGGGCAGGAGTAAATGTTCTGGCAAGACACGTTAATGCAAAGGTTGTGGTTGCGGATTTGGGAGTAAAAGGGGAAATTTTGAGCAGCGGCGTTGTTATTAAAAAGATTGCTCACGGAAGTAAAAATTTTACAAAAGGAAGTGCAATGACAAGGGAACAGGCAATTAAATCAATTGAATACGGAATTGAACTTGTTGATGAAGAAATGAATAATGGAGCAATAGATATCGCCGGAACCGGAGATATGGGAATCGCAAATACAACCCCGAGCAGTGCAGTTGTTGCAGCAATTACCGGTGCAGATGCCGGAAAAATTACAGGAAGGGGCACAGGAATAAACAATGAAATTTTTAACAATAAAATAAGGGTTATCAAAAAGGGGCTGAATTTAAATAAACCAAATCCGGATGATGCAATAGATGTCTTGTCAAAGGTTGGTGGGTTTGAAATCGGTGGAATTGCTGGTGTAATCCTGGGCTGTGCAAAAAATAAGATTCCGGTTGTAATTGATGGATTTATTTCAGGTGCAGGTGCCTTAATCGCTTACAAATTAAATCCGTTAACAAAGGATTACATAATTGCATCACATCAGTCCGTTGAGCCGGGGCATAAAATTTTGCTTGATTATATCGGACTGAAACCATTGCTGAATTTAAATTTACGGCTTGGAGAAGGAACTGGCTCTGCTTTGGGAATAAATTTGGTTGAAGCATCCTGCAAAATTTTAAATGAGATGGCTACATTTGAAGAGGCAGATGTCTCAAAGAAAATCAACTGATAAATTTGGTCTTGAAATTTAAATTATTTATGTTAAATTTAAATGAGATGGAGAAATTGAAATTTGCAGATATAAAAAATATAATTGCCTGACATTTGAAAACTGCTGTAAATAGTTAGATTGAAGGACTTGAAATAAGTGCCGCTGTACAGAAAGAGGATATATGGGGGGTTCTTGTGGAGTTTGAAAAAAAACTAAAAAAGGCAGAGAATATAGTTTTGCGATGTTTGCAATAGATGCAACAAATGGAGAAGTAAAAGGTTTTACGAGCGCATAAGATGCAAAATAAGATAGAGAAAATGAATTTTGTCTATACAAAAAATATAGTTGCGGAAAATTTAAAAGCACTTTTTAATGTTGAGGAATTTGAAATAACTTATGTTGAAGAAAAAGAAGGCGTATGGAAAATTAATGCAGAGTTTAAAGAAATAACAAGCACAGGCAAGCGTTACACATCGGCATTATTTGGTATAGACACAATAACAAGAGAAGTAAAAGAGTTTAGGAAAGATTACACGAGAAGGTTTTAATAAAACGGGATTTGTTAAAGAAATGGGATTTGTTAAAGACGAGGTTGAAATATTTGGAACTAAAAAGGGCAAAAATCTTCAGGCATTATTTGACAGTGTGGCAGGAAGGAATTATATTAGGAGGAAATTTAAAGAAAGTGAAGGTGTAGATGATGTGAGTTATTTTGTTTTTAAAAGAGGATTTAAAGAGATAAAAATCAAGGACTTTTCTGTAAATAACCAGGAATTTGTTATTATGGACAACCTGATAGAGGATATTGTCATAGATGTCTTCTTTATGCAAAATTTATGTATATCTCTTGATCAGCCAAATGAGAAAATAGAAAAAAGAAATGTGAAATAATAGCAACAATAATTGGGAATAAATTTGGCTGAAACATGGGTTAAAATTTTAAATGAGATGGCTACTTCATTTTCTTTCAGAATTTCCAACTGCATTTGCCCAAATCCGGAGTAATCCCTTTGCCTGATTTCGCACATCACTCTTTGTCATTCCTGTTTTTAACGCATTAAATGAAAGAACTCCGTAATTTCCGGATTTATAATCACTGCATGCTTCCTCTATCTTTTCCGCAAGAGAAATTTTGTCAGGCAGTATTTCTCTGTTTTGTGCAGGAAATTTTTCATTTTCATATTCAACTAGGTAGCCGTTTCCTCCAATAATGCTCATGTATTCATTCCTTTTTATTAAATTTAAACGCTCCGGAATTACTCCATCAGGTGTTGCTATTGTGGGCGCCCCGTTTATCTGTGCTTTTGCATAGCCGGTCGGGCCCGCTTCTTTTCCCTTCCAGGATAACATTCCGCTGAAATCTGTTCCCTGATTAAGCAGGTGCGAATTAAACACATGATAATTCTCAACAAATATAAGGTGGTATTTCATCATCGGATCTTTACTTATGATTTCTTTAACCCGCTTTTCTTGTTGTTTTCCGTAATCGTCAAATTTTCTCCCGCCTATGAATATTACTGCTTTGTTTTTGCTCATTTTCCTCTTAAATTTTTCATCCCCGATAACATCCAATATTGTATCTGCACATTTATAACTGACTAATCTTCTGACGAATGTAAAAAAAGGCATGTTTAAAAGTTCTATATTTTCCTTTTTTAATTCCTCGCTGCTAAAGTTCATTTTTCCAAAAGTTCCTTTCATCAATTCATTGATAAAATTTTCCTTTTGCTTTCTTTTCGCATCCAGCAGTTTGTCGGTAAAATTTTTCTTTAACAGAGGATTTTCCTCTAAACTGCCAAATAATGACTCATAATCGTTTGCTCCTGTCTTATTCATATAATTTTCAACGAGTGCTTTAATCTCTTCTCCCTGCCACCTTTCAACATAAGCACCTTCACTGTTTCCGTACATATCATCATAAGCAACCTTTTCTTTGAATTTTTCAAATATACTTTCCTTAAGAACATTGTATGCATTACGGAACATCCTGTAATCACATTGCTAACCCTTCCTGTAATTTCCACCAAATCAACAATTTTGTCATTTTCGGGCGTGTCCTGAAAATCTCCGAACGAAGCGAGGTGATGGACCGCATCATTAAACTCTTCGGATATATTCAATTTGGAAAACATATAATCATGATAATGAGGAATTCCAGCAGGAACAATTGTATGATTATAGTGATGAACAATTACATTTTTAAATACATCATCGTGCTTATATGCATCATCAACAACTGACGGAATTGTCAGTGTTGTATTTACCTCGCTTGTAGAAAACAGCAAAACATTATTATTCGCATTTTTATTATCATCTGCTCTTTTCATAAATCCATCTTCTATCTGCTCTTTGATAAATCTTAAAACAACCTTTCTGTAAAGCAAACTCTGAACCGCTCTAAAATCATCATCGGAAGTTCCGCAGTATGCCTCGTGAAAAATTTCTGGACAGTAAAGCCAGTACTCCTTTAATTCTGAAAAAGGATTCATATAAACTTTCCACATTAACATCTTTCATTCCATTTAAATTTATTTCCTCTTTATAAACCTTTACTCTATCAAGTGATTCCCGGACGATATTGACAATTTCTTTTTTTATACCTCTTGATGTAAGAATTCCCTCGCCCTTTATGTATTTTGCATAAAGCACGCCAAAAACATGTAAATGCCTTCTTGATTCAATTCTTCCCCAGTATTTGCTCAGGACATTATAAAATCCATTAACCAGATCCGGTTTGAAACTGCCCAGCCCCCCAGCCATAAGAAGCTTTGAAAATTCTCCAACATTATACTTTGCATCTTCATCAGAACAATTTTTAAATTTAATAAGTTTGTTATAAATTTCATTTAAAAATTTCTGTGAAAGTTCATATTCCATTTGAAGTATAAATACATTTGCGCCCCTTATCTTTTCCAGTGCCTCAATCAGTGATTTTTCTTTTTCCATATTATTTGTTTTGTATTAAATTTTCCTTAACAAATTAAATTTTTATAATTTATTTATAGAAAAGTAATTTTTATTTTTATAATTCTTATAATCTTAAGTTTTATAATTCTTATAATCATAAATTTAACCTTTTTTATTAAATGATGAAAATGAGCAGGAAAACAAAAATTTTAGATAGGGGGGCTTTGGCATTGGTTGTTGTGTTTTTAATTTTAGGTCCGAGTCTGAATGTCTATGCCGATATTCTGTGTGAAACACGTATTGCAATTTCAGATATTTATAAAGATTCAACGGCAAATTTAGCTGTCACCATTTCCAACTCAACCGGTTCGCATAATTGCATAACAGATAATTACGGATATGTAACATGTAATCCTGGTGTTGGTGTAGGAAATTTTTCAGTAAATCTGACATTCTGCGGCAACATTTACAGTTTTAAGGTTTCTGTTAAATCATCGTGTGATGTGGAAAATTTAACCCTGAATATATCCTCATCCTGCCAGATTCCAAATTCCTGCAATGCAAACGAAAACTGTTCGGATAATCAGAATTGCTATAACGGATATTGTAAAAATTTAAACTGTAACGCGGGATACACTGCAAAAAATCACCAGTGCGAATTTGCTATCGGATGCAAGATTGGAGCTAAAGTAGGTGCCAGAGGGGGTGCAACATCCCTGCAGAAAGTAGTGGAAATTTCAAACTGCACGACATTAAGTGAGGAAAATAAAACATACATATTGACACAGGATATAAACACAGGTGATAATGCCTGCATAAATATATCCGCAGACGATATTGTTATAGATTGGAGATGGCATAAAATTTCAGGGAACGGCAACGGAACGGGAATTAAAATAACCGGAAATAATGTTATAGTGGAGAATTGCATAATTGAAAATTTTTCAACAGGAATAATGTTAAATGCTAACGATACAACTGTCTATTGTAATATTATTCAAAATAATTCCGAAGGACTATCATCGGGTGAAAGAAATGTTCATAATAAAATATATAAAAATTTAATTAGAGATAATGAGGCAGGCATACACAGATTGGATGTGTCAGTGAATATTTCAATAGCTGCAAACGAGATTATAAAAAATAAATTTGGGATATATGCACCTTTTATGAATGCAAACAAATCGCCTGATTTAAGCAACAATGTAATCTGTTCAAATGAGGTTAATGTAAATTTTACCGATTATTCAAACACAAGCAACTGCACTTTGCCTGATTTAGCAATAACCAAAATTGATATTCCTTTAATGTCAGACGGAAATTTAACGATAAATGTTACAGCAGAAAATCTGTTCAAAAATTTATACAATGGTTCTGCAATTGTTTCAGTAATTATTGAAGGAAATAATCAGACAACATCTGAAAATAAGACCATTGATGGAAACATTTCAATCCACAACTTATCCTTTAATTTTTCTTCATTGCCTTCGGGAATTTATTTTGTAACTGCCTCAATATATTCTGTGTCGGAAATTAACGAATCAAACAGCCAGAATAATGCCCTTTCAAATGCTTATGCAGCAATTAAGGAAAATCAGTGTCTTGTTTACGGAAAAACCAGACATTTGAAAAGGTTAATGCCAAATATAAATTTAACCCTAATAAATAATTCAAACAATGAAGAAATTTTAAATTTAACAAGTGATGAAAATGGATTTTTTGAAATTGTTCTGAATGAAGGAAATTACACTCTGAAAAGTATTTATTCAATATATGAAACTGTTAATGTAGGTAAAAATTCTGTTGTTGAAAAAAATGTGTCTGTAAATCTATTAACTCTGAACATTACTGATACCCGTAATATTTCATTAGAAAATGCAGAAATTGTAATAATAGATGCCAATAATAGCGAAGGTGTTGTTTTACTGACAAATGAAAACGGAATTGCCGAATTTATATATGCGACAGGACATAGTTATAAAATTTTTATGTTTAAGGAAGGATATGCTCCATTTCATGACATAATAAATCAAATATATTTTGGAGCAACTTATCACATAATGGCAGAGGATTGCACAATATCTTCAAAAAATACATCAATGTTTGAAAATTACACCTTAAAAATTTACAATGACATACAAAACAAAATAAGGCAAAACAAGATTGAACGAGTAATTTCTTATGTTGTAGGTAAGAAAAATATGACACGGCCTGCACAAAAGGTCGGAGTAAGAGTCGGAGCAAAACCAATAACAAAAACAGCAAAATGTTATGTCAACATAACAAATATTCCTGAAAATTTAACTGTAAGTGTAATTGAAAATGAAACTAATGAAACATCCGCTAAAAATTCAGGTTTCAATGGCATTGAGATAGTCAGAATAGTAAAAAAAACAGGAAATAAGACAGTTCCGCTTGGCGATGTCAATATAAATTTTACATACAAAAACAAGGATTTTGGAAATGTTATTGCCGAATCCGGCAATATAGGCGAGCAAAATTTAAGTTATGAGATTATTCATTTAGATGCAAATGAAACAAAGAAGGTCGGTGAAAAAATTTTATACCTTCCAGTAAAAAACAATAAAGGTCTTATATGTGTAAATGACAATGCGACAAGTCAGAGTGACATAAACAATATGATTGAAAATGACTGCAATGGAAATTGGAGGATTATGAATGAAAACGATACTGTAACATTTGATAATATTTCATACTATTATAGGGTATTAAGTAACGGGACCGGGGCAGTTGAATTAAATTTTGTACTCGGCGATGCAAATAAAAATAACATGCTGGATTTGGGAGATGTGTTTAAAATAATTGAACATATTTTTACTTTTTCATCTGTTCCTGCACGAGCAGACGTAAACAATGATAAAACAATAGATATATTTAATGTTGTGGAAATTCTGGAGAATATTTCAGGATGAAAAATAAAAACAGTATAAATTTACCGAATGTCTTTACTTTGATTGATAAGATTGTTACCGAAGGTTAAATTTAAATTATGCGGCAAATGAATATTATAACATACATAATCAGGCACAAAGAAATTTTGCTTGAAATTTTGGAAAAATTCAGGACTCCAGCATACATATATTTTGAAGAAATTTTGCAGGAAAATGTTCAGAAATACTTTGATGCATTTAAGAGATACGGGAAATTTAAGATGATGTATGCGTATAAAGCGAATACAAACATAGAAATCTGTAAAATTTTGAAAAATTTAAATGTGGGAGCAGATGTTGTATCCGCGGGAGAATTACACATAGCAAAACACATAAATTTAAATTCAAGAGATGTGATATTTACGAGCAACGGAAAAACAGATGAAGGTATTGATTCTGCATTAAATTTCGGATGCACCATTAACATTGACGGATTTGAAGAAATAGAAATCATAGATGAAATCTCAAAACAGATAAATAAGAGACCAAAGGTCTCTTTCAGAATAAATCCGGAGGTAAATCCGCACACACACGACAAAATTGCAACCGGAGTTAAGGAATCAAAATTCGGAATAAATTTTAAAGAGGCACTCAACGCATACAAGCTTGCGGGACAAAAAAATTTTGAAATTTTGGGAATTCACTGCCATATCGGTTCGCAGATTACAGAAATTGAGCCGTTTGTTGAAGAGGCTAAAAAAATCAGCAAAATAGTGACTGACCTGCACAAGGCAGGAATAAATTTAAAATTTGTTGATTTAGGCGGAGGATTGGGAATTGATTACCTGCACAATGGAAGTTATAATGGCTTATCTCATAACGATTTAGCAAACGGAATACTTCCGATAGTTGAAAATTTAAATAAAAATCTACGGTATGATGTTGAATTGATTCTTGAGCCGGGAAGAAGCATCGTCGGAAATACGGGAATACTACTTACAAAAGTTCTGAGTATCAAGCGAACTCCATATAAGAAATTTATAAATGCTGATGCAGGATTTAACGATTTAATAAGGCCCGCAATGTACGATGCGTACCATAAAATTTTAAATTTAAATGACCAGTCAGAAGGAGATGAAATTTTTGATGTTGCGGGAAATTTATGCGAAAGCTGCGACATTTTGGGAAGGGGCAGAAAAATCAAAGCAAATCGCAACGATATCCTCGCTGTTCTTGATGCCGGTGCTTACGGATTCAGTATGTGTTCTAACTACAATTCAATGCCAAAGCCGGCGGAAATTCTGATTACAAAAGATAAAAAGGTAAAGGTGTTGAGAGAAAGGGAAAAATTTTCGGCTTTAATAAAATAATCTTGCCGTTGCCAGAATATTTAAAAATCTAGTAACTATTCAGCCACTCAAAAAATCAAATGTAAATTTTTTGATTTTACGCTTACTTTGTTCCAATCAGTTCGTTCGTGTCTTTTTGAAATCTTTATGATTTCAAAAATCGTGTATTTTCAAATCTCATAAATTTTAAAATCGTATTTTTTTTTGAAATTTTACGCTTACTTCGTTCGTGTATTTACAAAAATGCAACTCATTTTTGTAAGATTGAAAACTTGCAGGTTTCAGTATTCAAAATAAATTTTGAAATAAGTTCGCTTCGTTCTCATTTAAAAATTCCCTAAATTTTTAAAGATTGAAAACTTGCAGGTTTCAGTATTTTAAAATCCAAAGATTTTTTAAAGATTGAAAATTTCAAAGATTTTCAGTATTTTAAAATCCAAAGATTTTTTAAAGATTGAAACCAACGGTTTCAGTATTCAAAATAAATTTTGAAATAAGTTCGCTTCG
>Ga0051980_10004378_pt1 | contig 10651 bp, 13 predicted proteins | sample CryGey13umfilter_2_FD_55014 | JGI IMG/M metagenome (GOLD analysis project Ga0051980, IMG submission 55014) | Groundwater microbial communities from aquifer in Utah, USA - Crystal Geyser 4/9/14 3 um filter | ecosystem: Environmental > Aquatic > Deep subsurface > Groundwater | place: USA: Utah...
GACCAAGAGCGCGCCCAGAAGCGCCTGCTCGGCCTCGATATTGTGCGGCTGAATACGCATCTCCCGCCCGATCGCGCCGTCGGCCATGCCTGCCCCCTGTTGTTGATTGCAGTGGACGATACAGCCAAGAGCCGCCCTAAGCCAATGGATTCGTTCAGTGTTATCGTAACGGGCCTGTGGATGACGGGGATGGTTGCGGTTCGGTGAACGATATCAACAGCCAAAGAAAAGAGCCGCCGCCCGTGGGGGCGGCGGCTCCGTTTTTCAGCGCCTTGAGGGGGACGTCAGTCGATGACTTCCATGCCGGCCGGGGTGCGCGGCGCGTCCTCGTCGTCCTCGAATAGCTGCTGCACGTCGAAATCGGCCTTGTCCGCAGCGTCGGCCTCGGCGCGCAGGTCGGCGATCGACTTGCCCTCGGCCTGAAGCGCGGCCTCCTCGGCGGAGCGCGCCACGTTGATCGTGATCGTGGCGCTGACCTCGGGGTGCAGGATCACGCGCATGTCGTGGAGGCCAAGCTCCTTGACGTGGGTGTTGAGCACGACCTGGTTGCGCGACAGGCTGAAGCCGCCCTCGGTCGCGGCCTCGGCGGCGTCGCGCGCGGAGACCGAGCCGTAGAGCGCGCCGCCGTCCGCGCCTGGCGGATGACGACGAACACCTGGCCGTTGAGCTTTGCGGCGACGGCCTCGGCCTCTTTCTTCAGTTCGAGGTTGCGCGCCTCAAGCTGGGCGCGCTGGCTCTCGAAGCGGGCGAGGTTGGCCTTGGTGGCGCGCAGCGCCTTGTGCTGCGGCAGCAGGAAGTTGCGGCCGAAGCCCTCCTTCACCGACACCACGTCGCCCATCTGGCCGAGTTTCTCGACCCTCTCAAGCAGAACTACTTGCATGTCCGGGCGCTCCTCAATTCACCGCATAGGGGATCAGGGCGAGGAAGCGGGCGCGCTTGATGGCGCGCGCAAGCTCGCGCTGCTTCTTGGCGGAGACGGCGGTGATCCGGCTGGGGACGATCTTGCCGCGCTCCGAGACGTAGCGCTGCAACAGCTTCACGTCCTTGTAGTCGATGACCGGCGCGCCCTCGCCCGAGAACGGGCAGGACTTGCGACGACGGAAAAACGGTTTCTTGGCCATGGTGCTCTCCCTCCCGATCAGTCTTCGCGCCGCCCGCGACCGCCGCGGCGGCCCCGGTCGTCACGGACGTTGCGCGACTTGACGACGGCGCTCTCGCCGTCTTCGTGCGCTTCGACGCGGATGGTGAGCACGCGCATCACGTCTTCGTGCAGGCGCATCAGACGCTCCATCTCCTCGACCGCCGCCGCCGGGGCGTCGGACTTGAGAAAGGCGTAATGGCCCTTGCGGTTCTTGTTGATCTTGTAGGCGAGCGAGCGCAGACCCCAGTACTCAAAGCTGGAGACCTCGCCGCCGTTGTCCTTGAGGACCTGGCCGAAGTGCTCGATCAGCGCCTCGGCCTGCGCGTTGGAGATGTCCTGCCGCGCGATGAAGACATGCTCGTATAGAGACATGAGCGTTCCTGTTTCAGATGCGCGCTTCACCGTGCGGCCATGCGATGCTCCCGGAGCCGCACACGAGAGGCGTCGCGTTGCCGTCGTATCGGGAGACGCGCCTTCTGCCCCCGATGGCGGGAAATTGCAACTGTGATCGGCGGGCGCCGCCCGGGCGACCCGCGCTTGACAGCGCAAACACGGTCGCTACCAAGGCTGCACACGCTGAGGGAGTGGCGACAGGCATGACGCGCGCATTCGTGTTTCCCGGTCAGGGCAGTCAGGCGGTCGGCATGGGCNGCTCGGCGGCGGCGGCGTATCCGGCGGCGCGCGCGGTGTTTGACGAAGTGGACGACGCGCTGGGCGAAAAGCTGAGCGCGCTGATCCTGGAGGGGCCGGAGGACCNNCTGGCGCTGACGCAGAACGCGCAGCCCGCGCTGATGGCGACCTCGATGGCGCTGATGCGCGCGCTGGAGGCGGAGGGCGTGCGCATCGCCGACCATGCGGCGTTCGTGGCCGGTCACTCGCTGGGGGAATATTCGGCGCTGTGCGCGGCGGGGTCGCTGACGCTGGCGGATGCGGCGCGGCTGCTGCGCGCGCGCGGGCTGGCGATGCAGGCGGCGGTTCCGGTGGGCGCGGGGGCGATGGCCGCGCTGCTGGGGGCCGATATCGATCTGGCGCGCGCCATTGCGGCGGACGCCGCTGAAGGCGCGGTCTGCGAGGCCGCCAACGACAACGCGCCGGGGCAGGTGGTGGTTTCAGGCGACCGCGCGGCGGTGGAGCGCGCCGTCGCGCTGGCCGCCGGGCGCGGCGTCAAGCGGGCGGTGATGCTGCAGGTCTCCGCGCCGTTTCATTGCGCGCTGATGGCGCCGGCGGCGGCGGCGATGCGCGCCGAACTGGCGAACGCGCGCATCGCGGCGCCCGCGCCCGCGCTGGTGGCGAACGTGCGCNCGACGGCGGTGCGCGACCCCGAGGTAATCCGCGCGCTGCTGGTGGAGCAGGTGACGGGGCTGGTGCGCTGGCGCGAGAGCGTGGAATGGATGGCGGCGCAGGGCGTGACGGNGCTGGTCGAGATCGGCGCGGGCAAGGTGCTGAGCGGGCTGGCGCGGCGCATCGCGCGCGACATGGGCGCGGTCGCGGTCAACGAGGCGGCGGACGTGGCGCGGGTCGCGCAAGCTCTGCTGGCGGAACAGGGGTGAGGGGCGGATGTTCGATCTGACAGGCAGGCGCGCGCTGGTCACCGGCGCGTCAGGCGGGATCGGCGGCGCCGTGGCGCGCGCGCTGCACGCGCAGGGCGCGACGGTGGCGCTGTGCGGCACGCGGGTCGCGCCGCTGGAGGCGCTGGCGGCCGACCTGGGCGAGCGCGCCTTCGTGACGCCCTGCGACCTGAGCGACGGCGCGGCGGTGGACGCGCTGCCAAAGCAGGCGGCCGAGGCGATGGGGGGCTTGGACATTCTGGTGAACAACGCCGGGATCACCCGCGACAACCTGTTCATGCGGATGTCGGACGCCGAGTGGGACGCGGTGATCGCGGTCAACCTGACGGCGGCGTTCCGCCTGATGCGCGCTTCGGTGCGCGGCATGATGAAGGCGCGCTGGGGGCGGATCGTGTCGGTGACCTCGATCGTCGGCGTGACCGGCAATCCGGGGCAGGGCAACTACGCCGCCAGCAAGGCCGGGCTGATCGGGATGTCGAAATCGCTGGCGGCGGAGGTCGCCTCGCGCGCGATCACGGTGAACTGCGTGGCGCCGGGGTTCATCGAGACCGCGATGACCGGCGCGCTGAACGCCGCCCAGAAGGAAAAGCTGCTGGGCGCGATTCCCGCAGGGCGCATGGGCGCGCCGGAGGAGATCGCTTCGGCGGTCGTCTATCTCGCCAGCGACGAAGGCGCCTACGTCACCGGGCAGACGCTGCACGTCAACGGCGGCATGGCGATGATCTAAACGATGATTTGCGGGTTTCGACGGGTGTGCTAAGGGACGCGCGGTCCGGGGATGCGGGCCGGTTCAGGCTGGCGCCGAGCCGCCGCGCACAGGCCGGGAGAGACCCGGCGGCGACACTACGGTTAACCATGGGCCGCTGCGGCTCTTGAACATGAGGGAACTTGAGATGAGCGACATCGCTGAGCGGGTCAAGAAGATCGTCGTGGAGCACCTTGGCGTCGAGGAGGACAAGGTCATCGAGACCGCGAGCTTCATCGACGATCTGGGCGCCGACAGCCTCGACACCGTCGAGCTGGTGATGGCGTTCGAGGAGGAATTCGGCATCGAAATCCCCGACGACGCCGCCGAGACGATCCAGACTTTTGGCGACGCGGTGAAGTTCATCACCGAGAACTCCGCCGGGGCCTGACCCCGCGCCTGCGCCGCGCGCCCGCCTGCGCCGCTTCGGCGCGGGCGGCGCCGCGCGGCGGGGCGGCCATTGCATCACCACCGGAGGCTTGTCGCGCGATGAGACGGGTTGTCATCACCGGGCTTGGCGCCGTGACGCCGCTGGCTTGCGGCGTAGAGCAGACGTGGGCGCGGCTGGTCGCGGGCGACTCGGGCGCAGGCGTGGTGCGCCATTTCGACGCCTCGCACCTGCCCTGCCAGATCGCCTGCGAGATACCGCTGGGCGACGGCGCGGACGGAACGCTGAACATCGACGACTGGATCGCGCAGAAGGACCGGCGCAAGCTGGACCGCTTCATCGTCTATGCGCTGATCGCGGCGCAGCAGGCGGTGGAGGACAGCGGCTGGACGCCCGGCCCGGACGACCGCGAGGCGCAGGAGCGCACCGGCGTGATGGTCGGCTCGGGCATCGGCGGGCTGGAGACCATCGCGGAAGCCGCGATCACGCTGCGCGACCGGGGGCCGCGGCGCATCTCGCCGTTCTTCATCCCCTCGGCGCTGATCAACCTGTGTTCGGGGCAGATCTCGATCAAATACGGCTTCAAGGGGCCGAACCATGCGGTGGTGACCGCGTGCTCGACCGGCGCCCACGCCATCGGCGACGCGATGCGGCTGATCCGCTACGGCGACGCCGACGTGATGGTGGCGGGCGGGGCGGAAGCGCCGATCTGCGAGCTGTCGCTGGCGGGTTTCGCGGCGTGCAAGGCGCTCTCGACCGGGTTCAACGCCGAGCCGACCCGCGCCTCGCGCCCCTGGGACGCGGCGCGCGACGGCTTTGTGATGGGCGAGGGCGCGGGCGTGGTGGTGCTGGAGGAATACGAGCACGCCCGCGCGCGCGGCGCGAAAATCTACGCCGAGGTGCTGGGGTATGGCCTGTCGGGCGACGCCTATCACATCACCTCGCCCGCGCCGGACGGCGACGGCGGCTATCGCGCCATGGCGGCGGCGCTGCGCAGCTCGGGCCTGGGCGCGTCGGACATCGACTATGTGAACGCGCACGGCACCTCGACGCCGATGGGCGACGAGATCGAGCTGCACTCGGTGGCGCGGCTGCTCGGCGATCACGCGAAGAACGTCACGATGTCCTCGACCAAGTCCTCCACCGGGCATCTGCTGGGCGCGGCAGGGGCGATCGAGGCGATCTTCTGCACGCTGGCGCTGCGCGATCAGGTGGCGCCGCCGACGCTGAACCTTGAGAACCCTTCGGCGCCTACCGATCTCGACCTCGCGCCGCTGAAGGCCGTGAAGCGGCGGATCGACGTGGCGCTGTCGAACTCCTTCGGGTTCGGCGGGACCAACGCCTCGTTGATTCTCGGCAAGGCGCCGTGAGGGGGCGCTGAGGGTGCGCAGCATCGCCGCCAACGCGCTGACGCTGCTGGTCGTGCTGGGCGTCGCGCTGGCGGGGGTGGTCGGCTATGGCGTGCGCAGCTTCAACGCCGAAGGGCCGATGGCGGCGCCGCAGACGGTGGTTGTGGCGCGCGGCGCGTCGCTGGACCGGGTGGCGACGCAGCTTGAGCAGGCGGGCGTGATCGCATCCGCGACGCTGTTCCGGCTGGGCGCGCGCTATCAGGGCAAGGACGGCGCGCTGCGCTATGGCGAATACGCGGTTCCGGCGGGCGCCTCGATGGCTCAGGTGCTCGACCTGCTGGTGAGCGGCAAGGTGGTGCAATACGCCATCGCGGTCGCCGAGGGGCTGACCGCGTGGGAGGTGGCGGAACTGCTGCGGGCGTCGGAGGCGCTGACCGGCGCGATCGACGTCATTCCGCCCGAAGGCTCGCTGGCGCCCGACACCTATGCGGTGCAGCGCGGCGACACCCGCGCGGAGGTGCTGGCGCGGATGACGGCGCTGCAGAACCGCCGGATCGAGGAGGCCTGGGCGATGCGCGCCGAGGGCCTGCCGTTCGCCTCGCCGCAGGAGATGGTGACGCTCGCCTCGATCATCGAGAAGGAGACCGGCGTCGCCTCGGAGCGCGCGCTGGTGTCGGCGGTGTTTCACAACCGGCTGAAGCGCGGGATGCGGTTGCAGTCGGACCCGACGATCATCTACGGGATCACCGAGGGGCAGGGGCCGCTTGGCCGGGCGCTGACGCGCGGCGACATCCAGCGCGCAACGGCGTGGAACACCTACGCCATCGACCGACTGCCGAAAACGCCGATCGCCAATCCGGGCCGCGACGCGCTGATCGCCGCCGTGCGCCCGGCCGAGAGCGACGCGCTGTATTTTGTCGCGGACGGCTCCGGCGGCCACGCCTTCGCCAGCACGCTGGCCGAGCATAACCGCAATGTCGCCGCCTGGCGGGCCATCGAGCGACAGCGCGCGGCGCAATAGTTTGACTGCGCCATTAATACTTTGGCAACTTGAATAAAATTTATCTTTATTCTTGACATTGCGNACGCTGCCTGATAGTAATTGGGCATCGTCAGAAATTGTGAGTCGTATTGAGGGTCGCGCTGGCGCTNGTGCTTTTTTGCGTGAGGTTCATTTTGGCTGGAGCAAGACGGTCGAACGCGGTGGTGCGCCGCGCCTTTGAAAACGCCTGCACGCTCTANGACGAACTGGCGACGGCGCTGACGGCGATCATCATGCGGCTCAAGGCGCANGGCGAAGCNGCCGGGGCGCTGAGCGGCGAGGAAGCCGACNTCGTCAAGGCGCATCAGAAAACAGTATTGATGGTGTTGGATTTTGAAGCGCAAATTCTCAAGCGCCGCATCGGCGCCGTCGCCGCCGCAAANGCCGGNAAGCGGCTCGANCTCGACGCCGCCCGCGCCGAGGTCGCCGGCAGACTTGATCGCCTCGCAGCCGCCGAAGGAACGTGAGGCGTTCNTGCGGACCCTGAGCGCCAACGCGCTGGCCGCGCTGCCCTANCTGTTCGAGTTCTGGGCGCGGCCCGGCCATCAGCTGCCGCCCGACGGCGACTGGACGACCTGGGTGGTGATGGGCGGTCGCGGCGCGGGCAAGACGCGCGCCGGGGCGGAGTGGCTGCGCGCGCAGGCCGAAGGCGCGACGCCCGACAGCCCCGGCGCCGCGCGGCGCATCGCGCTGGTGGCGCAGACCTGGGAGCAGGCGCGCGAGGTGATGGTGTTCGGCGACAGCGGGATCATGGCGTGCTCGCCGCCCGACCGTCGCCCGGCCTATCTGGCGACCCGGCGCAAGCTGGTGTGGCAGAACGGGGCGGAGGCGCAGCTTTTCTCGGCGGCGGACCCGGAATCGCTGCGCGGCCCGCAGTTCGACGCGGCGTGGTGCGACGAGCTGGCGAAATGGCGCAAGGGCGAGAAGGCGTGGGACATGCTCCAGTTCGGCCTGCGGCTGGGGACGCATCCGCGTCAGGTGGTGACGACGACGCCGCGCGACAACGCGCTGCTGCGGCTGATCCTGTCCGACCCGTCAACGGTGATGACCACGGCGCCGACGGCGGCCAACCGCGCCAATCTGGCGGCGGATTTTCTGGAGAGCGTGACGCGGCGCTATGCGGGCACCCATCAGGGCAGNCAGGAACTGGGCGGCGAGTTCCTGACNGAGACGCCCGGCGCGTTGTTTTCGCGCAGCGGGATCGAGGCGGCGCGGGTGCGCATGGCGCCGCAGATGGACCGNGTGGTGATCGGCGTCGATCCGCCGGTNACGAGCGGNCCGGACGCCGACGCCTGCGGCATCGTCGCGGTCGGGCGCGCGGGCGAGGCGTTCTATGTGCTNGCCGACTGCTCGGTGCGCTCGGTCACGCCTGCNNCCTGGGCGGCGCGNGTGGTCGCCGCGTGGCGCGAGCATGGCGCCGACCGGATCGTGGCGGAGGTCAATCAGGGCGGCGAACTGGTGGCNGAGATGATCCATCGCGTGGACGCCTTCGCCCCGGTGACGAGCGTGCGCGCCTCGCGCGGCAAGACNGCGCGGGCGGAGCCGGTGTCGCTGCTCTACGAGCGNGGGCTGGTGCGCCATGTCGGCGCGCATCCGGCGCTGGAGGATGAGCTTTGCGGCTTTGGCGANCCCGGCCATAGCCCCGACCGGGTGGATGCGCTGGTCTGGGCGCTGGCGGAGCTGATGCGCGCGCCGGGCGCCGGGCCGCGGGTGCGGTCGCTGTAACGAAACCGGAATTTTCAGGAGGCGCCGATGGCGTTCAGCTTTTTTGGCGCGCGGCGTGAAGCCGCGCGGGCGGTGAAGGCGTCCGCCGTGGGCGCGATGACCGCAATCCATGGCCTGGGCCGCGCCGCCTGGACGCCGCGCGACACCGTCTCGCTGACGCGGGTCGGCTATGGCGGCAACGTGGTCGGCTTTCGCTGCGTGCGCATGATCGCCGAGGCCGCCGCCGCGATTCCGCTGCGCTTCACCGAGGGCGGCGCGGCGCTGGCCGAGCATCCGCTGATGACGCTGCTGGAGCGGCCCAGCCCCGGCCAGGACGGCGCCGCTATGCTGGAGGCGGTCTATGGCCATCTGCAACTGGCTGGCAACGCCTATATCGAGGCGGCGACGCCGGTGGAGGGGCGGGGGCCGACCGAACTCCACGTGCTGCGCCCGGACCGGATGCGGGTGGCGCCCGGGCGCGACGGCTGGCCCGAGGCGTATGAATATCGGGTGGGCGCCTCGGCGCACCGCTTCGCCATGAACTGCGACGCGCCGCCGATCCTGCATCTGCGGGCGTTCCACCCGCTCGACGACCATTACGGGATGTCGCCGCTGGAGGCGGCGGCGACGTCGATCGACGTGCACAACGCCGCCGCCAAGTGGACCAAATCGCTGCTCGACAACGCCGCGCGCCCCTCCGGCGCCGTGGTCTATCGCGGCGTGGACGGCGCCGGGTCGCTGACCGACGAGCAATACAAGCGGGTGGTCGAGGAGCTGGAGAGCAACCATCAGGGCGCCCAGAACGCGGGCCGGCCGATGCTGCTGGAGGGGGGGCTGGACTGGAAGCCGATGGGGTTCTCTCCGTCCGAGATGGAGTTTCTGGAGACCAAGAACGCGGCGGCGCGTGAGATCGCGCTGGCGTTCGGGGTGCCGCCGATGCTGCTGGGCCTGCCCGGCGACAACACCTACGCGAATTATCAGGAGGCCAATCGCGCCTTCTTCCGGCAGGCGGTGATGCCGCTCGTCCGCCGGACGGCCGCCGCCCTGTCGGGGTGGCTGGGCTGGAGATGGGGCGGCGCAGTGCGGCTGGAGGCCGACCTCGACAAGGTTCCGGCGCTGTCGGGAGAAAGGGATGCGCAATGGAGAAGGATCGCAGCGGCCAGCTTTCTGGACGACCACGAGAAGCGCCAGTTGCTCGGCCTGCCGCCCCGCAGCGGCACGCGCTGACGCCGCCCCGGCAGGCGCCCGCGCCGCGCGTGGTGCTGGAGCCGTTCGAGGTGGCGGAGGCGCGGCGGCTGGCGCAGTTGCGGGTGATGGGGCGGCGCTGGCGGGCTTTGCAGACGCGGCTGAACGCCGTCACCACGCTGATGAACGCCTACCACAAGCGGCCCTGAGTGATGCAGCAGCAAGGGAGTATTTCCATGCAGACCCGCGCCGTGCAGGCCGCGCCCGGCCTGGAGACCAAGTTCATCGCCTTCGATGAGCGCGCCGCGTTGAGCGACGGGCGGATTGAGGGCTACGCCAGCCTGTTCGGGCTGACCGACCAGGGCGGCGACGAAGTGGCGCCCGGCGCCTTCGCCGTGTCGCTGGCGCGCAAGGGCCGCTCGGTCAAGCTGCTCTGGCAGCACGACCCGGCCCAGCCGATCGGGGTGTGGGAGGCGCTGCGCGAGGATGCGCTGGGCCTGCATGTCTCGGGACGGCTGATCACCGAAGTGCGCCGGGGCGCCGAGGCCGCCGCGCTGCTGAAGGCGGGCGCGGTGGACGGCTTGTCGATCGGCTATCGCGCCATCCGCTCGGAAAAGACGCCGGGCGGCGGGCGGCGGCTGATCGAGGTCGATCTTTGGGAAGTGTCGCTGGTTACGTTTCCGATGCTGCCCGAAGCCCGCGCCCTGAGCGGCGCGAAGACCGACGCCCTTGCCGGGCAGGCGGAGGACGAAGCCGCCCGCGCCCTGGCCGAGGCGCTGCGCGAGGCGCGCGGCGTGTTCTCCTGAACCCGCCGACCGCAGGACAGACCTTTTCAACGACGGAGTATTTCATGGCCGACCGCGACGCGCCCGTTGGCGCCGACAAGGCGAGCGTTGTGCTCGACACCAAGGCCGAGGTTGCGAACTTTGTTCGTGATCTCAAGTCTTTTCAGGAAAGGATTGAAGTGAAGATGAAAACCCAGGACGACCGGATCTCGATGCTGGATCGCAAGGGCGCCGAGCGTCCGGCCCTGTCGCGCGCCGCCGACGACCAGACCCCGCACCGCAAGGCGCTGGACGCCTATCTGCGGTCAGGCGACGAGGCGGGCCTGCGCGCCGTATCGGTGGAGCGCAAGGGGCTGACCACCGCCGTCGCCGCCGAGGGCGGCTATCTGGTCGATCAGCTGACCGCCGCGCGCATCGAGGGCGTCAAGCGCGGCGCGGGCGCCGTGCGCGCGGTCGCCAATGTGGTGCAGATCGAGGCCGGCGTGTTCGAAGTGCTGGTGGACCGGGGCGACCTTGAGACCGGCTGGATCACCGAAGGCGCCGCGCCGACCGAGACCGCGCCGTCGCTGTTCGACAAGGTGAGCATTCCGCTGCACGAGCTGTCGGCGCTGCCGCGCGCCTCGCAGCGGCTGCTGGACGACAGCGCCTTCGACATCGAGGGCTGGCTGGCCGACCGGATCGCCGAGAAGTTCGCCCGCGCCGAGAACGCCGCCTTCGTCACCGGCGACGGGGTGGACAAGCCGA
>Ga0051980_10004387_pt1 | contig 10639 bp, 7 predicted proteins | sample CryGey13umfilter_2_FD_55014 | JGI IMG/M metagenome (GOLD analysis project Ga0051980, IMG submission 55014) | Groundwater microbial communities from aquifer in Utah, USA - Crystal Geyser 4/9/14 3 um filter | ecosystem: Environmental > Aquatic > Deep subsurface > Groundwater | place: USA: Utah...
TTTACTAATTGTTCTGCTATTACAGATATGTTGTTGGCATTATCATCTACCAAGGATTTTACTTTACCACTTGGTGTGGTTGGGTTAGGGTTTTGGTAACGGATGTCTGATGTAGTTGGATTGCCTACTGTTACTGTTACTGATGGATACCTGGAGCGATATACTTTTAACTCAGCTACGGACATGTTGGCATTTCCACTTCTGAAAGAAATGTAGTTTCCTGTGGCTAATGGTGAGCTGTCAGTCCATGAGGTGATATAAGTATCATCTCTGTAGATAATCATATCTCCTGATATTCTATCATAAATTACTTTGTAATCGTATAGTTGTCCAGCAACGGTGGTTAGTGGCATATCTAACACGGGTGGTCCNAATACATCNTTTACTACTTTATAGATTTGTAGTTTGGCGTCATCTACTCTAAACCAAACAAAGTAAGAGTTCCCCCTGTTGGTAAGGGTATCATCATCGGCAAAGAAATGAAATCCTGCTCTTCTGTTGGTTCCTGAACCATTTATCCTTGCTTTAAAGTGGTATAAATGTCTGTTGGATAAACTTTGGTTTAATGCAGCAGATATATTGGTGTTGCCTTCGTTTTCATCAGATTGGTATAATGCTCCTGAATTGATGCTCCATGCACCTACTACTTGATTCCACTCTGAGTGTATATTAGTAGCGAAGTTGTCTGCGAAAAATCCATTGTTGGCATTGGCTCTCCATTCGGTACCGTCATAGTCTATTACTTGGTAGTATCTTTTTTGGATACCACTTCCGCCTGTGTTATCTGCATCGGTAAAGTTAGCGGTAAAGTTGCTCGTTACCCAACCTGTTGGGGCTGAAACGGAGGTGGTGGGAGCAATATTATCTATTGCACAAGAATAATTGGCAACAAAACCTGGTCGGACAGTTGATCCATCAGAAGTAAACCTGAAAGTTAATGCTCCTGTAGATGAAGTAAAGTTAGGAGGCAGGGTTGTTCCTGTAAAAGGACTTCCCGTAATTTGAGGTGCAGCTATAGTTGCTCCATCATAAATATATAAATAATCCCAATTGGCTTCCACATCAAAAGAAGTAAAATTCACATTAATGGAGGCAGCCCCTGTTGGAGCAATCGTCCAAGTGTAATTTTCGTTATCGTAATAATTTTTAGTCGGTCCTCCAAAATCGTGTATGGTTCCCGAACAAGGATATGCAAAACAAGTGGTCATATAATCTTGAATAGCGTCCCACAAATCGGGATAACCATCATCGTAGCCCAATGCCCACATACCCATTCCACCAATACCAGTAGTATTAATATGCTCCATTCTTTTTCTCAAACTGTTCTCTAAAGAAATAAAACATTGTTTTTGCCCGCCACTGTTAAAAACATAAATATCCGAATAGCTATCATTATCATATTGATAATTGGCAGCAGAATAATTCCCTGAAGCATTATTTTTAACTACTTGATAAGTTCTTGCTATTCCACTTCCTGTTGTTGATGAAGGCACAGTTGCACTAGCTGTGGGCCATTCTCTTCCATAATAAGGCAATCCTAAAATCAATTTATTTTTCGGACAACCCTTATTTAAATAATAAGTAATGGAGCGGGAAAGATTGTAATTATAAGTAGTACTAAAATGATATAAAGGGTCATTGGGACCAGCTGTTGTACTTCCCGACCAATAATAATCGTAGCCCATAATAATAAAATGATCGACAACACTTCCCATGTTGGTAAAATCAAAAACATTATTCCAATCTACGGCATAAAGCACAGTGCTTACTTCAGAATTAGGAATAGCTGCATGCATTTGGTTGGAAAGGTTAATCATGAAATTGGTAAAGGCGGTTTTGTAAGTAGCAGGCAGTCCCTCAACATCGATATTTACACCATGAGCACCTCTGCTTTGAATCAAGTTGATAAGGTTAGTAATTAGCGTTTGTTGGGCTGTTGAACTATTAAAAAATGTGGCGTGACCTGAAAACAAGGTAGCCGTTAATGTAACTTTAGTATTTCCTGAAGCCAACGCAGCATCTACCGCAGCACTTGTTGCCCATCCGTGAGTAGAGTTAGGATTTCCTGTTGCCGCATCCACTTCATAACTGAAAAATGAAAAATGGCTTAACAAATCCCAATCGTAGTTCAAGTAAGCATTTCCAACCCAGTAAGGATGCCAGCCATAAACTACTTTATTTAACGAACAAGTTAATTTTTGATTTTTTTGTTGCATTTTGGCAGCCGTAGTGTGCTGCTCATAATAGTTTGCATCAGCATTTCCTAAACTGTTGTAATAAGTTAATTGTTGTTGATGTATAGAGGTTTGAGCTTGTAAGTTACCTATTAGGTATTGAAAATTAAAGATTAAAATAAAAGCGAATAGGAGGTTAGTTTTTTGCATTTTAAATAAGTTATGATATTGAAAACAAAGGTAGTAATAAATGTAGTTTATAAACAAAAATTTTATAAATGTTCTTAGGTTGCATTCTTCTGAGGTCAGTTAATTTTTAATATCAAAAAAAAATAGTTTATTATATGATAAAACTATCGTATATTCGCAACCCAAAAAATTACTCCCAAAACAAAGGGAAATAAAAATTAAAAAATATGGCAATAATAGGCAAAATTAGAGAAAAATCAGGCTTAGTAATGATAATTATTGGTCTTGGTATGGTTGGTTTTTTATTTCAAGATGCTGCAAGCAGTCTTTTTAGAGGTGGTGGAGACACNAATGTTGGAGAAATTGGCAATGTAGCTATATCCGCAAGAGATTTTGATAGAAAATTAAATGAGTTTATATCTCGATATGAATATCAAAATGGACCTGCAGATGCTCAAGTTAGAGAGTCNATTAAAGAACAAGTGTGGAACGACATTGTTAGAGAAGAGTTGTTGGTAAAACAATTTAATTTGGTAGGTTTAACAGTTAGTCCTAAAGAATTGGATGATATGATTACAGGAGTTAATCCACATCCACAAATTAGACAATCGTTTACTAATCCCGAAACAAATGTGTTTGATCCCAATCAAGTAATAAATTTTTTGAAAGGATTAGAAACTATGCCAGCCGATAGAAAAGCTCAATGGTTGCAGTTTGAAGATGGATTAATTCAAGAAAGAATAGCCACTAAATATAATAATTTAGTTACTAAAGGTATGTTCGCTACTTCTTTGATGATTAAAAATGCCTATAAAGAACAAAATGAAACTCGTGCCATAAAATATGTTGTAAAACGCTATAATACTATTCCAGATAGTTCAATTACTGTTTCTGATAAAGAACTGAAAGCATATTACGAAGAACACAAACATGAATTTAAACAAGAATCTTCTCGCACTTTAGAATATGTGAAGTTTGAAATTTTACCATCAGAAGAAGATAAACAAGCTATTAAAGAACAGCTAGCTGAATTATCGAAAGAATTTCAAACAACAAATGATGATTCTTCTTTTGTGTCATATAATTCTGATGTTCCTTTAAATGATACTTATTACACTCAAAACAATTTTCCTTTTGAAATTGATTCTGCATTCTTTNATGCAGAAAAGGGTGCTATTTTTGGTCCTTTTGCAGAAAATAATACGTATGCAGTAGCAAAATTAGTTGATATTAAATTTGTTCCCGATTCGGTTAAAGCAAGACATATATTAATAAATACAGCTACTCCTGGGGATTCAACAGGCTATTTTAAATTAGATTCCTTGAAAACACTTATTAAAAAAGGAGCAAAATTCGATCAATTAGCTAAAGACAATTCTGATGATGTTGGTTCTGCTGTTGAGGGNGGTGATTTAGGATGGTTTACGGAAGGAACTATGGTTAAACCATTTAATGATGCTTGTTTTAATGGTAAAAAAGGAGATTTAGTTATTGTTGAATCACAATTTGGTTTTCATTTAATAGAAATTATTGCTCAAGGAGAACAAGTAAAAAAAGTGAAATTAGCTAAACTAGCTCTTAATGTTGCTCCTAGTAGTGAAACTTATGACAAAATTTTTGCAGAAGTAAGTAAATTCTATGCAGAAAATAATAACTCAGAAACCTTTACATCAACAGTTTCGAAAGAAAATAGCAACTATAAAAAAATGATTGCCGACAACATTAAGGTAAGTGATAGAAACATTAATGGTTTAGGTGATGCTCGAGAGTTGGTTCGATGGGCATTTAATGCTGAAAAAGGTGCCATTAGTGATCCTCTTCAGTTTGATAACACGTATGTTGTAGCTCATTTAGCAGAAATAAAAGAAGATGGTTTTGCTTCCCTTGAACAAATAAAAATTGAAATTGAAATGGAAGCCAGAAAAAAGAAAAAAGCGGAACAAATTAGCAAAGAAATGGAAGGAATTTTAAACATAGAAGATTTAGCTGAAAAAATTGGAGTTCCTGTTAGCACAACAAGCAATGTAAATTTTGCTGCTTATTCTATTCCTGGCTTAGGGCAAGAACCTAAAGTGATTGGTGTGATTTCTACTATTCCTGCTGGTAAAATATCTTCTAAACCAATTGAAGGAAATACTGGTGTTTTTGTGGTTTTAGTAGAAAATGTAACTCCTGCTCCTGAAACAACAGATTATTCAATGACTAAACAAGAATTAAATAGTCAATATGCTTCCATCTCTTCAGGTATTTTAGAGGCATTAAAAGAAAAATTTGGAATTGTTGATCAACGATATAAGTTTTATTAATCATTTTATCCCTACAAAAAAGGCTGAATTCAATAATTCAGCCTTTTTTTATGCCAATTGAAATTTGAGGTAATGAATGTTGTGTCCTTTTAGTGTAAACAGATTTTCATAAAAAGTTTTAATAGAAAGAATTTCTTGCGTTTTTGAATCTAAGTCTGCAATTTTTTCTTCGTAGAGATTAAACGTATGTTCTAAAAGCTTNTACTTGTTTCGTTCAATTTCAGTCAATGTGTATCTAAAAAATCCTTCATGGTCAGTTTTAAGATGAATAATTCCATTTGGTTTTAGAATTTTGGAATATCGTTCAATAAAAAGTGGAGAGGTTAATCGTTTTCTTTCTAATCTATCTTTTGGTTGAGGATCAGGAAAAGTTATCCAAATCTCATCTATTTCAGCTTCTCCAAAAAGTGAGGTAATAAAATCAATTCGAGTTCTAAGAAAAAAAACAGTATTCATTTTTGCTAAAAAAGCCTGTTTTGCTCCTTTCCAAATTCTATTTCCTTTAATGTCAACGCCAATAAAATTTTTAGTGGGGAAATGTTTTGCTAACCCAACTGTATATTCTCCTTTACCACAACCAAGTTCTAAAACAATAGGTTGGTCATTTTTAAATATCAGTTCATTCCATTTTCCTTTTAATNGATAGTTCTTACGCAGTACTTCGTCTGTTTTGGGCTGCACAACATTATTAAATGTTTCCATTTCAGCCCATTTTTCCAATTTATTCTTATTTCCCATAGTATGAAAATGTTTATAAAAACAAAGAGACTGTTTCGACCCCGATAGCTATCGGGGTCGAAACAGTCTCTTTATTCTAATGTGAAACTATATTAGCTTATTCAGCTGGAGTTTCAGTAGTTTCTTCAGTAGTAGCTTCTTCAGTAGTAGCTTCTTCAGTAGTAGCTTCTTCAGTAGTAGCTTCTTCAACTTCTGCAACTGGCTCTTCTTGAACTGCTTCTTCGAAGCCTTTCATTAAATCGTCAGCAATTTTTTGAGCTTCTGCTTCTGCTGCTGCTTGTTCTTCTGGAGTTGGTCCACAAGCAACTAAACTGAACATACTTGCTACCATTACTAATGTTAATACTTTTTTCATGTTAATTAAGTTTTTAAAGGTTATTGATTGATTATTGATAATGTGCAAATTTACAACAATAATTTAGAATAGCAAATTTTATATGGGTTTTATTTTTCTTGATAAATAACTGCTAAAATTGTTTCTCCGACTATTTTTAGTGTTGACTTATCTATCACATCCATATTGTCATCATGCGTATGCCATGAGTGATGGAAATTTCCAGTAGATTCTTCNTAATGAATAATATCTATACTAGGTATGCCCATAATTTCATTTATTGGTTGATGATCGTCAATACCGACAAAAAAAGTTTCTTTATTTACAAAAATATGTTGATACCCCAAACGAGCAGCAACACCCCATACTTTATTAACAATTTGAGGAGCGTACTTCATAGAGATACCTTCTTTAGTAAATTGAGGATTTGAATTTCCAACCATATCCAACAGTATTCCGAAATCTGCAGAATAATTTGTTTTATGAGGGTTTTTTGCCCAATAGCGAGAACCTAAACACCATGAATCGGAATTAGATTGAANCATTAAACTCGATGGTTGCCCATAATCTTCTGCATCGAAAAAAATTATATCAATGCCTATTTTTGGTTGTTTTAGTTCGAGTTGCCGAGCTACTTCAAGTAAAATACCAACACCACTAGCTCCGTCATTTGCCCCTAAAATTGGTTTGGTTTTGTCTTTTTCATCATGATCAGCAAATGGTCTAGAGTCCCAGTGTGCAAATAAAAGAATTCGTTTTTGAAGTTCTGGCTTATAGCTTCCTATAATATTTTTTATAATAATGTTCTTATTGTTAAAAGTGGTCGCTTTTCCTTCTTGAATTTGAGTTTCCAATCCCAGTGAACTTAGTTTTTTCTTTAAGAAAATAGCACATTTTGTGTGTGCCTCATTATTGGGGAAACGTGGTCCAAAATCTACTTGTTGCTTTACGTACAAGTAAGCGGAATCTTCATCGAATTCGGGCTTTTCTATTGCAATGAATGCTGTTTTTGTTGGTGATGTTTGCAGTTGTTGTTTTGGCTTTTGTGCATCTTGCTTGTCATTTCCACATGCCAGTAAAAATCCAATGCTTATAAAGAAAAGAATATTNTTTTTCATATTTATATTTTATTTTATTAAATCGGTCATCCCGAGTACTGGGGATAAAATATTCATCGATGTTGGTGAGTATTTTTACTCATGGCTTATTTCATAATTCCAAATCGCTCCATCTTTTGTGTCTTGAATTGTTATATTTAATTTTTTAAGCTCATCACGAATTAAATCAGATGTAGTCCAATTTTTTTCATCTTTTGCATTTTGTCTAATATTAATTATTAGATTCATCAGTCCCCCTAAGTCATTTTTATTAAAAGATGATGCTTCATTTGTTTCATTTTTTAATCCTAAAATATCAAACACAAAACAATAATAGTGTGATTTCAGCAATTTTAAATCTTCATTTGTAATGGTTTCTGAGCTATTTTTTATACTATTAATAATTTTAACACCATCAAATAAATGAGCTATGGTAACGGGAGTATTGAAATCATCATTCATGCTTGCATAACAATTGTCAATTAATTTCTGAATAGTTACTGTTGAAGCGTTTGATGTTGGTAATTCTTCAAGTAATTGAATTGCAGCCATTAGTCTTGTATAGCCTTTTTCTGCTGCTTTTAGTGCATCATTAGAAAAGTCAACGGTACTTCTGTAAGCTGCTTGAAGAAAAAAGAATTTGACTACCATTGGCGAATACCCTTTTTCTAATAGTGGATGATTTCCTGTTATTAATTCAACTGGCAAAAATGAGTTTCCTAATGATTTACTCATTTTAGTTCCATTAACTGTAAGCATATTTCCATGCATCCAATATTTTACAGGGTGTTCATTTCCACTTCCAACAGATTGAGCTATTTCACATTCGTGGTGAGGAAATTTTAAATCCATACCTCCGCCATGTATGTCAAACGATTTCCCTAAATATTTCGTACTCATTACAGAACATTCTAAGTGCCAACCTGGCACGCCTTTTCCCCATGGGGAATTCCATTTCATTATGGTATTTTCTGATGCTTTTTTCCAAATGGCAAAATCAGCAAAAAAATGTTTTTCCTCCCCTCCTTCAAGCTCATCACGAGTTTGTTCTAATAATTCATCAATTTTTCTTCCAGAAAGTTCACCATAGTTATATTTTTCAGCATATTTTTTTACATCAAAATAAACAGAACCATTCACTTCATAAGCAAAACCATTTTTAATAATTCGCTCAACCATTTCAATTTGCTCTAGAATATGTCCTGTCGCAGAAGGTTCTATATCAGGATTTTTTAAATTAAAAAGTTGAGTAACTGCATGAAAAGAGTTTGTGTATTTTTGAACGATTTCCATGGGCTCTATTTTTTCTAGCCGAGCTCTTTTTTCAATTTTATCTTCTCCTGTATCAGCGTCATCAACTAAATGTCCTACATCAGTGATATTACGAACATAGCGTACCTTATATCCTAAATGAATCAAATAGCGATAAGCCACATCGAAAGTAATAAATGTTCTNACATTTCCAAGATGAACTTCATTATAAACAGTCGGCCCACAAACATACAAGCCAACAAATGGAGGGTTAATGGGCAGAAAAAGCTCTTTCTTTCCTGTTAAACTATTGTAAATTTTGAGTTGATTAATTGTCATAATTGATATTACTTTTTAAATGTAAAAGTAATGCTATTCTGCAAAATATAAAGCCCAATCTTAGTTAAAAGATTGGGCTTTATACTCAAATCACTTAGTAAATTTAAAAAAAAAGTAATTATTCTTTTGGTAATGGTGCATCTCCAATGTACCTACCNCCTTTATATAATTCTATATTTATTAAAATTCCATTTTCATCATATTTATATGATTTTCCATCCATCAAACGATAATTTTTAAAAAACCCATCTTTTGAAATTTGTTTGTTTGAATCATACAACTTATGCTGTCCATTACCATCAAAATTACCTTTGTTTGATTTTTCTGTTTCTTTAGCTTTAACAATAACTACAGGATCTTTTTCTATTTTTTCAGTAACTACTATAGGTGTTTTAGGTTCGTAAAGTTTTGTATTAGCAACATCTAAATTACCATCAACAAATACTTTTTCAGATTTTAATGAACCATCTGGATAATACTCTGTAACTTTCTCTTCTTTACCGTCTTTAATTTCTGCTTCTATCATTAAAGTACCATCTTCATAAAAATATTTTTGTGTGCCATCTCTTTTTCCTTTATCATTAAAAACAAACTCTTGAGCTAATTCTCCGTTTGGATGTTTCCTAATAAATGTCCCTGTATTTTTACTGTTTTTCCATTCACCTTCTTCTTCAATTTCACCATTATCATAATATGTTTTATAATATCCATTTGGACGACTATTTACATAAGCTATTTCACTTTTTGTTTTACCATTAGGAAAGAATTTTTTCCAAATCCCTTGTTTTCTACTATTTTGATACTCTCCTTGCTCAACAACTTGTTCTGGCTGATAATCGGGCAATTGAGCCATTCTCCCAAAAATTTTCCAAAAACCTTGTTTAAGGTTATTTTCATCGATATAATTAACGGTATCGCCATTTAAAATTTCATATTTTTGTGCAGCAACACCTACACTCGATATAAATATAGTTATAAGTATGTAGTAAATATGTTTCATGGGTTTAATTTAATGTTAGTGTAAATTTAAACAAATAATATTACTTTTTTTAAAAATTTAGATAAATGACTAAATTTCATCGATAAAATAACGTATAAGACTTNAACGAATTTTATTATAAAATGTTACATANCGAATATAAAAAGTTACATAATTAAAACTCATTTTTATTTAAGGCAACAATTATACCTAAAATATTTATCTTTATTAAAAAAGATAGTTGTTTTTTTTATATCTGTATTTTTGGGGTTTATGTACCATTTTTATTGCAATCTGATAAACAAATGTTAATCAAGTAAATAAAAAATATTATTCAAATAAATGGTAAAAATTTCTGCAAATTATATTTTCACAGGCATCACACCTCCAATTAAAAATGGAGTAATAACGCTCGAAGATGATGGTACAATAATTCATGTTTCGGAAAATGATGCTGAAAATATGGACAATGAGCTTATTTTTTATGAAGGTGTTATTTGTCCAGGCTTTATAAATACGCACTGCCATCTAGAACTCTCTTATCTTTATCAAAAAATACCTCAANATACTTCATTGCCTAATTTCATTAAAGAGGTTGTTCAATTCAGGAATCATGCGTCTGTTAATGAACGACTAATTTCAATTAAAAATGCTGAAGAACAAATGATTAAAAATGGAATTGTTGCTGTTGGAGATATTTCTAATGGAGATTCTACTTTTAATCTAAAATCAAAAAACAACTTATNTTATCATACTTTTTTAGAAGTTTTTGAGATTGATTCTTTTAAAGCAAAAGAAACAGTAACGAATGCTAAAAAACTTCAGCAAAATTATTTTAGTCCAACTCAAATTTCAATAACTCCACATGCTCCTTATTCTGTTTCCAAAGAATTATTAAGCTTAATTGTTGAGGAAACGCCATCCATTTTAAGTATTCATAACCAAGAAACTGAAAGTGAAAACACCTTGTTCAAAGAAAAAAAAGGAGANTTATATGAACAACTTTTGGCTTTCAATTCAGCAATTGAAAATTGGAATCCAACAAACAAAAGTTCTTCACAATCCTATTTGCCTTATTTAAACAAAGCTGAACACTTATTATTGGTGCATAACACCTATACATCCAAAAAAGATATTGAATTTGCTAACGCTAATTTCAAGCACTTGTTTTGGTGTTTTTGTCCAAATGCTAACCTTTACATTGAAAACAACTTACCTGATTTTTCTCTTTT
>Ga0051980_10004421_pt1 | contig 10604 bp, 9 predicted proteins | sample CryGey13umfilter_2_FD_55014 | JGI IMG/M metagenome (GOLD analysis project Ga0051980, IMG submission 55014) | Groundwater microbial communities from aquifer in Utah, USA - Crystal Geyser 4/9/14 3 um filter | ecosystem: Environmental > Aquatic > Deep subsurface > Groundwater | place: USA: Utah...
AGGGCGGCGGGGCTACGCTTCGGCTCGGACGGCTCGGCATTCCCCCTTGAACCCCCTTGCCGAGCCGTCCTCGCTTGAGCGGGCGGATTTTTTGGCGGCGGAATTATTTATTCTTGCCCTTGCCCCACCACTCCCATGCGCGGGCAAGTTGTAGGAACTCCCTAAAATCAATAAATCCATACGCTAACTATAGTATGTAGAACCAAAGTTAGCAAGTGGATATACTGTAAGTATCAATATGAAAGGAGAAGTACTTATCAAATTTGGTAAAAAAGTCCGCGAGGAGCGGGCGAGGTTAGGTTTATCGCAGGAAGAATTAGCCTCACGCGCCGGCGTTCACCGAACATATATCGGCATGATTGAGCGAGCCGAAAAGAATATCACTTTAGAAAATATAGAAAAAATTGCGAAAGCTCTCAAAATTAGTATCGCGGACTTTTTTCAATCCTAAATCTATGTTACTAACGAAATTTGAACAATTTTTAGAATCAGTTCATCTCAAGGCCTATCGGGAAAAATATAGGCCAATTAAGATTGTGGAAATGGACTTGCCAAAAGAAATTCAGGCAATCGAAATGCTCTACAAGGTTTATTGGGACCAAAAGAAGTTTTTAAACTTTGAGGATTTTTATCAAGAATATCTAAAAGCCCATAAAAAGGACATTGAAACTTTTAGGCAAAAAGTAACAATGTGTAAGGACTGTTTTTATCGCGGATTGCCAGCAAGAATTTACCGCACATGGGCGAGCATTATTACTCAAATTCACGCTGGCTATGTTGCGGAGGCTGTATTTGGCGATGAAACAGTAGCAATGTCATCAGCCCTTGATCGTCAGGGGGCGGATTTTCAAGTTATCTATCGCGGCAAGACATTAAACTATCAGGTTAAAAAGAAGTCGCTCGGCAGAGAAGTAAGGCAGGAAAAACCAAAATCAAAAAATCCACTTCCGGGGGAATTTGTAGATATTAAATATGAGGTCCCAAGTAGTGATTATTTTGAAAATCCAAAGAGAAAAGACGGCGACTATAAATTACCATATAAGAGATTTATGGATAACAAAGAGCTAAAACGATTTCCTAACGGTTTTGTTGTTTTTACTCCCTACACTTTTGAGAAGAAAAAAGCAGAAATAGATCAAGCTCTAAAGTAGTTTGGGTATAAATTTTGCGGAACTCAAAAATTTCTCGGCGATTCTTACATAGTCGGGGTTAATTTCAAAACCGATATACGATTGCCCTAATTCTTTCGCCGCTACACACTCCGAGCCAGTACCGACAAAAGGCACCAAGATTACGCCGTCTTTTTTGGGCATTGCAGACAAGATCAATTTTCGCGAAAGTTCAAGTGGTTTTTGTGTAGGGTGTTTAATTATTTCGTGCTTGTCGTGTTTTTGTAGTTGTCGTGGCTCAAAAACATCGTCGCAAGTTTTACATAAAAACCACCTTTCAACCATTCCGGCCCCTCCGGCCAAGGCGGCTATTTTGATAACATCCCGTGGCAATGCGCCACCCGAGTGAGCGTTATAAACAGTTTCCAGACCCCCCTTGCTAAATCTGCCCACTGTTCCTTTTCTTACTTTTCCGGCTGCTCCATTTAAGAATCCTTCCGTGTACGGCTCTCTAACTTCGTCTCTATTGAAAGTCGGCTTGTCTTTCCAGGCACAGATAATCGCTTCGTGGCTTCTTTGCCAAAAATTAATCGAGGCGACATTTTTGTTTGTGTAGTGCCAGATGAGCCATCGTTTTTTTATCGGTATTTCAACGGAAAGATGAGCTAAAATCTCGCTGAAGCCATAAATAAACATTGTTCCAGTGGGTTTCATTACTCGAATACACTCATTTATCCACTCTTTACACCAAGCCACATACTCGCTCAATTCCCGTTTATCGCCATTGTTGCCAAAATCTTTTCCGATGTTGTATGGAGGATCGATGACGATGACATCGCAACTTTCATCGGGAAGTTTTTTAAGTTCTGCTACCGCGTCGCCTAAGATTATTTTATTGAGTGGTAAAGATTTTGTTTTCTTTGCTGTAGAAGTAGTAATTTTTTCTGCCTGCAATTCTTCTTCGTTTTGGATAACATCAATAACAATGCCTTGAATTTTAATATCTTTGTCCTTTCTAATAATTATCGGCTCGTACGCGCTGTTTGCTGGTTGTAGCCGTATTTGATTGCGCTCTCTATAAATTTTTTTGAGTGTCGCTTCGTAATTATCTATCAAGGCGACGACACGCTGGCCATTTTCGGCGATTTCCTGCTGTTTTACCAACACAACATCGCCGTCTTTGATATTTTCATCAATCATACTATTACCACTCACACGCAAAGCATAAATTTGACCGCTTTTTGGCAATTTGGCTTTTGGTATGGAAATAAACTCATTCTGACGAATTGCCTCTATGGGTTCACCGGCGGCAATAGTCCCCAAGAGAGGAATCTTTACTAAAGATTCCTTTTCGGGGACGCTAATTGCGCGCGCCTTGTTCTTTATTCTTTCCAAATAACCCTCCTTTTTTAGTTTGGATATATGAAAATGGGCGGTGGAAACAGAGGAAAGTTTGAAGTGCTTACTTATTTCCTTGAGTGAGGGAGCATACCCCTTCTTTTTTGAGTAGGATTTTACGAAGTCGAAGACTTCTCTTTGCTTTTTTGTAATCATAAACTTGACTAATTTGACCTATTTTCTATACTTAAAGTATAATCGAAAGAAAATAGAAAATCAAGGTCGAGTTATCCCCAACACTAAATTATGAAAGGTAGTACCAAACAACCGAGAGTATTCATATCCTATAGTTGGTCCAGCCCACAACATGAGCAGTGGGTTTTGGACTTAGCAGAGCGTCTGTCTGGGGACGGCGTGGTTGTCGTTCTAGATAAATGGGATCTTAAAGAGGGGCAGGACAAACATGTATTCATGGAACAAATGGTGAATGACGCGGATATTAAAAAAGTGCTTGTGGTTTGTGATGGAGTTTATCAAACAAAAGCAGACAATAGAAAAGGTGGAGTTGGCACAGAAACGCAGCTAATCTCCAAAGAAGTTTATGAAAGCACGGGACAGGNAAAATTCATTCCTATTATTCGCGAATATGATGAATCAGGGAAACCCTGTATTCCACAATATATGGCAAGCCGAATTTATATTGATCTGTCTTCTGACGAAAAATTTGAGGAGAATTATCAAAAACTTATAAGAAATTTATACAATAAGCCGCTTCTTAAAAAACCATCACTTGGAACGCCGCCGGCTTATATCTCCGAGGAAGAACAAATTGTTTTAAGAACATCACATAAAGTTGCCGAAATTAAAAATGCTATACTTAATGACCGAAGTAGCGCGAACGGCTTAATTTCAGATTATTTAGATACTTTTATTGCTTCTCTGGAAGATTTTAGACTATCCGGTGGATCCGCACCTGATTTTGATGATAAGGTGGTGGAAGTTTTAGAAAAAATGTTGCCTTTGCGTGATGATTTTATTGATTTTATTTTTACAATTTTCAAATATCAAGGACGGGTTGAGGTTGAAAAGCTCCAAAACTTTTTTGAGAAATTAATACCTTTCAGTAATCGTCCCGAAAATGTACAGAGTTATACAAGAATTGATTTTGATAATTATAGATTCTTTTCTTACGAACTCACCCTCTATTTACTTGCTGTACTTATAAAACTCAAAAAATATGACGAGTTGACATATTTTATAAATAATCAATATTTCTATCGTAGCTCAAACACATCGGAGTTGGCCTATAACGGTATAGAGATTTTTAATCATTATTTGCCTTCGCTTGATGAAATCAGGAATAAACGATTAGAGCTGCGCCGCGTCAGCGTTACCGCCGATCTCATTAAATCTCGGGCAACAAGAAAAGATATTGATTTTAATGATCTTATTCAAGCTGATTTAGTTGCGTTCTATATTACGGAACTACGAGGTGGCCATTTCGGATGGTTTCCCCGAACTTCAGTATACAATTCTCGGTGGGGTTCTGGTGTTGAAATTTTTGATCGCTTAGTATCACGACAACATTTCGAAAAAATCAAAAGTTTGTTTGGTATCAAAACTATAGATGAGTTGAAAAAGCTAATTGCTCAATATATTGAGCGTAGTCAAGAAGAGATAAAACAAGGACACCGTCGCTCGTGGTCATGGGATTACGAAATTCAACCCTTGGAAAAGGTTATTGAGCGGGATAAAATAGGTACAGTCCAATAACCGCCGCCAAAAAATCCGCCCGCTCAAGCGAGGACGGCTCGGCAAGGGGGTTCAAGGGGGAATGCCGAGCCGTCCGAGCCGAAGCGTAGCCCCGCCGCCCTGTTCGTCAGAACAGAGCCGAGCAGAAAAACGCACTTTTCCTTTTAGGAGAAAAAATGGGTCGTGCGCAAAATTAGGAAAATTGCAAAGTGCGTTTTTCTGCGAGGTAGTGCCGCTTGGCGGCATGGTGGCGGGGCGGAGCGTCAATTTCGTTCAAAAAAGGTTCGGATTTTGTCAAACAAACGCACCATTATTGTTTTTTTAAAGGAGGAAAAATGATTTGTTTCAATCTTATTCAGATTTCTTTAATTTTTTGTAAGTCATTTTATTGGGGTTAGAGAATTCGCAGCCGCAATATTTTTGGCGATAAAGATTTAATTTTTTAGAAAGCTCCAAGCTTCTTTGATGATTTTTTTCTAAATCAAAAGAAAAAGTTTTGTATCTCAGTCCGTATTTTTTAGCTAAAAGTCCTCCGTATTCATTGATAAATTTCACGTCTTTATAGCGACTAAGGCTTAATGTCGTGGCAAATTCATTAAAGTCGTGGGTTCTAGCGAATAAAGCCGTTTGTTCTAAACGAAACTTGAAACAGACAAGACACCGCTCTTTATTTTCCTTGTAATCCTGGGGCTTACCAGGTAGTTCTTTTTTGATAAAACTTAACCACTGACTATGATTATACTCTCCCGGATGAATTTTTAAATTTAAGATTAAAGCAACTTTTTCAAGCTCTTTCAGACGCTTGGAATATTCCTCCTCTGGATATATATTGGGGTTAAAAAAATACAAAATCAAATCTTTATTTTTTTCAACGATTGGCAGGGCACAAGGGGCGCAACAGACATGAAGAAAAAGCATACATTAAAAACTAAAACTTGTACAGAATTTGGATCATAATAAAAATTATATAAAAAATAATTAAACCAGCGCCTTCATAAATAGAAATTTCTTTCTTTGTATAAGAAAAAATAGCAAAGAAAACACTGGCAATAATTAAAAAGGCAAACATTAATAAAAATTGATTAAAATCAATAATCCTAATTGGATAAATAACAACCGCTAATCCTAGGGCCAAACAGCTATTAGCCACGATAGTTCCCAAAGAACTGCCTAAAGGCATTTCTTTGTGTCCCTGCATGATTGAGNGCAAGCCAAAGGTTAATTCCGGCAGAGTGGTTCCCAAAGAAACGATTAAAAGACCGCTAAGAATCAAGGGAAAATTAAGATTCAAAGCTAATATTTGGGCAGTCCTGGTAACTGCTTCAGCTGAGACTATAAGTAGAATAACACCAATAATGAAATAAAAAATATTCTTTGAAAAATCTTTTTTAGAGACATTATTATAAATTTTACTAAATTGTTTTTTCCGTTCGATCATCAATAAAATATAAAAGAAAAAANCAGTTAAGATAATTATGCCGTCTATTCTAGAAATAAATTTATCTAAAGCTAACAACATTGGAAATAAAGCTAAAACTAAAGCATAAAAAATATTCTTTTGCGTCGTGTTTGAGCTGGGTCGCAATCCCCTGCCGACAATGGCCACTAAACCCAAAATAAGAGTCAAATTTATAATATTAGCTCCAACTACGTTACCCAAGGACAAATTCGGAATTTTATGAGCAGCCGAGGTTATGCCAATAAAAATTTCCGGCAAACTAGTGGCTACGGCCACTATAATAAAGGAGACGGAAAATTCGCTCCAACGCAAGATAGCGGCAATTTTAGTTAAACTGCGAATAACTAAATCAGCCGACTTAATCAATATCAAACAGGCGATAAAGATGAGAACTATATAAAAAATAGTCATAATTATTTTTTGACAATAAATAAAGATTTGCCGAATTCAATTAAAATCACGTTAATTAATCCCAGGCTGATTAAGATTAGCCAATCAATTAAATTAAGTGGTGTGGTTCTCAGAATTTTTTGAAAAAATGGTGAATAAACAGCTATTAAAAGCATGGCAACGCCAAATAAAACGCTTAAATTCAAAAATTTATTGTTAAATGGATTATAATGCCAAAGGTTTTTCTTTAAATTTTTACAACTATAAACAAAAAACAAACTAGCTATTCCTAAACCGACAAAGATAATTGTTCGGAGATGACCAATCTCATAATAATTTTGTTTTAACAAAAACCAAAATAAGGTCAATAAAATTAGATCAGTCAAAATACCAATAAAAAAAACAAGGAATCCTATTTCCTTATTGAAAATCGGGACGTCATGACTGCGAGGCTTTTCTTTNAAAACTTCTGATTCGCCTTTTTCATAAGCTAAGGCCATGGCTGGTAAAGTATCGCTAATAATATTAACCCACAAAATTTGAGCGGCAAGAAGTGGCAAGGGCCAACGGAAAATAATTGCTCCGGCGATTAAAATTACCTCAGTAAAACTAGAACAAAAAAGATAAGTAATTATTTTTTTAATATTGTCAAAAATAGTTCTTCCTTCTTTTACTATTTCAACTATTGTCTTGAAATTATCATCTAAAAGAACAATATCTGCCGCTTCTTTGGTTACTTCTGAACCAGANCCTAAAGCAATGCCTATATCAGCCGCTTTAATGGCCGGGGCATCATTGATGCCATCACCTGTCATTGCCACTGCCTCTTTATTAGCCTTGAGGGCATTGATAATTCTAATTTTATGTTTGGGCTCTACTCTGGCAAAAATATTTATTCTCTTGACTTCCTTTTGAAGCTCTATATCAGAAAGCTTGTCTAAGTCCTTTGCTTCAATAATATTTTTATCTTTAATCAGTCCTATCTCTTCACCAATGGCCTGAGCGGTTAAACGATGGTCTCCAGTGACAATAATCGGCCTAATCCCTGCTTTAAGGCACTCCTTGATGGTTTCTTTCGTCTCGGGCCTCAAAGGATCTTTAAGGGCGATTAAGCCGAGATATTCCATTTCTGTTAAATCCGCTTCTTGCAAATNTTTATCAACAGCTTTTATTTTTTTCTGAGCGAAAGCTAAAACTCTCAAACCTTTAGCGGCCATCTCACAATAGTCTAATTTGACTTTCTCAATTTGTTCTGAAGTAAGTTGACAGGTGTTAAAAACGCTTTCTGGCGCTCCTTTAATTAAAATCAGATGATGATTTTCGTCTTTCATCTCGTGCAAGGTCGCCATATACATTTTTTCTGATTCAAACGGTATTTCATCTAGGCGGGGGAAAATTTTTATAACTTTTTCTCTGTCTAANCCCGACTCAACAGCGCCTAAAAGCAGGGCGATTTCGGTTGTATCGCCGCTGAGAACCCAATTTTTTAGTTCATCTTCATAATTTTCAACAATTACATTATTGCAAAGCAAGGCAATTTTAAAGAGATCCTCTTTATACTCATCTTTAAACGGCAAAATACCGGCCACGCTCATCTTCCCTTCAGTCAAAGTCCCAGTTTTATCGCTGCAAATAACCGTTATACTGCCTAGGGTTTCTGCGGCAATCAATCTTCTCACTAAAGCTTTCTTTTCTAAAATTCTTNGCATGCCAATAGCCAAACAAACGGTCAAAGCAATAACTAGACCTTCGGGAACACCAGCCACGGCTACTGCCACCGAGATCAAAAGCATCTCTAAAAATGGTCGACCAGTTAAAAGCCCAGCTACAAAAAGTATTAAACATATGCCGACAATAACTAAACCAATCAGGCGAGCGAGATTGCCTATTTTTTTCTGAAGCGGGGTCTTTGTTTTTTCGGTTTCTCTAATTAAAGAGGCAATTTGACCAATTTCTGTTTTCAAACCGGTGGCTGTCACCACTGCTTTCGCTTTGCCGCGCGTGATCGTCGTTCCCATATAGATCATATTTTCCCGATCAGCTAATGGCGTCCCCTCTTTTGAAAGACTGATTTTTTTACTAGATGGTATTGATTCGCCGGTAAGAACCGCTTCTGTTACCTGTAAATTATGCAAACTTAAAAGACGGGCATCAGCTGGAACAATATCCCCTGCCTCAACAATCACCATGTCGCCGGGCACCAATTCCTCAACTTCAATTAAATGTTCTTTTTTCTCGCGAATTACTCTGGCATGACGCTGTACTGTTTGTTTTAATCGAAGAAGCGTTTTCTCCGCTTTATTTTCTTGGAAAAATCCAACAATACTATTAATAAGAAGGGCTGTTAAAATTACCGCGGAATCAATAAATTCTTGTAAAGCAAAAGCAACAAAAGCCGCCACAATTAAGATAAAAATTAGCGGATTTTTAAATTGGTTCAAAAAAACTTCTAAAGTGGTTGTCTTTTTTCTCTCAGGCAATTTATTCTTGCCATATTTTTTTTGTCGTCTTAATATCTCTTCTGCGTTTAACCCATTTTCATTTGTTTTCAACTCCTGGAATATTTTTTCAATTGTTAGAGAATGCCAAATCATAATTTTTTAATTCTTATATAATAAACATGGCGTCGCCAAAAGAATAAAAGCGGTATTTCTCCTTAATTGCCTCCTGGTAGGCCTTCAGAATTAATTCTCGACCGGTAAAAACGCGCTTGTCCGCCGTCGCTGATTCAGCGAAGGCGGAAACGAGCAAGAGCAGGGTTGATTGCGGCAGGTGAAAATTAGTGATCAGGCTATCGACAAATTTAAATTTAAAACCTGGATAAATAAAGAGGCTATTCCAGCCTTTCTTCGGTTTCAAGAATCCATTTTTATCAACGCAATGTTCCAAGGCTCTGGTCACCGTTGTGCCAACCGCAATAATTCTTTTTTTCTTTATTTTTGCCTCATTTAATCTGAAAGCAGTTTCTTTTGATAAAGAAAAATATTCTGGCTGCATCTGGTGTTTTTCAATTTCCTTAACCCTTATTGGTTCAAAGGTTCCTAAACCGACGTGCAGGGTTAAAAACTCCGTCTCTGTCCCCTTCTCCCTGATTTTATCTAAAAGTTTTTCCGTNAAATGAAAACCAGCNGTTGGGGCGGCCACTGAACCTTTGTTTTTGGCATAAACTGTCTGATAATTTTTGAAAGAAAGAGAGGTCGGATGTTTGATATAAGGGGGAAGAGGTACTTGGCCTAATTTTGAAATTTCTTTTTTTAAAGTTTCTCCCTGTTTATTAAAAACAATTAAATTTTCTTTTTCTATTTCACCTGATAAAGAATGGGAAAATTTAATCTTTAATGATTTTTTTAATTTTGGCCTACTGATGATTATCCATTTAGCCGGCCACGAGGTTTCATCAAAAACCGCTTTATTCGAAGGTCTTAATAAAAAAATTTCAACCTTNCCGCTGGTTTCAAATTTTTTGCCGAAAAGTCTTGAATTGACAACCTCGGTATTATTAAAGACCAAAACATCGCCCGAGTCAAGGAAATTTAGAATCTGGTAAAACTTTTTATGGATAATTTTCCCCGTTTCTATTTAAAATCAAAAGACGAGAATGGTCTCTCGGCTCTTTGGGCTCCTGGGCAATTAGCTCTGGTTTGAGCTCGTAATCAAATAAAGAAAGATCTGTCATAAGAAGTCAACAAAAAATAAGATCATTCGTTTCTTTCGGCCGGATATTTCATCACTTCTTTCATTTTTTGAAATTGCTTTTCCAGGCTTGATTTCAACTCTCTTAATTTGGCAACCGCTTCTAAGGCAGAATCGCGCTCCTCTTGTATTTTTTCTTTAAATTCAGGAGCTATTTCCTCTTTTCCCCTTCCTTCAGTAAATTTGTGATACTCCTCTATTAATTCCATTTTGCCTTTCGCTTTCATTAAATCTTCTTCAGCTTTTTCCAAAAACCCCTCTGTTTCTTTCAAGCGGTCTATTGTTTTTGAAATCTCGGTACCAGAATAATACTCTTTATTTTCCCCAAATTTTTGCTCTCCCATAAGATTGTCTTTAAATAAATTTATGATATAATTATAACTTAAAAAAGAAAATATGCAAGATCTTATGGAGTCAAACAATCTCCAAAAACTTAAGGGGGAAATTGAAGAAACAGAAAGGGAGCTGAATAATCCCGAGGTTTTAAAGGACCAAGAAAAGCTTAAAAATTTGTCACAAAAATACAAAGAACTTAAAAAGGAGGAGAAATTATTAGTCTCTTTAAAAGAAATAGAGGAAAAAATAAAGACCACTGAAGAACTATTGAAAAAAGAAAAGAGCTTAGAAATGATTAGTTTGATAGAACAGGAATTGAAGAATTTGGCGGACGAGAAACAAAAAATTGAAAAAGAGGGAAAGAGCGGAGAAGAAATGGAAGAAAAGAATGCAATTATTGAAATCAGGGCTGGGACTGGCGGAGAGGAGGCTGGTCTTTTTGCCGGCGATTTATTTAGGATGTATTCACGCTTTGCCGAAAAAAATAATTGGCCGGTGCAGATTTTAAGTTCTTCCCCTACTTCCTT
>Ga0051980_10004453_pt1 | contig 10569 bp, 12 predicted proteins | sample CryGey13umfilter_2_FD_55014 | JGI IMG/M metagenome (GOLD analysis project Ga0051980, IMG submission 55014) | Groundwater microbial communities from aquifer in Utah, USA - Crystal Geyser 4/9/14 3 um filter | ecosystem: Environmental > Aquatic > Deep subsurface > Groundwater | place: USA: Utah...
AATTAAAAAATAAATATTAACTTTGGAGAACTAGGCTAGTGCTTTTCATAGGAGTCGGTGTTGGCCACTGGCTTTATTTTAATAATCTTGAACTAAAACTTCAGTTGGAATATGTAGATTTGTGTTAAGTTTTCTTATCATATCCAAAGTCAATTTTCTTTTTTTATTTAGGATTTCACTTACTCTGCTTTTAAAGCCAACAATTTCTGCTAAATCTTTTTGATTCATTCCCATTTGTTCCATTCGGAACTTAATTGCCTCGATTGGGTCGGGCATTCCAATCGGGAAATTCTCATTTTCAAATCGGTCAATTAAGATTGAAAGAATTTCCAATTCATCGCCTTCTTCCGTTCCTTTTTTGGCATCAAAAATATCCTCAAGTCTGTCGAGTGCTTTTTGATAGTCTTTTTCGTTTCTAATCGGTAATATTTTCATAATCAGATGTTATTTGCGTCAATTTTGTCGTATTCTGTGTGAGTTCCAATAAACCTTATCCAACATATTCCGTATTCAAAGTTGAATTTTACAATCAAGCGATAATTATTGCCTTTGATGTTGTAAACAATTCTATTGTCTTTTAAAATACTCGCACTTGGATATTCATTCTTTAAATCGTTAATGTTTTTCCATTCGGATTTTTCGGTTTCCCTATACCACGATTTTAATTGTTCTTCACAATCAGCGTGTTTTTCCCAAAAGTCTCGTAAAGTTCGTTTNGCTATTACTCGCACATTATACTTGNTTGTTGCAAATATACTAAAAAAGTTACCATTTTGGTAATTAACTCAATATTTTTTCAACTTGCAGCTAACGAGATGATATGAGTTTTTTTATTTATATCAGCAGTTAAACTAAGTTAGGGTTTTTAGTTAAAAATAACCATACGCACGAGTGCGTATTTTCAACAAAAGAAAGTTAATAATAATTAAAAGATAATTACTCCTAATAGCTATTGGAGAAGCAAAGACAACACCAACCGTCTTTACCAGAAATGAGACAGGAATGACATAGTAATCTCATTTATTGAGCCATAATTAAACAGATTGCTAGACTTAGACATTCTTGTGAGACGTCGAAAAAATTGCCATACGTTGTTTACTCTGGAAATGTGATGTGCTGGTAAGCACCTAAATCTGGAGATGCTGTTCTGTTTACGTTTAAAATATCAAAAGGCACTTGGCTAGAAAATACGGTATTTCCTTTGTTGTTAGCTGCTGAATCATCACCAATCATTAATTCATTCAAAAAGGCATCTTTAAAATCTGGGTTTTGGTTAAAGAGGTTGCCTTCGTAATGTGTTATATCATTAAAATCGTAATTGGCGCCTGTAAAGTTGTTGTTGGTATCTTCAAAACGGATTAAACAGTTGGTGAATTTAAAATTGAAAGTCACCGCATCATCTTCTAGTTCATCCAGTAAAATCTCAGGATTATCATTACCGTAAATGATACAATTATTAAAATTGGCTTCGGTTAAATCGGCCAGAACAGCATTATTATCTTCATCAACGAGAAAGTTATTTAACAACACTGAAGGAAATTGCCTGAAACTATTATCCCAGTAATTGGCAATGGTGCAATGGGTAAAATTGTATTTACCGCCAATGGTACCAGCAAATGAGGATTGCCCGGACTTATTTATCACCAGATTTTCTGCTTTGATTGAGGTGTTTCTTCCCAGAATTCCAAAGGCACTGGAGTTGTAAATTTGTGAATTGGTAATGGTAAGTTTATCATTGGTTTCATTAGGATTGCCATCACATAAAATACCAACGGTTGCATTTTTTATGGTGGTGTAATTTATGCTGTTGTTAAGACTGCCATCAAACAACCAGATGGCACTCCATTGTCCTGGCCTATCTGAAAAACCAGGTTCTAAACGGTCGCCTTCAAAAATAACTTCGTTTTCCAGCAAGTCTTGGTCGGCACTTGATGCACCATTGATATTAATAGAAGCACCATCAGTCACCAAAAGACCGGAATTACTATGAAAATGCAAGCGAGCTCCAGGATTTATGGTTAAAGTTTGGCCATTAGGAACGGCAGCAAATCCGTAAATAACGTAGGGTTTTGTATTGGTAAAAGTTAATTCGGAAGGTAATAATTCGCGACCTTGAATGTCTGTTTCCACGGGTTCGCCATCCATGGTAAGGGTTAAGGTTTCAATAACTTTGGTGGTGTTATCGCGATTGGGGAAAATAAATACCGCATCTTGAACCAGCGTAACCAACTCTACTTTTTGGAGCTTGCTCCCGGCATCAAATTCAATTTGGTCTGTGTAAAGATATTGTGTGGTGTTTGCAACATTGGTAATATCAACCGTGGTTTCAATAAAAATAAAAATGCTGTCTTTGGCAAGAATTTCAATATTTTCAAAAACTTTTCCTGCCACGCCATCTACATTCAACCGGTAAGCAGAAGCTTCTCCTAAACCTAATTTAACCGTTGGAATTACTATATCATTATTGCTTTTGTTAAACACTTTTAGGTTGAAAGTGCTGGAACCAATGTTGGTAAAAACGGTATCTAAATAAACCGTGTCTTTTGAAAATTGAAGATTTCCGTTACTTGGAGAAAACTCTAAATCTTTTCGGCAGGAACTCCAAACTAACAAGATGGATAAAGTAAAAGTAAAATATAAGATTCTTTTCATGTAACAAATATAAATGTTAGCATTTAATATTGATTATTTTTTCTATAGGAAATCATGCAAATAAATTGGTTATCTCTTTGGTAATTCTAACTGGTCGCTTTGTTTGGGCATTCATCAGGCACCAGGTAGTTTGAGATTTAGCTACTAATAGGTTATTATGGCTAATTTCCACAATGCGTGTACAGGTTGCTGCTTTATATTGGGCAATGTAAGTCTTTATTTTAAGGGTATTTTGTAAGAAAGCTGGATTTTTATATTCAATATTATGATTGAGCATTACCCAAAAATAATTTTCTAAAACAGTTTTTGAGGCCCCTTTTTGCCAATGTTGTTTGGCAACATCCTGAACCCATTGTACATATTTAACATTGTTAACATGGTTGAGTTCATCCAAATCTTCGGAAGTGACTGTTATAAAAGTTTCAAATACCTGCATGTAACCAATGTTTAAGCAAAAATAGGCCTATTTTATTTAACTTGGATTGGTTGTTTGGTTTTTAAAGACATTAAAATGATCAAACCTTAAATAGTTATACAAAACGCGTACCATATATAAAAGAGCCTTTCGAAATGTATGTTTTGATGTCTTCGATAAGCTTAGACNGGCATTTTATTGCTAATTTGACAATAAATGATCATTAAAAAATCATTTTTTACCTAACAAATAGCAAAAACACAAAATAGTTTACAGTCCCTACTTCGGGCTCTGCCCCGGGGTAGTTTTATTATATTCTTTTAAAGGTTAGAGTATTTAATTTTTTTTGAGTCGCCTAGAAGGTATGTAAATTATTCTAGCACTTTTAATGTGAGTCTTGCCTAGAACATCTGGAGCATCTGCAGCATTGCCCCTTAAGGTTATTGAAAATGTTCCGAAGTTATCTATCTTAACCATATCCGCCTTGTGCTAAAGTTTCACCAATTACACCGGTCATTGCCATAAGTACTCCATAGCAATCACTAACACTTAAACTAGATCTGCTTGAAATAATATCGGCTAAACGTTCTAAATCTATAGTGCCTTGGCTTACGGCACAAGGGTAATATTTTATTTGTGGTGGGGTAGCAATATTATTTTGCTTTGCTACCATTTTAAATTATATAGCCATGTTTTTTTTTAAATAAGTTAAATATAATAAATTTCACTAGAGGTTTTTATGGTTTCTTGTAGGGAAACAGTAAAATATATATGGTTAACTTAAAAGGGGTTTAAGTTGGTCAAGATTTTCAAACACAACTTGGTTTATTAATTCAATAACAGATTATAAAACTTAGGGTGTTCTAAGGTTAAAAGGTTATAAGGTGTAAAGTATAAGTTAGAAGGGATTAACGGTTAATGAACAATGAATTTTGAATGATAAAAGATATCATTAGGCAAACATGATTAAAATATGTTAATTTGTAATTTAAATTTTAATAGGATTACAAGATTGAATACATTATTGGAAGATACGGATTGGCTTTATACCATATCTGCAAAAAAAAGGGCGATTCATCTTAATTTTAAAGAGATTTGGCGGTATCGGGATTTGTTGTTATTGTTTGTTAAACGTGATGTTGTAACGCTTTATAAACAGACGATTTTAGGGCCGTTATGGTATTTTATACAACCTTTGTTTACCTCGGTTATTTTTACTCTGGTATTTAATAACATTGCTAATATAGAGACAGGTGAAGGTGTACCGTCCTTTTTATTCAATTTAGCAGGCATTACCTCTTGGAACTATTTTAGTGCCTGTTTGAATGGCACCAGCGATACCTTTAAGCAAAACCAAGGTATTTTTGGGAAAGTCTATTTTCCACGTGTCATTATGCCCATCTCCACGGTCTTATCCAATCTTATAAAATTTGGTATTCAACTATTGGTTTTTATTTGCTTTTACCTCTATTTTGTTTTTTTTACAGAGGCTGCTTCCCAAACGTCTATCCAATCGAACATCCTAATGCTTCCTTTGGTCATCGTCATTATGGCGCTTTTGGGTTTAGGGTTTGGAATGATTATATCCTCCATGACAACCAAGTACCGCGACTTAAGTTTTTTAGTAAGTTTTGGGGTTCAATTGCTTATGTATGGCTCTGCGGTGATGTACCCATTGTCATTAATTCAAGAAAAAGTAAGCTCAGGGATGTTACCTAACTGGGTTGGTTCATTCATAGAATATAACCCAATGACCACCGTTATAGAACTATTTAGGCATATGGTGTTGGGTGTTGGCGATTTTTCTATAAGCAAGCTCATGTATGCCACCGTTTTTAGTGTGGTGCTGTTTTTGTTGGGTTTGATTGTTTTTAATAGAACGGAACGGAGGTTTATTGATACGGTTTGATGGTGAGTGGTGAGTGGTGAGTAGTGAGTGGTGAGTGGTGAGTAGTGAGTGGTGAGTGGTGAGTGGTGAATAGTGAGTGGTGAATAGTGAGTGGTGAATAGTGAGTGGTGAATAGTGAGTGGTGAGTGGTGAATAGTTAGTGGTGAGAAGTGAGTGGTGAGAAGTGAGTGGTGTATGGTGAGTGGTGAGAAGTGTAATAGTTAACATTAAAGAAACATGAATAATGGATCATAAAGATTTAGATGTTTGGAAAAGGAGTATGGATTTGGTTCAGCTTATATATGAATACACTAAATTATTTCCAAAAGAGGAAATGTATGGGTTGACCAGTCAGATGCGAAGAGCAGCAGTTTCTATTCCTTCTAATATAGCTGAAGGTGCTGCCAGAAAAGGCGATAAAGAATTTATACAATTTTTAATGCTTAGTTTAGGATCTTTGTCTGAATTGGAGACGCAATACTTGATATCCATTCGATTAAAATTTTCAAATAATAATGAAAACCTAGAAGAGACCATGGTTGAAACTAAAAAACTACTTTTAGGTTTTAGAAATTATTTGGTCAATAAGTGAATAGTGAGAAGTGAATAGTGAGTAGTTTTTAGAAAATTTAACAGTAATGATATTTAATAGATTGTATAAGAATAAAAGTATGATAATGATAGTGCCAGCAAGTATGTGTAATCCATTTACCACTCACCATTAACCATTCACTACTCACTAACCATGAAAGACATCATCCTAAAAGCCGAAAATATTAGTAAACAATACCGATTAGGATTGGTTGGAACGGGTACGCTGAGTCATGATTTAAACCGATGGTGGCACAGCGTGCGTGGCAAAGAAGATCCTTATTTAAAGATTGGTGAGGCCAATGACCGTAGCACAAAGGGAACCTCAGACTATGTGTGGGCCTTGCAAGATATTAATTTTGAAGTCCAGCGTGGGGAGGTTTTGGGTATTATAGGAAAGAATGGTGCAGGAAAATCGACCCTTTTAAAAATACTCTCTAAGGTTACCAGTCCAACCACGGGCGAGATTAAAACCAAAGGCCGTATTGCTTCGTTATTGGAAGTAGGCACGGGTTTTCATGGGGAGATGACCGGACGTGAAAATATTTTTTTAAACGGTGCCATTTTAGGGATGACCAAAAAAGAAATAGCTTCTAAAATTGACGACATTATAGAATTTTCTGGTTGTGAGCGGTATATTGATACCCCTGTAAAACGTTATAGCTCAGGAATGACTGTTAGGTTGGCTTTTGCAGTTGCCGCTTTTTTAGAACCAGAAATTTTAGTGATTGATGAGGTGTTGGCGGTTGGTGATGCTGAATTCCAAAAAAAAGCTATTGGCAAAATGCAAGATATTAGTAGAGGTGAAGGAAGAACGGTGCTTTTTGTTAGTCATAATATGGACTCAATTATGCGATTATGTTCACGGGCTATATTAATGAAAAATGGAAAAATTATTGAGAATGGTAATGTCTCTCAAGTAATTGATACGTATTTAAATACAGAGTTTGGTATGAATTCACACAAGTCGTGGTCTTCTAACAATGGTAATAGCTTGGTTAAAATTCAATCCATAAATGCACATGATTCTAGTTTTGAAACATGTGAGAATTTTAAAATTACTAATAAAATCGGAATTACTATCACTTATGAAGTAATTAAGTCTGGACATAAAATACATACTGCCTTAAATTTTTTTAACTCAAGTGGAGTGAATATATTCGATTCTCATGAGAGTGAAACAAATTTATACCATGATAAAAAAGAAATAGGTTTCTATTCAACAACTGTTTGGGTTTACGAAAATTTATTTTCCGAAGGAGTTATTCTTGTTGGGGTAGCGTTAGTTACTCATGACCCTTTTATAGTTCACTTTCACGAACGTGAAGCAATTGCATTTAACATGATAGAAGATTTAAAAAATAGTCCAACAAGAGGTGATTACGTTGGGAGTTTGCCGGGTGTAATTAGGCCTAACTTAAAATGGGAATCAAAAAAAATAAAAAAAATATGATATTAAACCTTAATAAAAAAAACAAAGATGAAGTTATTAATGTTTCTATAGAAAGTATTGATAATGGGCATCATAAAGTTACCTATAGAGGAGTTAAAGCCATTAGATGCCCATTTGATTATTTAATGTATCAAATGATTATTTCAGAAGTAAAACCCGATTTAGTTATTGAAATAGGAACGCGAATTGGCGGAGGTGCTTATTACATAGCAGATTTATTGGAGAACTTAGGAAACGGTATTGTACATACGGTTGACATTGTAGATGAAGTAGATTCCATTGTTAAGAGACATCCAAGGATTAAATTTTTTACTGAAGGTTGGGTAAACTATGATATAGAGTTAACTAAAAAATTTAATAACATATTAATTATTGAGGATGCTTCGCATATGTACCAAGATACTTTGGGGGTTTTAAATAAATTTCATTCAATAGTTTCAAAGGGTTCATATTTAATTGTTGAAGATGGTATTATTAATGAGTTAGGATTGGAAAAAAAATATGATGGAGGACCTTTACGAGCTATACGAGAATTTTTACCAAACCACCCAGAATTTATTGTAGATCGAAAATGGTGTGATATGTTTGGTAAAAACGCCACATTTAACGTAAACGGATATTTAAAAAAAATAAATAAATAATTTTTTTAGAATATGAGTTTGTGGAGTGGAGAAAGATTAGAGACTAATATTGTTGGTAGAATTGCTATAGAGCATTTACACAGATACGCTTTGGCTTTAAACTATGTTAAAAACAAAATTGTATTAGATATTGCATGTGGTGAAGGTTATGGTAGTTTTTTGATTTCCAATAAATCAAAACAAGTTTATGGTGTAGATATTAATGAAGAAACAATTCAATTTGCCTCACAAAAATATAAAAATAATAATTTAACTTTTCTAAAAGGGTCTACTAGTAAAATACCTTTAGAAGACAATACTGTAGAAGTTATAATTAGTTTTGAAACCATAGAACATCATGATGAACATGACCAAATGATGTTAGAGATTAAGAGAGTTTTAAAACCTGATGGAATAGTAATTATGTCTTCACCAGATAAATTGTATTATTCAGACAAAAGAAATTATAAAAATATATTTCATGTAAAGGAGCTATACAAAAATGAATTCAAAATTTTAGTTGAGAAATACTTTAATGAGGTACAAATGCTCTCTCAAACACATATAAATGGTGTGTCTTTAATTTTAGATGAAGAGAAACAAAGCTCTTTAGAGATATATGGAGGGAATTTTAAAAGATTAAAAAGCGAAGATAAAAAACCAATGTTTTTGGTAGCAATTTTATCAGATCAATTAATGGAAATTAATCCAATTTCTGTTTTTAATGGTTATGAAGTCGATAATGACAATTTAAAATATCAAGAAAGAAAGATTAAAAGTACCTTAACATTTAAGTTGGGTAAATTTGTTTTAAGTCCTTTGGTGATTTTAAAGAAAATATTCAAAAATTAGCTAATGAATTATTTTTAACTAAAATATATGATAAATGTATACATTATTATTGTTACGTACAATGGAATGCAATGGCTATCAAAATGTTTGTCTTCATGCGTTGGTAATCATATAATAGTTGTTGATAATAACTCTTCTGATGAAACAGTTAGGTATTTAAGATCAAATCACCCAGATATTATACTATTAGAACAATCTCAAAACTTAGGTTTTGTTGCAGCAAATAATATAGGAATGTCTTACGCTTTAAAAAATAAAGCAGACTATGTTTTTCTTTTAAATCAAGATGCTTACTTACAAGTTGATACGATTTCTAAATTAATAGATGTTTATAAAGAAAATACTGAATTTGGTATTCTTAGCCCTATCCATTTAAATGGGAATGGTAGTAAATTAGATAGAAATTTTTCTAATTATATAAAAATAAATAATACACTTTTTTATGATGCTCTCATACATAATTTTATAAGTTCTGTTTACGAAGTTCCTTTTGTAAATGCAGCAGCTTGGTTGATACCAAGAAAAACGTTAGAAATTATGGGGGGTTTCGATCCTATTTTTTATCATTATGCTGAAGATGATAATTATTGTCAGCGTTTACTTTTTCACGGATTTAAAATAGGTGTAGTTCCTAAATGTTATATCTATCATGATAGAGAATCTAGATTAATCAATTCAAAACCTAGTAATCCATATGACTTAATTTTAAAAGAACGCCAGCTAAAGCATAGGTGGGCGAACATCAATATTGATATTAACGATGAAGTTGAAGAACGAAAAAGGTATTTATCAAAATTAATAACAAAACTTTTTATTAAGCTTAAATTTAAAAAAGCAAATTATTATAAAAGAGAGTTAGCTTTAATAGAGCGGATTATTCCAGAAATTTATAATAGTAGAGCCATAAATAAACAAAAAGGGAGTCACTATTTATAAAACACAAAAAAAAACGGAGGTTTCAATCTCCGTTTTTTACTTTCAAGACACTTAAATAATCTCAATAAGCTGCAAAGCATTAAAAGCCCCGTTATTAAGGGGATATTGTATCCCATTAATATCCTGAAAAAACGCCACTTTTAAAAAATAAAAACTGATGCCAGTGCCGGTTGCCGGTACTGGAGGTGTTAGCGTTACCGTAGTAGCAATTGCATTTAAAGGCAGATTTGCTACTGGACTTATTTGTAGTGCCTTAACATCTGTTTCTAAATCTAAATTTAAAAATGCACAACTTAAGCTAACATGCGTAGCACCAATAGGTGCAGACACTTGATGTACGGGAATTAAATCTGTAAAGATTACTTCGCCCGTTGTTGCATTTAAACTATACTGTGCTTTTAAAACACTGTTTAGGACCGCGTTCTTATTAAAATCAAACCCTTTTAGGAAATTTTTNCCTGTTGCTGTTGCTAAACCAAACGCCACTTGGCGTTGTCCGCGCGCAGAGGTGACATCTTGGTTTCTCACTAAGCTAAGTGCTTTAGTAAGGCGTGAGGTTACTTTACTATCTTTAGCATCAAACATGAGGCTGTTTATGGCTTGCCTTAATTGCTTACCGTTGGTTGCTGTGCTACCAAACTCCGATAGGTTTTCTCGAGTTCTTGCAAATGTAGGGTCGTTTAAAATACGGTTTTTACTAACACCGCCTTTATTGCGGATGTAATATCCGTCTTTGTTTTTGTAAAAGGTTACTTCACCTAGTGTGCCTTCAACATTAAATAATGACTTATATTTTGCCATTTCTTTTAGTATTATGTATGGTTTTATTTTTTTTATCGCCATACGGGTTAAACAAATTTTTAAAATCAATAGCACTTATATTTTAGAGTTTTAACCTGTGCACTGGTTTCTCCTTTAAAACCTTTTTTGTTATTGACTGTACAATATTAGCGTTGATTTAGATGTGTTTTCTTGAAGGCTTCTGTATTATGGCTTTGTTTTCTTGTAAAGGGCATTCTATTCTTTTTGAAAGCTGTTAATATTCTTTTTGTTACTTTTTCTTCTGTGTTTTTAATGTAAATAGCCTTTTTTTAGTCATTTAGCGTTTTCGTAGTTGGAGTTATAAACATTTGTTTTAAAGAAATGTTCCCATAGGTTTAGT
>Ga0051980_10004474_pt1 | contig 10540 bp, 6 predicted proteins | sample CryGey13umfilter_2_FD_55014 | JGI IMG/M metagenome (GOLD analysis project Ga0051980, IMG submission 55014) | Groundwater microbial communities from aquifer in Utah, USA - Crystal Geyser 4/9/14 3 um filter | ecosystem: Environmental > Aquatic > Deep subsurface > Groundwater | place: USA: Utah...
CTCACAATATAAAGCGGATTATTAGCTCCTGCCCACTGACATTCATTTGTTTCAGTATTAACAACGAGCAACGAAATGTCCATTCCATCTTTTTGTTCACCACTAACACCTTTTTGTTGTAAAGCGTTAATTACTTCTTTTCTAAGTTCATTTAATACATGGTTAGCTTGTGTTACTTCTTGTTTTCGTACAATCTCATTTAGAAAACTAATTCCAAGCATACTCATAAAGGCACCCGGAACACCGTGTCCGGTACAGTCGGCAACTGTAACAATTAACAAGGGGGCATGCCCCCTTGTTGTTAATGGAGCATGCCCCATTGTTGTTATTTGAGTTGCCCAGTAGAAGTCACCCGAAACAATATCTTTTGGTTTAAATAAAATGTTCGCCCAAAACTGCTTTTGCAGGAGTGCTGATTGGCAATACAGCTTCTTGTATTCGTTTTGCATAATTAATGCTGTCGGTAACTTCTTTATGGATTTCTTCGATGTGTTCTTTTTGAATTGTTACCAAATCTCGTTGAACTGAAATTTCATCACGCTGGGTAAAAATTTCTTCTTTTTGCTGGCGTATTTCTTTATTTTGCTTAGCAAGTAATCGGTTTGCCTTCTTCTTTTGCAGGAATAATCGTAACAAAAAAACAGAAAACACAATAACTAACAATAAACCACTCAATACCGAATAAATAACAATTTTTTGTTTTCGTTTTTCGACTTTTTGTTTTCCAATTTCAAGGTTTTTTATTTCCATTGCCTTGTTGTGTGCAATGCTGTCGGTGGCAGCTTTTTTCTCGTATTGGTACTGAAAGTATTTATTTTGAGTAAGTTTTTGGTTTTCCTCTTTTGTAATGCTGTCGCGCATGGTAATGTATTCGCCGAAATATTGCCTCGACAGTTTGTAGTTGCCCTGCTTATTATAAATTTCTTCAAGGAGTTTTGTGGCATCTCTTATACGTTCTACATAACCAATTTCTTTAGCAATACTGTATGCTCTTTTTGCATAACCGAACGCTTTTAGGGTTTCGTTAATTTTTAAATAAATACTGCCGATATTGTTTAAAGAAGCGGAAATACCGTTTTTGTCGCATAGTTCTTCTTGAAGTTTTAAACTTTTGTTGTAATATTCCAATGCTTTTGGAATATTGCCCTTATTTTGATAAATTAACCCGATGTTGTTTAAAGACTTGGAAATTTCAACTTTGTTGCCTAAAGCTTGATATATTTTCAAAGAAGCAAAATAATTTTTTAATGCCTCAGTGTAATTTCCCTTATCTTCAGCTAAATAACCAAGATAAGTATAAGTATCGGGAAGCCCTTTTTTATAATCATTTTTTTTAGATAATGCGAGTGCTTCATCTAAATATTATTTGGCTTTTTCAACATCAGTATATTCATATTTAAAAAAAAAGATTATTAAGGGTATTTATTTTTATTGAATCTTGTTTAGCATTTTTATATTCTTGCCAAAGCGAATCGAGTTTTGCATTGTTTTGAGCCAAAACAATTTGTACTAAAAATATTAATATAAGACTCGTGAAAATAATTCTAATTTGCAAATGTTTTGAAAACTATTGGATTCCATTTTATTCAACTATCATTCTGCTTGTTATACTTTGTCCGTTTTTTCTATTAATTTGCACAAAATAAAGCCCTTGATTTATATTTGAGAGAGATAAATTAACCTCATCATTAGAATTAATTATATTTATTGTTTTAACAACTTGCCCATTTGAATTAATTAAATTAAGATGGTCTCCATTTTTTGAATCATATTTAACTGTACACGATTTATTTGCAGGATTGGGAATTATTTTAATTTCATTATTGATATTCATATAAAGCATTCCTGTACTATTATAAATTTGCCAATCTCTGATACCTAATGTATATTCGCCTTTTTTTACAGTATCTATTTTTATATAACCATTGTAATCGTTCCCTATAAGGGTATGCGGAATAATTTTCCAATCGTCCCATGTGCCTTTTCTATATAATAAAACAAGAGAATCGGCAACATTTGTAATTAATTGATTATCTAAATAACCACTTGCAGTAGTAGTTTTATTGTAATAAAATTTACCTGTCATAACTAAGCTGCTTGGAATTATTCCATCAATTTTCCAATATCTTTCGCGTGAAATAAGAACACCTGGAATGTGAGTTATAAAATCGTCGGGAGCTACCCAATTATGCTCAACTCTAATAAATGCAGAATCTGGAACCGATGTTACATTACCCGAAAAATAAGTTTGGTCGAAAGTTAGAGAACCAGTGTTTTTAATAGTTTTGTAAATATCGCTTGTAGCATCATCAGTTTTTTCGTACAAATCCATAAAAACACAAACCGGATTAAATGGAATTGAAAACGTAGCCATACCTGTTCCACCCGAAATTTCAATTATTTCAGAAGTTTTATTCCACAAACTATCCATAAAAGTTATTTCAAGCATATTGTTATAAGAATATGCAGAACGACCACGTAATTTTTCGCGTGCATAAACAGTTACATCGTAATTTGGTGTATTTGAAACGACTTCAAACGAATCAACCGAAAAATGTGGAAATCCGGGAGTAAAAACCCAATTATTAAAAAATCCTGTTAAATCAACTCCCGAACGAGAACTTAAATAATCACGCATTTGTCCAGAACTAATATCCTTAAATTTAAAAGTGTCGAGCATATCTTTTACACAGGCATAAAACAAGCTATCGCCCAAATAAGAACGAAGTGTTTGAACTACTAAACCACCTTTGTCGTAAGCAGTTGAACCATAAGTAATGCTGTCGGGGACTTGATTTAATGTTACATAACCACCTTCTTCTACTTGATTATAACGCAATACTTTATTTAATTTTATTCGTTTATTTGTGATAAAAGTTGAATGTCCAATAAATGCTTCTTCATAAACCATTTCGCAAAATGTAGCCCACCCTTCGTTAATCCACATATCCTGAGCAGTACTGCACGTTATTAAATTTCCAAACCAAGAATGCGAAAGTTCATGTGTATATAATTCCTCATAAGCTGTAGTTCCAGTAATACAAAGATTAGGAAATGCAACAGTTGTTGCATGTTCCATAGCACCTGCATTAAAATCAACTCCAACATAGCCAACACGTTCCCAACGATATGGACCAAATTTATTTTCAAATAAAGATAAAATGTTTTTTAAATTTACAAATGTGTTTTTTGCTTTTAAAGTGTCGGAAGTACGAACCCAAAGTTGAATAGGAATTTGTCCTAAAATACCATTAAAAGTATCGGCAACTAACGAATATTTATTTACTGCAACTGAAGCTAAATAAGTAGGTATTTCGTTTGATAATTTCCAGCGATATTCAGTTAAACCGATACCTGCATTAATAGAATCAATTCCTAACAACGTGCCATTACATACAGCAACATGTTGTAATGTTTTGCTAACTTTAATCCAAAAATTGTATGTTGCACGGTCAACAAAATTATCATTACACGGAAACCACGCTCTGCCAAAATTATGGGGAATTGCTTCGAATCCAACACCTAAATTATATGCCGAATTTCCCGACCATTTAAATCCACCCCAGTGATTTGCTCCAGGGTCTTCCTGAGGATACCCATTATAAAATACCGAAACTGTTAATGTGTCGGAAATATTTGCTGGATGGATTAAAGGTATTGTAAGTAATGTATCGTTATAATTCCAAGTACTTTGCAAATTGTTATTAATTTTAATAGAATCAATAACAAATGACAATAAATCTAAATAAACGTTATGTAAGTTATTGGTTTTTGGGCATAATTTAACATCAGTGTAACCCGAAATTGTTTTATTTGTAAAATCAACTATTGTAAGATGAATATCATAATTAATAACATTAATCGAATCGGGATGATATGATTTTTGAGCATAAATATTTGTACTTATAACTGATAGAAATAAAATTTTAACAAACTTGTTTATGTTTTTCATATTATTTATTTTATTACAAATTTATAAAATATTAATTAAAATATAAGTTAATGGTAAAATTTTTATTTTTTTATGACCACACCTCCGCCCCCGCTCCAATGTAGAGGGGAATGAAATGTAATTTAAAATTTTACCGTTTTGAGTATAACAGTATATCCATCTTAATTATTATTCAAAAATATTTTGGTTTATTAAAAACAATTAGTAATTTTACTCATTATAATTAGTAATTTGTATATGGCTTTTGAACGACATGAAATTCAGGTACTTGGAAAGCGGCTTAAAGAACAAAGACGCTTTATTCAAGTCCTTATGGGACCACGTCAAGTTGGCAAAACAACATTAATTACTCAACTTTTAAAAAAAGTAAAAAATCCATATTATTTTGTTTCGGCAGACGGGGCTACAGCTTCGAAATGGATTTGGATTGAGCAACAATGGGAAATTGCACGAATTAAATTTAAAAAATCGGGTGCTAAAGACTTTATTTTTGTAATAGACGAAATACAAAAAGTTGAAAACTGGAGCGAAACAGTAAAATTACTTTGGGATGAAGACAGTCGTAACAATGTTCAGATTAAAGTTATTCTTTTAGGTTCATCAAGGTTACTGCTTCAGAAAGGATTAACAGAATCATTAGCTGGCAGATTTGAAACTACTTACCTTGGTCATTGGTCTTTTATTGAAATGCATAACGCATTTGGTTGGGACGAAAATAAATTCGCATGGTTTGGTGGATACCCTGGTTCTGCAGAACTTATTAAAGATGAAAAAAGATGGAAACATTATATTTCCCAATCGCTAATAGAAACAAGCATTTCAAAAGATATTCTTATGTTAACCCGCGTTGATAAACCAGCTTTAATGAAACGTCTTTTTGAACTTGGTTGTCTTTATTCGGGACAAATACTTTCGTTAACAAAAATACTTGGACAGTTACAAGATTCTGGCAATACAATAACTTTATCGCATTACCTAAATTTACTTGATACAGCAGGTTTATTAGCAGGAGTTGAAAAATATTCAGTCAATAAAATAAAACAACGTTCATCAAGTCCTAAATTTCTTGTGCACAATACCGCTTTAATTAGCTCTCAAAAAGTTGAAACATTTAAACAAACTCTAAATAAACCTGACCAATGGGGCAGAATAGTTGAATCTGCAATTGGTGCACATTTAAAAAATTATTCTTTAACAGAAAACTATAACTTATATTACTGGAGACATAGAAATGATGAAATTGACTTTGTTTTAACAAAAGGGAATAATGTTATAGGTCTTGAAGTTAAAAGTGGAAACACTCAAAAACTATCTGGAATGATTGCATTTAAAAAACAATTTAACCCCAATAAAACATTCTTAATTGGAACACATGGAATCACTTGGCAAGATTTATTAAAAATGAATCCTGCTGAGCTTTTTTAAATTATGTTGTTTATTGGGTAAAACTAACAATTGTTGCATTTACTACTTGAATTTAAGCAATAATATAATCAATTTAATTAACTTCCAAAATTATTTAATTTTATTTTAAAAACATTTATTTTTTATGAATTGAATAAATTTAATATTTTATTCTTAACAAATGATATAGTTAATAAAATATGAAATCTTTTAATGGAAATGTTTTTTTTAATATCTTAATTTGTAGTTCAACAATATTTTTTTAAACTATTGCATTTTAATGGAAAAATATCCAATAAAGCTTATACTTAAAGATGGAATTGAAATAAAAGGAACAAGTTTTGGTTACAAAGGCAGTTCATCCGGCGAAGTTGTTTTTAATACTGCAATGACTGGTTATCCCGAAAGTTTAACCGACCCATCATATAAAGGACAAATTCTTATTTTAACTTACCCATTAATTGGAAATTATGGAGTGCCTGAAAACAAAAAAGAAAATAATATTTTAAGTTTTTTTGAATCAGAAAAAATTCATGTGTCGGGGCTAATTATATCCGATTACTCTTTTGAAAATAGTCATTGGAACTCTCAAAAATCATTATCGGAATGGTTAATAGAAAATAAAATTCCTGCAATTTATGGAGTTGACACAAGAGCTTTAACAAAGCATATCCGTGAAAATGGAACAATACTCGGAAAAATTGTTTGGAATGAAGATAAAATAAATTTTATTGACCCTAACTCCGAAAATTTAGTCGAACAAGTTAGTAATAAAGAGGTTATTGAATATGGCAATGGAAAATATAAAATAATGTTAATTGACTGTGGAGTAAAATATAACATTATACGAAGATTGCTTTTACGTGACACAACTGTTGTTAGGGTGCCATGGAATTACGATTTTACAAACGACAAATACGATGGACTTTTTATTTCAAACGGACCTGGCGATCCCAAAAAATGCGAAGCAACAATTTCAAATATTTCAAAAGCTTTTAAAAAAAATACCCCAATATTCGGAATTTGTTTAGGGAACCAATTAATGAGCTTAGCTTCTGGTGGCGACACTTTTAAACTAAAATATGGTCACAGAAGTCATAACCAACCAGTATTACAAACTAACACTAATCGTTGTTATATCACTTCGCAAAATCATGGTTATGCAACTGATTCTAAATCATTAAATGATGATTGGGAAGAACTTTTTGTTAATGTAAATGATAATACAAATGAGGGAATAATTCACAAAACTAAACCTTTTTTCTCAACTCAATTTCACCCCGAAGCAAGTAGCGGACCAACAGATACCGATTTTTTATTTGATAAATTTATTGACCTAATAAAAAAAAATGAAACAATTTGAAAATCAGGCAATTTTATGAATAAAGAAATAAAAAAAGTTTTAGTAATTGGTTCAGGTGCATTAAAAATAGGCGAAGCTGGAGAATTTGATTACTCCGGTTCTCAGGCACTTAAAGCACTTAAAGAAGAAGGAATAACAACAATCCTTATAAATCCAAATATAGCCACCGTTCAAACTTCTGAAGGAATTGCAGATAAAGTTTATTTTTTGCCTGTTACACCTGAATTTGTTGAGAAAGTAATTGATAAAGAAAAACCTGATGGAATTCTTTTGGCTTTTGGTGGTCAAACTGCTTTAAATTGTGGCATCGCACTATATAAGGAAGGAAAATTAACAAAGTACAATGTAAAAGTTTTAGGAACACCCGTACAATCAATAATTGATACTGAAGACCGCGAATTATTTATTAAAAAACTTGACGAAATAAATGTTGATACAATAAAAAGTCATGCTGTAAATAATATCGAAGACGCAAAAATTGCCGCAAAAAAGTTGGGTTATCCTATCATAATTAGAGCAGGCTTTGCACTTGGCGGACAAGGAAGCGGTTTTTGTAACAACGAACACGAATTAATAAATTTATCTTCAAAAGCACTTTCGTATTCAAAACAGATTTTAATTGAAAAATCGCTTAAAGGATGGAAAGAAATTGAATATGAAGTAGTTCGGGATTATTATGATAACTGTATAACAGTGTGCAATATGGAGAATTTCGACCCGCTGGGAATTCATACAGGCGAAAGTATTGTTGTTGCTCCATCTCAAACACTAACAAACAGCGAGTATCATAAACTTCGCGAAATTGCAATAAGAATTGTAAGACATCTTGGAATTGTAGGAGAATGTAATGTGCAATATGCGCTTTCAACAAATTCCGAACAATATCGTGTAATTGAAGTTAATGCACGACTTTCACGCTCAAGTGCTTTAGCTTCAAAGGCAACAGGTTATCCTTTAGCTTTTGTTGCCGCTAAACTTGGATTAGGATATGGACTTCACGAACTTAAAAATTCTGTAACAAAGACCACAACAGCATGCTTTGAACCTGCTTTAGATTATATTGTTTGCAAAATTCCACGATGGGATTTGGGCAAATTTAAAGGTGTTTCGAAAGAAATTGGCAGTAGTATGAAGAGCGTTGGTGAAGTTATGGCTATTGGTAAAACTTTTGAAGAGGCAATTCAAAAAGGACTAAGAATGATTGGACAAGGAATGCACGGTTTTGTTGGCAATAAAGATATTGATTTTGAGAACATGGAACAAATTGCAAAAGAACTTGCAAATCCTACCGATATGAGAATTTTTGTAATTGCTATGGCTTTGCATAAAAACTTTTCTGTTGATGAAATTCACCAGCATACCTGTATTGATAAGTGGTTTTTATTTAAACTTAAAAACATTTACGATTTAAGAAATCAGTTATCCCGTTATAACAATATAGAAGAAGTTCCGACTGAAATGCTTATTGATGCAAAAAAAATGGGATATACCGATTATCAGATTGCAAAAATTATTTATAAAAATGTTGAAGATGAAACTGAAAAATCGTTGTTTATAAGAAATTATCGTAAAAAAATTGGAATTGTACCTTTTGTTAAGCAAATTGATACACTTGCTGCCGAATATCCTGCACAAACAAATTATCTTTATTTAACTTACAATGGTTCTGAAAATGACATAATATACGAAAACGATAATAAAAATGTAATTGTTCTTGGTTCAGGTGCGTATAGAATTGGAAGTAGCGTAGAATTTGACTGGTGCAGCGTAAATGCACTTAATACTGTAAAAAATAATGGTTATCGTTCAGTAATGATAAATTTTAATCCTGAAACTGTAAGTACCGACTACGATATTTGCGACCGTTTATATTTTGATGAGCTATCATTTGAAAGGGTTATGGACATTATTGAAATGGAAAACCCAAACGGAGTAATTGTTTCGGTGGGTGGACAAATTCCTAATAATTTGGCTATGCGATTATTTCAAAACAATGTGAAAATACTTGGAACATCGCCCATTTCAATTGATAATGCCGAAGACCGCCATTTGTTTTCATCAACTTTAGATAAACTCGGAGTTGACCAGCCACGCTGGAAAGAATTAATTGAAATCGAAGATATTTATAAATTTGTTGATGAAGTTGGTTTTCCTGTTTTGGTTCGTCCTTCGTATGTGCTTTCGGGAGCAGCAATGAATGTTGTATCGAATAAAAATGAGTTGAAACATTTTCTTGAACTTGCCTCTAATGTTTCTAAAAAATATCCCGTTGTTGTTTCAGAATTTATAGAAAATGCTAAAGAAATTGAATTTGACGCAGTTGCTAAAGATGGCGAATTAATCGTTTATGCAATATCTGAACATATTGAATTTGCCGGAGTTCATTCTGGTGATGCAACAATAGTTTTCCCAGCTCAAAANCTCTATGTTGAAACAATTCGCAGAATAAAACGAATATCTAAACAAATTGCAAATGCCTTGCAAATTTCAGGACCATTTAACATTCAATTTCTTGCTAAAGATAATGATATAAAAGTTATTGAGTGTAATTTACGGGCATCTCGTAGTTTCCCTTTTGTCTCGAAAGTTTTAAAAACAAATTTCATTGAAATAGCTACAAATATCATGTTAGGTGTGAACGTTGTTAAACCCGAAAAATCTTCGTTCGATTTAGATTATGTTGGAATTAAAGCACCACAATTTTCATTTTCGCGATTGGCAAAAGCCGACCCTGTTTTAGGTGTCGAAATGGCTTCAACAGGCGAAGTTGGATGTATTGGTGAAGATTATTACGAAGCAATATTAAAAGCTATGCTGTCTGTGGGATATAAAGTCCCCGAAAAAAATATTTTGCTTTCAACAGGACCTTCTCGTTCTAAAACAGAACTGCTTAATTCGTGCAAAATGTTAAACGAAAGAGGATATAATATTTTTGCAACACGTGGAACTCAAATATTTTTAAATGAAAATGGAATAACCTCAACAATGCTTCATTGGCCCGATGAAAAATCAGAACCAAATGTTGTAACAATGTTGCGTGATAAGAAAATAGACCTTGTTATAAATATACCTAAAAACCTTTCAAAAGACGAACTTAACAACGATTACGAAATTCGTCGTACAGCAATTGATTATAATATTCCGCTACTTACAAATGCACGATTAGCAAGTGCCTTTATTTATTCTTTTTGCAAAAGAAAGGTAGAAGAATTGGCTATTAAATCGTGGGATGAATATGGTGAGTAAAATAAAACAATAGGATCACAAATATATGATTGATAATAACATAAATAATCCAAAAAGCCCCAAATATTATAAAAAAAATATTTTGAAAATCGTACCAATGATTTTCAAAATAAAATTGTAATTGATGTGCCTGCTGGAAATGGTGCAACAACAGAATTGCTTCAAAATTTTGGAGCTAAAGCAGAGCCATTCGATTTGTTTCCCGAATATTTTATGCTCAAAAATATTGAATGTAAAAAAGCAAATATATTAGACAAAATACCAGTTAATGATAGCTATGCTGACATATTAATTTACCAGGAGGGAATTGAACATTTTAGCGACCAGTTAAAAGTTTTAAAAGAATTTAATCGCGTTTTAAAACAAAATGGAGAATTGTTAATTACAACGCCATCATACTCTAATTTGGCTACTAAATACAGCTATTTGTTATTCGAAAGCGAAACCGCTAAGCAAATGCCACCAAACAAAATTGACGATATTTGGATGTCGGACAAAACTGTATCAAGCGAAATTATCATGGACATATATTTTTAATTGGATTGCAAAAATTAAGGGTTTTAGCAAAACTTTCG
>Ga0051980_10004479_pt1 | contig 10535 bp, 9 predicted proteins | sample CryGey13umfilter_2_FD_55014 | JGI IMG/M metagenome (GOLD analysis project Ga0051980, IMG submission 55014) | Groundwater microbial communities from aquifer in Utah, USA - Crystal Geyser 4/9/14 3 um filter | ecosystem: Environmental > Aquatic > Deep subsurface > Groundwater | place: USA: Utah...
AGCAAATGTCGGCTTAATTGACTCAACCACTCCTAGCTTGGGACCAGGTAGGGGTGTGGGTGTTCGCTCGGGCAGACTAGATGGAGCCGTTGGGTCGGCTGCTTCTGGAATCAGAATTACAGGGGGCCAATTTACAGTGGAGTCGCCGGATCCAGGTACTAATTCGAAGGTGCCAAGATCTGGCTTAGAAAGCCGATAGTCAGCTACCCAAATTTCGTTAGAATTGTCAGTCTGCTCTATTTCTACGGAAATTAAACCGTCCTTCATATGACTGAGGTGGTCTCTAATATCGTTAGCCACTTGCCAACTTTCGACTGATTGCTCAAGTTCTAGCGGCTGTGGCCGGGGTGGGTTTTCGTGCGGCGCTCGTCGCGCGGCAGCTGAGCGTGGTTCCATAATGTTGTAATTGTACACTAAAAAGTGTTTTTTGTCAACCCTGTTTAGGTAAAATAAACAACGCCATGTGTTAGGCGTTGTTTATTTTTTATTTAGTACGCTCTGGCAAAAATAGCTCTTTGCTTGGCTGGTTGGTCACAAAGTATGCAATTTGTGGCCGGAGTGTTTTGTTCGAAAGGAATACAACGAATCGTGGCCTTGGTCTCATCTTTTATTTGGTCCTCACACTTAGCTTCCCCACACCAAGACAATGAGAAGAATCCGCCCGCTTCAATTTTTTCTTTGAACTCGTTGTAATTTTCTAGTACGAATGTACGGGAGGTTAATCGCTCTTGGGCGTTGTTATAAAGCGTAGCTTGAATGTCAACTAGAGCTTGGCTGATGCTATCAGCAATACTATCAATACTGACTTGTTGTTTGTCGTCGGCTGTGCGACTAACCAGAGTGACAGAATGGTTTTCTAAATCACGTGGGCCAATTTCAATTCGAACTGGCACGCCCTTCTTTTCCCATTCGTAACTTTTTTCTCCGAATGTAAAATGATCTCTGTCATCAATGTGGACGCGAATACCATTCTGCGCACACTCAGATTTGATCAGGTCAACATGCGTGAAGACTTCGCTATTATCTTTACCTTCTTTGATAATCGGAATGATGACAACTTGAGTTGGCGCTAGGGCTGGTGGAACAATCAAGCCACGATCATCTGAGTGGGACATGATTAGAGCTCCCATTAACCTGGTGCTAACTCCCCAGCTCGTGAGCCAGGCGTATTGTTCCTTACTCTCTTGATCAAGAAAAGTGATGTTAAAAGCCTTTGAAAACCCCTGGCCTAGTTCGTGAGAGGTTCCAGATTGTAGAGCTTTACCATCCTGCATCATGGCTTCAATCGTGAAGGTTTTGTTGGCCCCAGCAAATCTTTCTGAAGGTGATTTTTCGCCAGCGATGACTGGCATGGCCATAACTTCTTCGGCAAAGACCCGGTATACTTCTAACATCTTAGCAGTTTCTTCGGCAGCCTCATCTTGAGTGGCGTGAGCTGTGTGACCTTCTTGCCAGAGGAACTCTGAAGTACGTAGAAAAATACGGGTACGCATTTCCCAACGCATAACATTAGCCCATTGGTTAATCAGCATCGGTAAGTCACGGTATGAACTAATCCAACGAGAGAAGGAGTCGTGAATAATTGTTTCAGAGGTTGGCCTGATGACATACTCTTCTTCAAGTTTGGCGTCTGGGTCGACAATGACACCACCTTCTGGACTAGCCTTTAGTCGATGATGGGTGACTACGGCACATTCTTTGGCAAAGCCTTCTACATGATCGGCTTCACGACTAAGAAAAGACTTGGGAATCAAGAGTGGAAAATAGGCATTTTGGTGTCCGGTCTCTTTAATTTTATCGTCAAGAATTCTTTGGATTCGCTCCCAGATTGAAAAACCGTATGGTTTAATTATCATAGCTCCGCGAACAGGGGAGTTTTCGGCCATGTCGGCGGCGCGGATAACATCTAGGTACCATTGCGAATAGTCTTCATCTCGCGTGGTGATCGCTTTGTCTTTGTGGGGGTTTTTGTTGTTGCTCATGGTAGATAGACTACTGTGTTGTTTAGGAATGTGCAAACTAAGGGCGGGGGGTATATTTTCCGGCGACGATCCACTTATACGTAGTCATCTCGGCTGGCCCCATTGGTCCCCTGGCATGTATTTTTTGTGTTGAGTTACCTATCTCAGAACCAAGGCCGAACATAGAGCCGTCAGAAAAACGTGTGGAGGCGTTGGTGTAGACTACCGCAGCATCTACGAGAGTCTGAAAAAGGTTGGTATTAGTTTTTGATTCTGTAAGGATAGCCTCAGAGTGTTTTGAGGAGTAGGTGTTGATGTGTTCGATCGCTTGTTCTATGTTGCCAACTATTTTTACAGACATGCTTTGACTTAAGAATTCGCGACCAAAGTCAGTTGTCTTGGCTTTTTTGAGCAACTTGCTTGGGTAGCATGTTTTTAGAATAGCGTAGCTGCCTGAGTCGGCATATATCTCCACATGTTTTGTTTGCAGTAGCTCAGCCACTTGAGGGAGGAATTTTTTAGCGATCTTTTTATGTATAAGGAGTGTGTCTAGCGCATTGCAAACACTTGGTCGCTGGGTTTTGGCGTTGAACACAACGACGGCAGATTTTTTTAGATTGGCTGTGGCGTCTACGAAGGTATGGCAAACTCCGGCGCCGGTTTCAATCACAGGAACCGTTGCGGTTGTCCGAACGAAGTTAATGAGCCTCTGGCTGCCGCGTGGAATGACAAGGTCGAGATAGCCGTCTGCAGTAATGAGATCAGTAACGAGCGCGCGATTGGTTGGATCAACCATCTGGACGGCGTCTTTGGTGATGCCGGCTTTTGTGAGCGCAGCGTGAATCACTTTCATTAGTGCGGTATAGCTATACTTGGCCTCTTTCCCTCCTTTTAAGATGACAGCGTTGCCTGATTTCAAGCAAATGCCAGTCACATCTGTCGTGACATTTGGTCGTGATTCATAAACAATACCAATAACTCCAAGTGGCACACGTTGTCGATAGAGCTTTAATCCATGACGTGTGCGGTGGTTGTAGGTTTTTCCAATTGGATCTGGAAGATCTACAAGTCCTTCAATCTCTTGTGCCATGCCTTCAATACGCTCTACTGAGAGCAGCAGGCGGTCACGCATAGGATCATTGAGGTCGAGGGCAGCAGCATCTTTTGAATTTGCTCTTAAAATAGACGTTGCTTGTTCGCGAAGTTCAGTGGCAAGATACTTCAAGGCTCGCTGACGCGTGGCATGTGATAATACATTTACCGACTTGGCAGCGATCTTGGCACGTTTGAGTTGTGGAAGAAGTTTGTTCATAGGGAAATATGCTGATCACTATATCATGCGATTTTTTATAAAAAAAGGGGCAGCGCAGATCTTCAACCGATGCGGATGTCGGCGAGCTCTACGCTGCGTCTGCGGTGATGAAGCTCACCTGCCGCAGATTATCCGCTCTCATTCTGCCAAGGCGCAGACGATGCAGACCTTCGCGCCAGTCATAGAGCACGTTGTCGCAGATGTGTCGCGGAGTCAGGGGCACGTAGAGGAGTGCCTCAGTCGTACGCACCTGGAGATTGATGCTGTCCACCCGCTCCGTCCAGGTGATCTCACACGGAATGAGCTTGGACAGCTCTCCGAGGGTGATGAGTCCAGCCTGGTCCTCGAAGAGAACGCAGCGGTCATCGCCTACCAGGAGCCGCTCGATGAGCGCCAGTGCCTGGTCGGGATCACGGGAAGGCGGGAATGTGATCTGAAGGGTCACGCGGTGCAGCGTGCCACCAGCCGGCGTTTTCATGTTCGCTCCGATTCAGGTTGCTACTTTGAGGGGGATGAGACCCTAAAAATAGTGGCCTTGTTTTACCGCAGTCTTTATCATTCGTCAATTCGTTTATACTTGATAAAAAAAGACCCGCGCGGCTGCCTCTGGGGGAGAGGCAGTGTTGCGGGGTTGCGGTGAGCGTTGGTCCTAGAGGACCGCGTGCTCACCGTCGGTGAAGCTCCGGTCCGGGGCGAACCGGTCCAGGAAGACGAAGGCGCCTTCGCAGGGTTCCGGAAGCCGCACCGCAGGCCTGGTTGCTGTCCCCAGTGTTGATCGGGACGATGTGCACGTGGAAGGGTGCGACGGAGGCGGGCCAGCAGATGCCGGCGTCGTCGCGGTTCTGATCCACGACGGCCTGCAGCAGCCGGGTGACCCCGATGCCGTAGCAGCCCATCCAGATGACCTGGTCTTTACCATTGGCGTCGGTGTAGGTCGCACCCATCGGCTCGGAGTAGATGGTTCCGAGCTGGAAGATGTGACCGACCTCGACTCCATGGCTCTCGTGCAGGTGGCCCTTGTTGCAGTTCGGGCAGCCGTGTCCCTCGACCGCCGTGTGGAGATCTCGGAACTCGCTGGGCAGGGGCAGGTCCTCGGTGCCGAAGTTGACGTCGAGCGCGTGGTAGTCCGTGCGGTTGAGGCCGCAGAGGAAGTTGACCATGTCCTCGACAGACTTGTCGAACAGGATGCGACGGACATTCTCGAGCCCCAAGGGACCCGCGAAGCCGACCTCCGCACCCGTCGCGGCGATGACGACCGAAGCCGCCGCCGCTACGACGCTGTCGACGTTCAGGGCGTTGCGCACCTTGACCAGGTTGATCTCCAGGTCTCCTCGGATGCAGACCGCCACCTCGAAGGGGTCGGTCTCGGCGTTGCAGGTGAGGATGATGGTCTTGACCATGTGTCGTGCCGTGACGCCATCTTCACCGAACAGCGCTTCGAGCTCCTCCACGGTCTTGGTGCCGGGGGTGTGCTCGTTGCGCCGCGTGCGTCGATCCGCGTCGTACCCCTGCCGCGGCCACCGGCTGGTGGCGCGCTCGACGTTGGCGCCGTAGTCGCAGGAGTCGCAGGTGAGGAGGACATCCTCGCCTACGTCCGAGAGCGCCATGAACTCGGCGCTGCCGGAGCCGCCGATTGCGCCGCTGTCGGCCTGGACAGAGATGAGTCGGTGGAGGCCGACCTTGGCGAAGATCCGCCAGTACATCGCGCGGTACATGTCGAAGCTGCGACGCATGCCTTCTTCATCCACATCGAAGGAGTAGGCGTCGCTCATGTTGAACTCGCGGCCGCGCAGGAGCCCGCCGTGTGGGCGGGTCTCGTCGCGGTACTTCCAGCCGATCTGGTGGAAGTGCAGGCCGTCTTCGTCCAAGTCGCGCCAGGAGGAAACCTCCGAAGCGGCGAGCCAGGTAACGACCTCCTCCGCCGTGGGGGCCAGCCCGTAGCGCTGACCGCTGCTGCTGGTGGTCTGGAACATCGTGCCGGAACGCACGTACTTGTCCCAGCGACCCGTCTGCTCCCAGAGCTCAGCGGGCTGGATGATCGGCATCTGGATGTTGAGAACGTCGTCGTGCTCCATCTCGGCGAAGATGATCGCCTCGATCTTGCGGAGCACGCGCCAGCCCAGGTGGGTCAGCACGAAGACGCCGGCAGTCACCTGCCGGATGTAGCCAGCGCGCACCAGAAGGGCATGCGCGCCGGAGAGACCTTCTGCTACTTCACGCCGGGTCCTGGGGATGATCTTCTTCATCCGCATGGGACACCTCCTTTCATTGAATCGGCGGGTTACGCCATGGGTTGTTGGGAACACACTTCTTGCAGATCCTGAAGGATACGAAAAAAGCGAGTAGCAGCACCTTATCTGATACTTTGAGTAATGTCTACCCCAGCTGTTTAGACTAAAAAATTTGCGAAAGCTCTTTAGCCCGGAGGTAAGCAGCTTTAATCCCTTTGTACACTCGTAAGCCAATCCTTTCCGAGCGGAATACTTTTAGCGCTGCGTCAGTGGTGCCTTTTTTTGAGGTGACTTTTTTACGAAGGGTGACGGCATCATCCTCGCTTTGGTCTAAAAGAAGAGCAGATCCACGAAGGGTTTGTTTTACCAGTAGGGTGGATTGTTCTTTGGTAAGGCCAAGCTTTTGGCCCGCGTCTATGAGGTATTCAGAGAAAGCAAAAACATAGGCCGGTCCAGATCCAGAAATGGCTGTGGCGACATTTATTAAATCTTCCTTTTTTACCTCAAGTTGTTTTCCAAAAGAGGCGAAGATTTTTCTGACGTCATTTTTTTGTTTTACTGATACTTGATTTGTGGCTATCCAGACAGTCATGCCCTCCTGTAGCTGGGCCGGTGTATTTGGCATGGACCTAACAGTGCGCGAATGTTTTGTGTGTTTCTTTAGAGTAGATAGAGATACCCCTGCCATTATTGAAATTAGGAGTGATTGTTTTGTGATTGATTTTCCCAGTAGCTCAAGAACGACTTGAGAGTCTTGTGGCTTAACAGCTACGATAATTGTATTAGCCTCGGCAACAATACTAATGTCGCTACTAACATTGATCTTTAAACGTCGGTGCAGGTCTTTTAGTCGAGGGAGGTGCAGGTCTACTATGGTTATTTCACTCGGCTTATAGGTTTGTGCGGAGATAAGTGACGACGTCATGGTTTCTCCCATAACTCCACCTCCAATAATTACAATGTTATTGCTCATATAAGGATAATATCATCAGCGTGGACGATTTCCACGCCATAAGGTTTTTCTATTGTGGTGGTTAATTCAAGCAACTGTTGACTGTTTTGCTTGACGAGGCCAATGGCAATTGTTTCATTGGCGTGATCAATTATTTCGACAGAGTCACCTTCATCAAATGACCCATAGACTTTTTTTACTCCTACAGCCAAGAGGCTTTTTCTTTTTAAGACCGCCTGACTAGCGCCTTCATCTAATTGAATGGTTCCGTCAGACCCCTTAGCCGACATTAGCCAGCGTTCCCGGTTAGTAAGTTCTACACCGCGGTGAGTGCGGGGAAGGCAAACTGTACCGAATGGTGTACCCTCTAATATTTTTGAGATACGCTCCGGAAAATTTCCGTTGATAATATGAGTAGTGATGCCGGAGGCGGTGGCGAGACGGGCAGCTTGGAGTTTACCCAGCATACCTCCGCGACTGATACTGGAACCCTTGCCACTGGTAACCTGTAATAACTCCGCATTAACGTTGGCTATCTCAGTGAATAATTCAGCCCCGGCTTCTTTCGGGTTGGCTGAATAGACGCCATCAACGTCGGTTAGTAAAAATAGGCGACTGGCATTTAGGGTGATAGACAGAATGGCAGCTAGGTGGTCGTTGTCTGGGAAGTCATTTTTACCCTTAATCGTAGTGGCATCGTTTTCGTTGACGATTGGAACAATGCCAGCCTGGATAAGGTCAGCAAAGGTTTCTTGTAAGGAAAGGTATCTTTTTCTGTTTACAACATCTTCACGAGACAGCAACAATAAAGCAGTTTTCATGTGCGGCGGTGTGAAAGAGGCTAGCTTCGTGGTTAGGACTAGTTGACCGCGAGCGGCCCTGGCTTGATTTGATTGAAGATCCGTCTCTCGCTTGCCAGTTCCGACAGCTCCTGAGACGACTAAAATGACAGGTTGCCCCGACTGTGAAATTTCGTGGGCGGTTGTTAGTAGTTGCTGGATAGCAGAACAGGGTATGTCTTGGTCACTGCCGGCCAGACATTCTAAAATAATCTGCGAGCCAATTTTTACAATGATTGGAGCTTTCATCTGAGGTGTATATATGTGCCGAAGGAGAGACTCGAACTCTCACGGGACTAGCCCACTTGGTCCTAAGCCAAGCGTGTATACCAATTTCACCACTTCGGCGTGAAGTCTGCGTAATATAGCAACACTTGGTTTCTTTATCAAGACTGGACGGAATGGCCCTATCTTATATAGACTATATATATGAAAGGAGGAGATTATATGAATTCTGATAAAATTAGGGATCGGGTGGACGCTAAGTATCGTCGAGAGTTGTCGCGCTCAGAGCTTGTGGCCGATAGTCATCTAACGAACCAACAGATTCATCGGTGCCATGCTTACAGTCTATTTATAGCAGCCGCCATAATGATAGCCACTATAGGTTTTGCTTATTGGTTTTTTTCGGTTTATGTATTCTCCTTAACACTTATAGTAGCTGCCATAATTATAGTAGCTTTTTTTAAGTTACTGTTAAGTTTTTTGCCACACAAAAGTCCTTTTGACGGTTGTTAGCCTGTTTAAGAAAATAGTGGGATTAAATTTTCAACTGATTCTACAATATAGTCGGGTTGATATTCTGACGAAATTAAATCTTCTCGAGTGGTTTTGCCAGAGAGTACAAGCACACTAACCATGCCATTGTCGTAGGCCATTTTCATATCGATGTCCAAATTATCACCAATGATGGCCATTTGATTGGTTGGTAGATCAACTAGGTCCCTAATGTGATCAAGCATGAGCTGACTTGGTTTACCGGTAACGACTGGAGTAAGGCCGGTAGTGGCTGTAAGGAAGCCAATGGTGCCACCGACGTCTGGCAGCAGACCCTCTGGCGTCACGGTGTGAGTATCTGTATTGGTTGCTATAAAGGAGGCGCCACGTCTAAGTAAAACATCGGCAACTGTTAAATCGGCGTAGGATAGTTCGTAGTCTAGAGAAACCAACACTGCTTGCGCCTTTTCGTGGGTCACAGAAATACCGTGTCGTTCGTACTCGCTGCGTTGCTCGTTGGTTCCAATCACGTAAACGGTAGTTAGATCATGTTTTTTAAGATACGAAATGGCCGTGGTGTTGGCTGTGACAACCTGATCTTCAGCCAGCCTAAAGCCTAGGGAATTAAGTTGCTTGGCTAGTGTTTCAGCGGAGACGTTAGTGGTGTTAGAGAGGATAAAGTAGGGAGTTCCTTTTCGTTTAAGGGCACGTACGAACTCTGGCGCGCTGGGCACGGCCTCTCTGCCAATTTTTAAAGTACCACCGACATCAAGTAGAATAGCGCCGCAATCTTGGAGGGTTTTTGGTCTAGGCTTCATGACAGCAGCTTACCGGTTTCTCCACATGTGATCAACACTAGGCAGCTGAACTGAGCTGTTCTATAATGTCCGAACTGTTCTTCATAGTTAAACTATCAATCCTCGGAAGTCAGGGTGCGAATCCCTGCGCTGACCCGCAACTGTAATGCCGTTCTTAAGTGGACGGATAAGCCAGGTCCAGTGGATTGATTGATATGCGCCCAGCGTGGCGCTTCCTCGAGGATAGGAAAGGTGTTGTTTTTATAGCTCCCCATCCGGGGTGTTTTTTATTGGGTTAATTGCACCGTCTGGATTTGTTTCACTTGCGTAGTGAAACAGGTCGAGGCGGTGACAATTTGTCACTGACCTGACTGGAGCAACCCATTCACCCTGGAGGAGCCATGCGGCTTCATCTGTTCTCTGGGGCCCCTGTGGCCCCCGCTGGCCCCACCCGTCGTCGTCTACTGACGGGACTCGCGCTCACGCCCTTGGCCATCATGGTCCCGGGCTGCGCCAACCGGCTGGACTACTGCCAGGTCACTTGGTACGCCGGCCCCAACGAGGCGTGCTTCGAGCACGACTTCCTGCCCGGTGACGCTGTGATGAGCGGCCTGGCGGAGGCTGGTGAGCACGAGGTCATCGTGCGGAACCGGCTGGCTGCTGACGTGCTCACGCCCGAGCAGCAGGCGGTGATCTTCGACCTCCTGCTGATGGAGGTGGACGGCGAGCTGGTGTCCTTCGACCAGCGCGGCGGCTACCACTTCATCGGCGGCGAAGAGGTCGTCTTCCGGCTGATGGACTTCGAGTTCATCGTCGATGTCGACGCTGCCAGTGGCGAGGGGCTCGACCAGCTCGAGCTCTTCGACGACTCGGTCGTGATCAGCGCCGAGGCGGACTCGGTGCCGAACCGGAGCGATCCGAACGACCTCGGCTACGAGCTGGGCTTCGTGGTGATCCGCGGCGGTGCGGTGCATGAGCCTGGTCCCGAGGAGTTCATCGTCGATGTCGATGGCATCGAGCGCTTTCAGGTCAGCCCCGGTGACCGTCTCGTCTACCTCTCGCTGCGGTACTTGCCAGCGGCTGCGTAGGTCCCAGTTCGGGACGTGCGTACCCTCCTGCGTTCCACAAGGAACAACGGAGGCTCTTTTTTTATTGTTGCAAACTTAGTTTGATGTGCTAGGATCGCTCATACGAAGAGGGCTGAAGCCTCTCTTTGTTCTCTGGAACCAGGCTTTACGGCCTACCAACCGAGCCAACAGGCTCATTCAAAAGAGGAGTATCAGCCATGCTGGTCGAACATTACCGTCAGAATCCCGGTGCCACAGCGCGGTTGTTGATGGCGATCTCGTCGCCGATGCAGCTGCGCAACTTCACCGGAGGTCAGTGGACCGGGGCCGTCTCCGGAGCAACCTTCGACACGCCCGATCCGCACACGGGGAACCTGCTCTTCCGGGTGCCGCGGTCGCAGGGTGAAGATGTCGGGGTGGGGCTCGAGAGCCTCACTTCGGCCTGGCCCTACCGTGAGACCACGCGGGAGATCAGCCCGGAGCGGTGGTCGCAGGTGCTGATGAAGTGGGCCGACCTGATCGAGACCAACTGGGAGCCCATGGTCGCGGTCATGCAGGACACCTTCCCGATCGAGCGGTCGGAGTGTGACGCTGAGCTCGCGCTCACCGTTCGCTTCATGCGCTCGATGACCGGCAACGCCATTCGCTGGCTCAAGGAG
>Ga0051980_10004490_pt1 | contig 10522 bp, 7 predicted proteins | sample CryGey13umfilter_2_FD_55014 | JGI IMG/M metagenome (GOLD analysis project Ga0051980, IMG submission 55014) | Groundwater microbial communities from aquifer in Utah, USA - Crystal Geyser 4/9/14 3 um filter | ecosystem: Environmental > Aquatic > Deep subsurface > Groundwater | place: USA: Utah...
AATTCAAATCGGTGGTATGTACTTCCGTGCCTAAGGTTGTTTCTATTTCATAAGAAAGGGTTTTCATTTTTTGCCAAGTTGACAACCCCCCATGTGCATTAAAAATTTTTACTAAGGAAGATGGATACTTTTTGTTATCATTTACTATTTTTTTTATGGGTTGATTTTCCTCCTTTTTATTTTCCACGCAAGAAAAAATTAGAAAAAAAGAAAAGAAAACCAGAACTGTTTTTTTCATAAAAGCCTGAATTTATTTCTTGTTAAAATACAAAAAAGCTTCTGGTTCTGCCAGAAGCTTTCAATATAATTTTAAATTATTTTATTCCATTATCCTACTTCCTTCGGGAACTTGAAAGATAGCATTTTCTAAAATACTTTCTGAAATATGCACTTTTGAAGCAACAGTGTTTTTAGGTGTTGTAGGTTTTCCGTCTTTTACTTCATACCAAACCAAAGTTTCAGGAAGAAGTAATCCATTTTCAGTTAACCAAGTATCGTATTTTATGTAGTGCCAGTCGGTACTTTTCGTTTTTTCAAAAAAGGTAACGGTGTAGGCTAACCAGGCCATTTTATGTGTTTCTTTATCATAAAAAACGATGTATTCATCTTCCGGAGTTTCTCCTATTCCTGTTTCATATCCAATTTTAACAGCACCGTATGTTTTGCTATCCAAAATAGTATCTTCTAAATCGCTGTAAACTATACCATCATCAGCTAGGATAAATGGCATGGCGTAAAAATAAAACATTAGGTTATAATAAAATTTTGGATTTCCTTCATACGGCTTTTCGTTTTCTGCAAGCCAAATTTTATTGCCATCAAAGCCCATCTTAAAAGCCTCAGAAGTTATAAGGGCTTTNCGTGATTTTAAATCTGTCTTATGCTCTTCTGCTCCAGATGGTTTTTCAATTTGAAAACAAAGATTATTCATTTTATTCCAGTTTTGTAAACCCCCGTGGGCTTCAAATAATGCNGAAACTGCTGCAGGATATTCCTTTTCAGAAACTGCCTCTTGCACCACAAATTCAGAATTAGTNTCTTTTACCTTGTCACCACAGGAAACAACTAGAAAGGTAATCATTGTAGTAAAAAGTACTTTTCTCATCTCTATAATTTTTAGTTACTGCTAAAATACAAATATTGAATTTATTAAACGGTGGAATTAATAAAACCTTAATTATTTTATTTTTATACAATGCAAAAAATTATTGGTTAGCAGTCATAAAATTATATTCGCCAAACATTTTCTATTTCCAATTACAATTTAAAAAGTCACGTCTTATCTTTGTGCTATGCAAAAACAAATAAACAGCCTTCAAAACCCTTTTATAAAGCAATTAATTCAATTGCAAGAAAAATCGCGCGAACGAAAAAAAACAGGATTATTTTTAATTGAGGGTGAGCGTGAAATTAGTTTGGCAATAAAAGGTGGGTATGTTATAGAAATATTCATTTACTGCAATGTACTTTATCAAAAAAAAACACTTCTACATTTGTTTAATAAAACCGTAAATCAAATTGAAGTTCCTCGAGAAATCTACCAAAAACTTGCCTATAGAGATAGTACTGAAGGTATAATTGCAGTAGCAAAAGCAAAAAAACATACATTAGAAGAACTAAAATTAACCACAAAAAAACCATTAATCCTTGTGGCCGAAGCTCCTGAAAAACCGGGAAACATAGGCGCCTTATTGCGTACCGCAGATGCCGCAAACNTAGATGCCGTATTCATTGCCAACCCAAAAACAGATGTATACAACCCTAATATCGTGCGAAGTAGCGTAGGTGGATTATTCACCAACCAAATTGCAATTGGATCTACAGATGAAATTATTTCCTTTTTACAGAAAAATAATATTGCTATATATTGTGCAGCATTACAAGCTTCTAAAAATTATACTGAAATTAATTTTACAAAAGCAGCAGCCATTGTTGTTGGCACAGAATCTATTGGTTTAAGTGCTGAATGGCTAAAAAACGCTACTCAAAATATACGCATCCCAATGGAAGGAGAAATGGATTCGATGAATGTTTCTGTTGCAGCGGCTATTCTTATCTTTGAGGCGAAAAGACAACGAAATCTTCTTTAAGAGTGTTACAAAAAAAANTAAATTTGAAAAAATAATAAATCCTTTCAGAAGTTAAAAATATGACTGCAACAACAGTATTCACTATCATAATCAGTATTCTAATTTTAAGTTTTATGCTAGATAAAATTCTTGAATATTTGAATTTTAAAAAATTTGATGANCCTGTTCCTTTAGAACTTGCTGATGTTTATGATGCGGCAGAATACCATAAATCACAGGCTTATAATAAGGAAAACACTCGGTTTTCCATGTGGAGTTCCACTTTTTCATTACTTCTTACTTTATCTTTTTTCTTTTTTGGCGGTTTTGCATTTGTAGATGCATTGGCAAGAAGCATTTCTGAAAATTCTATAGCCATTACGCTCTTATTTTTTGGTATTATTTTATTGGCAAGTGACCTTCTATCTACGCCTTTTTCCTATTACCATACCTTTGTCATTGAAGAAAAATATGGATTTAACAAAAGCTCCGTAAAATTATTTTTTTTAGACAAATTAAAAAGTTGGCTTATGGGCATCCTTTTGGGTNGTGGAATTTTAGCGTTAATTACTTGGTTTTACGAATCCTTTCCAAACAATTTTTGGTGGTACACTTGGATAGCAATCGCTATTTTTTCCGTTTTTATGAACATGTTTTATGCCAAGCTAATCGTTCCTATTTTCAACAAACAAAAACCTTTGGAAGAAGGTTCTCTTAGAGATAAAATAGAAAAATACGCAACAAAAGTTGGTTTTCAATTAAATCATATTTATGTTATTGACGGTTCAAAAAGAAGCACAAAAGCCAATGCCTACTTTTCAGGATTTGGAAAAGAAAAGCGAATTACACTTTTTGACACTTTAATTGATGATTTAGAAGAAGAAGAAATTGTAGCTGTTTTAGCGCATGAAGTTGGCCATTATAAAAAGAAACATATCTTGGTAAATTTATTTTTCAGCATGCTTTTAACAGGACTTACCCTTTGGATATTCTCTTTATTTATATCTAACCCACTACTTTCACAAGCACTTGGTGTTCAAAAACCATCTTTTCACATTGGTCTGGTAGCCTTTATGGTTTTGTACAGTCCTTTATCAGCAATTACGGGATTGGTAATGAATTGTATTTCAAGAAAATTTGAATACCAAGCAGATAATTTTGCTAAAGAAACTTTGGATAGCGAACCATTAATTTCTTCATTAAAAAAATTATCAAAAAATAGTTTGAGTAATTTAACACCACATCCAGCCTATATTTTTGCACATTATTCCCATCCCACATTATTAGAACGATTTAAAAATTTAAAAAAATAAAACTCCTTTTAATAAGAGCTCAAAAACCCCAAGTACCTGTTTTAATAAAATATAAAAAATGGGTAACAATTAACAAAAACAACTTTTGTTTTTAAAAAAGGAAATTGTACTTTTAATAAATGACGCAAGAAGTATTAGATAAAGAAAACAAAGAAATTGCCCGGCAATACAAACAGCTTTTGAAAATAAGCTACAGAATGCTTTCTGAGGAAGATAAAAAGCAAATCAGATTAGCATTTGATATTGCTGTAGATGCNCATAAAAAACAACGCCGAAAATCTGGCGAAGCCTATATTTTTCACCCAATAGCCGTAGCAAAAATTGTTGCTTCTGAAATTGGTTTAGACGCCACTTCCATTGCTGCAGCATTACTTCACGATGTGGTAGAAGACACAAGTTATACTCTAGATGATATAGAACGTCTTTTTGGAAAAACGGTCTGTAAAATTGTGGATGGATTAACAAAAATTTCAGCTTTGGAAAATCATGATAGAGATGTCTCTTTGCAAGCAGAAAACTTTCGTAAAATGCTACTTACTCTCAATGAAGATGTACGTGTTATCATCATTAAAATAGCCGACAGATATCATAATATGCTAACGATGGATTCCATGACGCCTGACAAACAAATAAAAATTGCATCTGAAACNCTTTATATATACGCCCCTTTAGCGCACAGAATTGGGTTATATCACATCAAAACACAACTAGAAGATTTAAGTTTAAAATACACTGAACCAGAAGTTTATACAGATATTTTAGGNAAAATAAAAGAAAGCAAAGAAGAACAAGACAAATATATTGAAGTATTTAACAAAGTTATTCAAGATGCCTTAAATAAAGAAGGACTGGATTATGAAATAAAAGGAAGACCTAAATCCATTTTTTCTATCCATAGAAAAATGCTGAAGCAAAACATTTCTTTTGAAGAAGTCTATGATAAATTTGCTGTTAGAATCATTTATAAGTGTTCGCCTGAAAACGAAAAATTTCTAGCCTGGAAAATCTATTCCATTGTTACCGATTACTTTAGGCCAAACCCAACCCGTCTNCGNGATTGGATTTCATCGCCAAAATCAACTGGTTATGAAGCGCTTCACATCACTGTTATGGGACCAAAAGGAAGGTGGGTAGAAGTACAAATAAGAAGTGAGCGAATGAATGAAATTGCAGAAAAAGGATTTGCTGCACATTATAAATACAAAAACAAAGACGAAGAAGAAGACCACAATTTAGAGCTTTGGTTAAATAAACTACAGGAAGCTTTAGAAAATTCTGAAACTAATGCTGTTGATTTTGTAGAACAGTTTAAACTNAATCTTTATGCCAAAGAAATATTTGTTTTTACGCCCCAAGGCGATTTAGTTTCTCTACCCAAAACCGCAACAGCACTCGATTTTGCGTTTAGCATTCACACCGAGATTGGTTTAAAAACTCGTGGTGCAAGAGTAAACGGCAGATTAGTACCATTAAGCACCGAATTAAAAAGTGGTGATCAAGTGGAAATNATAACCTCTGAAAATGCCAAACCTAATGCCAATTGGCTAGATTATACCAATACTGCAAGAGCAAAATCAAAAATAAAATCATCTTTAAAAGACGAAAAAAAGAAAATAGCAGAAGAAGGAAAACAAATTTTAGCCCGAAAATTAAAATCACTAAAAATCACATTAGACGAAAAAACCATCAATCAATTAGTGGTGTTTTTCAAAGTTAAAACCAGTCTTGATTTATTTTATCGCATTGGGTCGGGCATTATTGAAAACCAGCAATTACGAAATTTTGTTGCATCAAGAAATAATACGTTTATCCGTTTTTTCAAAAACAGAATGCGTAAGTCTCCTTCTGCCGAAGAAATCCACAAAGAGGAAATAACTGTAAAATATGACCAACTGGTTTTTGGAAAAGAGGAACAAAAATTAGATTATATTTTAGCCAATTGCTGCAACCCTATTCCGGGAGATGATGTCTTTGGATTTATTACCGTTAGCGAAGGCATCAAGGTACATAAAAACACTTGTCCTAATGCACTTCAATTACAAAGTAATTATACCTACCGAATTATTCAAGCCAAATGGATTGACTCCTCACAACAGGATTTTAAAGCCGAATTAATTATAACCGGCATCGATAATCTAGGATTAGTAAATTCAGTTACTAAAGTCATTTCAAACAATATGAACATTGATATAAAAAAAATAAGTTTTGATAGCAATGACGGAGTATTTACAGGTAAGATTGTAGTTATTGTGAAAAACAAAACCATCCTTAATGAAGTAATTTCTAAAATCAAAAAAATTAATGGTATTGACAAGGTAACAAGAGTTTAAAAATGATTAAATTTGTAACTCGAAAATGACAGATAATAAATCGAATATTAACACCAATCAAGCAATCGTAAAAAACGTGTTCACCGCTTTTTTAGAAGAAAAAGGGCATCGTAAAACTCCCGAACGATTTGCTATTCTTCAAGAAATATATAACAATACCGAACATTTTGACATAGAATCCCTTTATATCAAAATGAAAAATAAAAAATATCGTGTAAGTAGAGCCACTCTTTATAACACGATAGAGTTGCTTTTAGAATGCAGNCTTGTACGCAAACATCAGTTTGGTCAAAACCAAGCACACTATGAAAAATCATATTTTGACAGGCAGCACGACCACGTAATACTTACAGACACGGGCGAAGTAATTGAATTTTGTGACCCGCGAATTCAATCTATAAAAAAAACGATTGAAGAAGTTTTTAATATTGAAATAACCAACCATTCCTTATACTTTTACGGAATTAAAAAAACAATCAAATAATACTTTATATATAATGGCAGTTGACTTACTACTAGGATTACAATGGGGAGATGAAGGAAAAGGGAAAATCGTAGATGTACTTACCAGTAAATACGATATAGTAGCACGATTTCAAGGCGGACCAAACGCCGGACATACTTTAGAATTTGACGGTATTAAACATGTTTTAAGAACAATTCCCTCTGGAATTTTTCACAAAAACACCATCAACCTAATAGGAAACGGCGTTGTTATTGATCCAGTAGTTTTTGTAAAAGAGCTAGAAGGCTTAGATAAATTCAAACTCGATTATAGAAAAAATCTCTTTATTTCAAGAAAAGCACATATTATACTTCCAACACACCGCTTGTTAGATGCAGCTTCCGAAACCTCAAAAGGAAAAGCAAAAATAGGCTCTACCTTAAAAGGAATAGGTCCCACATACATGGATAAAACCGGAAGAAACGGCATCCGTATAGGCGATTTAGAATTCGAAAATTGGCAAAAAAAATACCGCGCTTTAGCAGACAAACACGAAGCTCTAATTGGTTTTTATAATGTGGACATTCAATACAATTTAGAAGAAATGGAAAAAGAGTTTTTTGAAGCTGTAGAAGTTTTAAAAACCATGCGTTTCATTGATAGTGAAGACTATTTATATCAAGCACAAAAAGAAGGAAAATCTATCTTAGCCGAAGGTGCTCAAGGTTCTCTTTTAGATGTTGATTTTGGTACCTATCCATTTGTAACTTCCTCAAACACTACTGCAGCAGGAGCCTGTACCGGATTAGGAATCCCACCTAATAAAATAAAAGAGGTGTATGGAATTTTTAAAGCCTACACCACTAGAGTAGGTAGTGGCCCATTCCCTACAGAATTATTTGATAAAGCGGGAGAACAAATGGCTAAATTGGGCAATGAATTTGGTGCTGTAACCGGAAGACCAAGACGATGTGGCTGGCTAGACCTTGTNGCATTAAAATATGCAACACAAGTTAATGGAGTTACCCAATTAATGATGATAAAAGGCGATGTATTAAGCGGTTTTAAAACCCTTAAAGTTTGTATAGCATATAAATACAAAGGAGAAACCATTCGCCATTTGCCCTTTAATATAGAGCNGGAAAATGTATCGCCCATCTATAAAGAATTACCTGGATGGAAAGAGGATCTCACCAAACTAAAAGATGCCAATAACCTCCCAAAAGAACTGATTAACTATATTGATTTCTTAGAAAANGAATTAGAAATTCCTATAAAATTAGTTTCCGTAGGACCAGACAGAACACAAACAATTCATAGATAAACTTTTGCTTATAGTAGCTAGTTTATTTAAAATTTGNTATTTAAAAATTTCACATGCTGCAACAAAGCAAAAACATAAAAAAAATAATTTTAGCATTTCTTCTATGCGCTCCCCTCTCTTTTATGTTTGCCCAGAAAACCCAAAAAGTAGATATTCAATCAGGATATCTAGAAATTCGACCCGATTTTCCGGATGCTGCCATTTGGACTCGCGAAGCAAACGCCCAAGTGTATATCGTTCATGAAGGTATAGAAATGTGGTGTGACCAAGCGTATGTTTACATGAAAGATAATTTTGTAAAAGCATTTGGCAATGTGCGCATCACACAAGGTGACACAATGACCTTGAATAGTAAATATGCTGAATACAATGGTAATACCCAATTTGCCTTTGTAAGTGGCGATGTAATTTTAAAAGAACCGAATACAACACTTACCACAGATACTTTATATTTTGACAGAATCAAGCAACAAGGGTTTTACCGAACCGGAGGAAAAGTTGTGGACACCGCTAGCGTTTTAACCAGCCGCATAGGAAGGTATTATGCCGAAACAAAAAAGTACCAATTTCTATCCAATGTCGTCGTAACAAATCCAGAATATGTAATAAACACCAACCAACTAGATTTCTATACAGAAACCGGAAATGCCTATTTATATGGCCCTTCTACTATTGTTAGTAAAACAAGTACGGTGTTTTGTGAACGTGGTTTTTATGACACTAGAAAAGATTATGGCTATTTTATGAAAAATGCCAGAATCGATTATGACCAACGGTCAGTTTATGGTGACAGTCTTTATTTTGATCGAAAAACAAGTTTTGCTTCTGCTACAAACAATATTAAAGTTTTAGACACCCTTAATAAAAGCCTGGTAAAAGGACATTACGCCGAAGTTTATAGAGAAAAAGATTCTGTTTTTATCACCAAAAGAGCAGTCGCAATTACCGTAAGAGATAATGATTCCATCTATGTACACGCAGATACCCTTCGCATTACCGGAAAACCAGATCACCGAATTTTAAGAGGTTTTTACGATGCCCGAATCTATAAAAGTGATATGAGTGGAAAAAGCGATTCTATTTATGTTAATGAAAAAATGGGAATCACTAAAATGATAACTCACCCAATATTGTGGAGTGGTGAAAGCCAAATGACAGGAGATACCATCCATCTATTAACCAACAAGGTTACAGAAAAATTAGACTCCTTAAAAGTTTTTAAAAATGCCTTTTTAATTCAAAAAGATAGTTTAGGTTTTAATCAGGTAAAAGGTGAAATACTTATCGGATTGTTTACAGATAATGAACTAGACACTATTCACATTAACAGAAATACAGAAGTAATTTTTTACACCCGTAATGATAAGGACGAATTAGTAGGAATAAACCATACACAATCCAGTGCCATACAAATAACTTTAGAAGAAGAGGAAATTCAAACCATACGATTTTTAAGAACTGTGGATGGTAAATTATATCCCGAATCACAATTCCCTGAAAATGCCCGAATATTACGTGGGTTTGAATGGCGTGGTGAAGAGCGCTTATTATCCAAACAAGACCTATTTAAAGGAAAACCTATACCTATTTTACCAAAAATTACAGGTATCCCACTACCCGATTTAGAAGAAGAATTTTTTAAAGAAATTCCGGCAAAAGATTTAATCATACCCGAAGCATCACAACTTTTACCAAAAAACCTACAAAACGACCCAAAAGATTTTAAACCTTTAAGCAAGGAAGATGAAGACAATCCGGAAAAAGATAAAAAAGAAGCTAATCAAAAAAATAAAATAGAAAAAATAGAATAAAAGGGTTAAATACCCGCATCACACATTAAATCTTTACTTTTTAAAAGTGTCTAACAAAAAAGACTTTTACACCTATCAAGCCCAAACCACACCNCATCCATTAGCGATGGAGGTTTCGCATGCTAAAGGTTCATATATTTTTGATAAAAAAGGAAAAGCCCATTTAGATTTTGTAGCAGGAGTTTCTGCTTGTACTTTAGGACACTGTCACCCAAAAATTGTTGAAGCTACTAAAAAACAAATTGAAACTTATATGCACGTAATGGTGTATGGTGAATATATACAAGACACCGCAGTTAAATTGACCAAACTGTTAGCAAAACACCTGCCCGAATCCTTAAGCACTACATATCTTACGAACAGCGGAACAGAAGGTATTGAAGGTGCTATAAAACTAGCCAAACGCATTACTGGAAGATCACAAATAATAAGTGCATATAACGCCTATCATGGAAATACATTGGGTGCATTAAGCATAATGGGTTTTGAAGAACGCAAAAGTGCCTTTCGACCTTTAATGCCAGACGTTGCATTCATCACCTTTAATAACGAAGCNGATTTAGAAAAAATAACCACAAAAACAGCCGGTATCGTTTTAGAAACCATTCAAGGCGGTGCAGGGTTTATTCTACCCAAAAATGACTTCTTAAAAAAAGTAAGAAATCGTTGCAACACCACCGGAACCATGCTTATCCTAGATGAAATACAACCCGGATTTGGACGTACAGGAACTCTTTTTGGTTTTGAACAATTTAATTGTATTCCAGATATATTGGTTATGGGTAAAGGCATGGGTGGCGGCATGCCAATTGGAGCCTTTTCCTCTTCTTATGAAAACATGAAACTTTTACAAAACCATCCAAAACTTGGGCATATCACCACTTTCGGAGGCCATCCTGTAATTGCTGCCGCAGCATTAGCTACCCTAAAAGAACTTATTGCATCTGACTTAATGGCAGAAACTTTTGAAAAAGAAAAATTATTTAGAAGCCTTTTGCGCCACAAACTTATAATAGAAATTAGAGGTATTGGCCTTATGTTGGCTCTAATTTTAAAAGATGAAGAAACAGCTAACCAAGTCATCTTGCAATGTAAAGAGCGAGGTCTCATCCTTTTTTGGCTGCTTTTTGAAGGCAAGGCAGTACGAATAACTCCACCTTTAACCATCACAAAAGAAGAGATTATAGTAGGATGTAAAATCCTTCTAGATGTTTTATGTGCTATTGAAAA
>Ga0051980_10004492_pt1 | contig 10521 bp, 9 predicted proteins | sample CryGey13umfilter_2_FD_55014 | JGI IMG/M metagenome (GOLD analysis project Ga0051980, IMG submission 55014) | Groundwater microbial communities from aquifer in Utah, USA - Crystal Geyser 4/9/14 3 um filter | ecosystem: Environmental > Aquatic > Deep subsurface > Groundwater | place: USA: Utah...
TATTCAATGCCTGTAATGCGAACTGGTACAATTGGTAGTCCACTTGTTGCCGCTAGATATGCCACTCCACCCTTGGCTTGATGGATATCTTTATCAAGATGCTTTTTTCCCACAGGAAAAATGCAAACATTCTTACCGCACTCCAAAGCGTCAATGTGATGCTTGAGGGCCTGACGATAATCATTTATGCCCGTATACACTTGAAGTGCTGCCATAAGTCTGAAAAAAGGTCCGCCATATATCTTTCCTCTCCAGCCAAGTTTCCCATAAAACTCCTTTTCTCTTGAAACAAATACTAATGGTAAATGTCTTGAAAAGAATGGTAAGCAAGAAACAATGATAAGGGGATCGAATTCATTAGCATGATTAGCAGCGAAAATAGCATTTGTTTTTAGTTTCTGCACATTCTCAATACCCTTAAACTCCATCCTTAGAAAAAATGAAAAAATCACCCGAAGCGGAAACCAGGCAACACGTTGAATAATATTCCCAGTTAAGTAATAGAAGTGCATTTCTTGCTTGTTATTTTACACCTTTATTGTGATATAATGAAAGTGTTTTATTAGGTTTAATAATTAATATGAATCTTTCTGTATTACTATTCTTTTTACACACCACCCTCGCAACCGCAATTATAGGTGGGCTTTTTCTCAAAAAAGGAGGTGGCGTAGCTAAATACTTTGGTATTGGGCTACTTCTTGAAACGATTGGCTTTGCTTCATGGGCTTNGGCAGTAATGATGCCGGATAACATGGCAAACTTTGTTACCGTAGGCGCTGTGCTTACACTCGTTTCATTTGTCGCGTTTCTACGTTCCGCCACTGACGATATTAATCCGGCTCTGAAAAATTTGTTTCTGGTAGGAGGAAGTATATTTGTTCTGGCAACATTTATTGCCGGGAGATACATTTTTCCAACTCCAAAATTTATCTCAGATGAAGGGTTCCTCATGTTCAGTCTGGCACCATTTGTACAGCTCATGTACGTTACTATTCTAGTTATGGTGACTATTCCATTAGTTGAAAAAGTTGCTCGACTATTTAAGTCGGGGTATTCAACATTCGTAAAATTCGCACTCGGGATTCAGGTAGTTGGAGCTATCGTGCTTATCACGAGCACCGACAACCTGTCACTTCTTGTTGCGGGTTGGGCAATCGGTTTGACCTACTTCGCATTCTGGACGACATTGCTCTTTCGCAAAGGTATCTGGCAAAGCTAGTTTAGACAAAGCATGGCAGAATGATTCAAGAATAGCTCCTTTGCGGAGGAGCTATTCTTAATTTATATGAATGTATTACTCACAGGAATAACAGGAAATCTCGGTTTTGAGATAGCAAGCATCCTTTATAAAAAGGGGGTCAACATTTTACCTGTTGTCAGAAATCGGGAGTCGTTCGATGTATTGGGACTGAATTTCGAGCGCGTAGTTGAGACAGATCTCACGAAGGAGATTCCAAATATAGAATTGAGTCGGATAGATTGCATCGTACACAGTGCCGGAAATGTTCATTTTGAAAAGTCTGGTGATAGTAACTCTAAGATGATGCGATCCGTGGTTCAGATTGCGGAACAGTATAAGGTGCCAGTTTATTATGTTAGTACTGCATTTCTCTGGCGTGAGCCGGGGAATATTGAGCGACTCCGGAATACATACGAAATGGATAAAGCTGAGTCTGAAAGAACCCTGCAAGATTCAGGTGTCCCTCATACGATATTCCGCCCTTCTGTACTAGTCGGCAATAGCGAGTCAGGTAAGCTCATAAATTGGAGCGGGTATTATTTACTCGTTGCTAAGTTCCTAGAAGCAGCTGAGGTTGCAGGTGGATCTAAGATTAGGTTTCCGATATTGACCGGATCGTCTAATATGGTCCCTGTTAATCAAGCAGCCGAAATAATTTCTGAAACCGTCATCAATAGTACGTTAGGTAAACTAGTCTATGTGACCAATCCAGAACCATCCCAAGCACAGTGGGTGCTTGATAGAACACTAGAATTTTTTGGAATCAAAGACAAATTTGAGTTTCTAGACATCAGGTTTTCAGAGTATGAAAAGCTTGATAAGACACAGGCAGAAGAAATTCTTTATTTATCTGGTAAACATTTTAGTCCCTATTGGTCACTGCCATACAATTTCCCAGAATCAGCTCTAGATAAAAATTTGATAACAGAAGAATATCTCAAGAGAACACTCAACTCTTTTCAAGATTCTCATAACATCAGCATTGCATGAGTACAATCAATTATAGTCAGTGCTGGGAAGATACAAACTTGCTAAAACGCGCGCTCACTATTTCAAATGATGATGTAGTACTATCAATCACTTCTGGAGGTGATAATACTCTTGCTTTACTCCTCGAGAACCCAAAAAAAATTTTCTCCATTGATATAAATTCAACTCAGAATCATGTAGCAGAGCTGAAACTCCAATCATCGAAAATTTTAAGTCATGAAGAATATCTGGAGTTGTTAGGGGTAACAGATTCCAGAAAGAGAATGGGATACTATACCCAGGTTTCTGAGCTTTTATCTGATGATGCTCGTTTATGGTTTGAAGGTAATATAAAGTTTGTTGAGCAAGGAGTCATTCATAGTGGTAAGTTTGAAAAATACTTAAGCAGTTTCAGAAAATATGTACTTAAACTAGTACATTCAAAACGGACCATTTCACAATTTGTTAATCAAAGTAACTTACAAGACCAGATATCTTTCTACAAAAAAAATTGGAATACGTGGCGATGGAGATTCTTCTTTAGTATTGCAACGAATTCATCTCTGCTTCGAAAACTTGCTCGTCAGGCAGGTGCTAACAGGCAGAAAAGTAAAAATGAAAGCTACCTAAAAAGACTGGAGCGACTTATTTATCGCAATCACTTAAAAACAAACCCTTATATAAACTATGCTTTGACCGGTGAATACGGCGATTCGCTACCAGATTATCTCTCAAAGGAAAACTATGCGGAGTTACAAAAATACAACACTAACAAGTGTGAGTTTAGAAACGAGGACTTACTGAGCTTTCTCAAAAGTACTTCTGATAATTCTCTCACCAAGTATAATCTTTCAGACGCTTTTGAGTTTTTAACAACCGATGATGCGTTAGAAGTCTGGAGGGAGATTGCCCGCACTGCAGAAAACGGGGCCAAGGTTGTCTATTGGTGTAACCAGATTGAACATACAGCACCGAGAGAAATAGAACAGAGTGTCGTCCCTGATATCGACCTTAAAAAGGTACTTGAAGATCAGGATAGACTCTATTTTTATAGAAGTTTTCATATTTACACAATTACAAAATGAGCACGTTATTAACCACAACTAAAAACTTTTACATATATCAGAAGGAGCGTTTTCCGATTGTTGTTCTGGGGCTCAGTTTCTTGCCGGCTATTCTCAGCTCTGGCGCAGTTGTAGCGTCACAAGCTGAATTCAAGTTTGTTTTGATTGCGCTCATTATCTCTGTTGTGTACCTTTTGCATGTCAGAATCATTGATGAGTTTCGAGACTATGAGCATGATCTGAGACATCACAAAGAAAGGCCCGTATCGTCTGGAATCATTTCCTTAAAAGAACTCAGAGTCATCGATTGGCTTGCGATAGTTGCCGTTCCTCTAGCGTCACTGTACTCAGGCACTGGAGCGCTACTAATTGCAGTGGCGATGTTGCTTTACTCATATTTTGCACGAAAAGAATTCTTTCTAGGCTTGCAGTTTAGAAGATATTTTTACCTATACAATGCTGTCAATTTAGTTCAAATGCTTCTGTTGCAGATTCTGGTATATACCATAGCTAATCCCTCCTTCTCTTTCACTACACTCGTTACGGTACATTTTCTGTTTACAACAACGGGAACAATAATTTTTGAGTTTCTCAGAAAAGTTAAAAGCCCTGGTAACGATGGTACAGGGAAAGATACGTACACCTGGTTCTTGGGTCTCAACAATGCTCTTTTGATTTACGCGGCTTTTGCAACTTTTAACATTTTACTTTTTGTAAAAACAATGTTTTTGATTCAGACCGAAATAACGTATTGGATTCCTATCGCAATAGCATTAGTAGTTGGCACGTACAGCACTTTGTTTATTAATAAAATGCGCAAGGAAAAAAAGGCAAACCAACTCATGCAGCTCTCGTTTATGGTGATGTATGGGAGCTTTAATATCTTGTTGTTCTTGGCAGCATAGAAATTATTTATGAATATCGGCGGCAAAGCACAATCACTAGAAAAATTACAAAACGCTGGACTTAATGTCCCCCCATTTTTTGTCTGCGATGACTCGTGGGATGAGAAAAAAATACTACAAACACTAGTCGAAAAACTACCAGACGCAAGCTACTTTGCTGTCAGATCGTCTGCTTCAGGAGAGGATGGTGATAATAAATCCTACGCCGGGCATTTTTATTCTGCAATTGCAGTTATCAAAGGTGATGTATTTAAGGAAGTGCAGAGAGTACTTAGCTCATTTGGAGACTTAGACGGATCAGTGATTATCCAAGTGTTTGTACCAAGTGATGTTTCAGGTGTTGCATTTTCAGACAATGGCGAAGGTGTTGTGGTTATTAACTCCAACTTTGGACTATGTAAGAATGTCGTTGAAGGTAAGGCGTGTGATGAGTATCTTACTCAGAAAGATGGTACCTTAATCAGAAAATCAATAAGCACAGAAAAGCTCGCCCTCTCTTTTCGTAACGGCAAATTAAAAGAACAAGTGAATGGAGATGAATCATTAACCACTAACCATATTAAGGAAATTGTAGAGTTGGCGAAAAAGGCAGAAAACTATTTTAAAAAACCACAGGATATTGAGTGGTGCTTTCGTAATCAGACTCTATATATCTTACAGTCACGACCTATCACTAAAAGTATTGAAATCACTGAGCAAGTATACTTTGACAGTGCTAACATAGCCGAAAGTTATTCGGGCATTGTACTACCACTCACCGCCTCGTTTGCTGAGAGAATATACAAAGTGGTCTACACAGATTTTCTAATGATGTCGGGTGTCCCAAAGAAAACTCTTACTAAGTATGCATACGTTTTTGAAAACTTGCTTGGTTTTTCTCATGGTCGGATGTACTACAACATGAATAACTGGTATCGCATGGCACAATTTGTTCCGGGCTACAAAAGGAACAAGGAAAACTTTGAGACAATGATTACCAGCAACCTTAGAAAAGAGATTGCGACTACAATAAAACCAAGCTTACTGTTTACAATTGCCTATCCAGCTATTATCTTAGCTAAAGTCCTCATATTTAGAAACACTGAAAAACGATTTAGGAAATACGTTTCAAAACATATTAAAGAACTGAAAAAAACAGACTTTGAAAAGCTTACACTTCCGGAGTGCCGTAATCTTTTTAATCTTTTGGAAAATGATCTTCTTCGAAAATGGTACGTTACACTTGAAAATGATTTCTTTGTGATGACTTATTTGGGAATTCTACAGAAACTATACCCAGAGGAAAACCTGCAAGAAATACTTCTCTTTAAGAGTAAGGCAACTGAGCAGGTTGGCTATCTAATGGAATTGATTAAACAAATCCAAGGAGAGCCAGATTTATGGAAGATAGTACAAAGTGGAAATAGCAAAGAATTTAAAATCGTTCTTGATAGTAAGCCATACATCAAGGCTCAGTATGAGCAGTATCTTGAAGAATTTGGAGGACGTTTTGCTAACGAACTTAAGCTGGAAACCGTTGGTATCGATGAAGATACAAGGAAATTCATGACCGTGTTACGGGCATACGAAAACTATACCCCAAAACAAGTCGAGCAAAGTGAAGTGAAGGCCGTGTCACTTCCTTTTTTCAAGAATATTCTATTCAAGCACTCGCTCAAAAGATTTAAAAAATATGCTTCGCAACGAGAAGATTTTCGATTATTCCGATCTAATATGTTTTCGATCACACGCAGTGTATTCAGGCGAGTAGGAGTGATCCTAGAAGATCAAGAAGTACTCAAGCATGCTGATGAAGTTCTCTACATGTCTGTTGATGAAGTTTTGGCAGTGGCTGATGGACAAGAAATCCCAGACCTTCCAATGAAGATATCGCAACGTAAACAAACATACTTTGAGTATCAAAATAAAACACCACCCTCACACTTTTTGACGCTCGGTGGCGAGATAATAGATAAGGTAGGTCAGACACAATCTGAACCATCTACTGTTCGGGGTGTCTCGGCAGGCATTGCCTCGGGAAGGGTAAAAGTCATGAAAGAATTTGAGATGCCAGATAAAATTGATTTTGAGATTCTGGTTACCAAACATACTGATCCGGGATGGACAGCTTTAATAGCTCTATCTAAAGGACTCATAATTGAACATGGTGGCGTTTTGTCACATGCTTCAATCGTTGCTCGAGAACTTGGTATACCAGCTGTGATTGGTGTAAGGGGTGCGACCGATTTATACAAAGACGGACAGAGAGTAGAAATAAACGGTTTGACAGGTAAAATTAAAACTATATGAAAATAGAGGCGTACAAACCAATTGACTTTAATTCAAAGAAAGATTTAGTTGAATTTTTGACATTTCTTTATAACTTAAATACAAATTTTGATTTTTTTCTTAAAGAATACGAAAATGCCTATAATTTCTGTTGCACCAGCGCGCATATAAAATTTTTCCCTATAGCTATCTACAATAACGGTCAAATGATCGCTCATGTGGCTCTGGTTATAAATGAGCGCCTAGGAGAGAACGAAGCGTTCTTTGGTTTCTTTGAGGTTGTAGATGATGTCACAGTTTTTGAAGTAGTGTGGCGAAAGCTTACAGAACTGGCAAAGATGCACAAGTTACAGATTCTTAAAGGTCCAGTTAATGGCAGTATCTGGCATCAGTATCGATGCATCAAAGAAGATTCGCCAGAGGCATTCTTTAAAACAGAACCAATNACACCTCTATATTATTACGATTTTTTAATTCAAGTAAATCCGACAAATGAAGTTACGTATAGTTCTGGGATTAGAGATTCATATCTTAATATTCTGGAATTACTTAAAAAGCACAAGGACACNATTACACAAAAACTTAGTGATGAAAATTATAGAATTGTAGTCACAAAAAAGATTTCACCTGAAATACTACTTTCAATCGCAAGACTTTCAGCCGTAGTTTTCAATAAAAAGAGTTGGGGGTATACCGAACTAGATCCTGTAGAATTTGCAAATCTGTATGACCCAAGCAAAATAAATGAACATATTTATAAACTATTCTTGCTATACCAAAATGATGTACTCGTGGGCTATTGCAGTACAATGAAGGAGGGGCAAAACCTCGTATGCAAAACAATTTGCATAGCTCCAGAATTCCAAGGAAAAGGTCTTGGTAACGCTTTAGCGCTCAGAGTCCACGAGGAAGCAGAGATTGATGGAATGGAAAAGATTATGTATGTCTTAATCAAAGATGGAAATCAGGTCCATAACTATTCCATGGAAGATGTCAGAGTTTTTCGAAGATACTCGGTTTTTGAATATAAACTAACAATATGAACATAGCGTTTTTTATCATCTTGTCATTGATACTCCTTGTTTTAGTAGAGGTACTAAAACGCAANTCTTTTATCTCCAATGATTTATCNAGACGACTGGCTCATATTGGAGCTGGAGCAATCAACATTGTCGCTCCGCTTTTTGTATCACACGTTGCAATTATCATTGTTAATGTTTTATTTGCAGGTTTACTATTAGTAGGAAGAAATACTGACTACTTTTCATCAATTCAGACCACTAATAGAAAAACTTATGGGGATGTTTACTTTCCTCTCGGCATTATTGTGGCAACAGTAGTGCTCTTGCCAGACAATGTAACGGCTTTTCAGTATGGAGTGGCGATTATGGGTATTTCTGATGCTTTAGCTGGCTTTGTTGGTGAACGGTGGGGTCGAAAAACTGTATTCATTTTTAATAATCCAAAGACATTACTAGGAGCACTAGTCTTTTATACTTCCAGTTTAGTGATTACATTCATCTTTGTTCCCCAGCTTCTGTTAGTAGTATTCATACCACCCCTCGCACTTACGACGACAGAATTTATCTTGGTTCATGGACTAGACAACCTAGTTCTTCCAGTACTTGCTGGGGTACTTTATCTTAACTTTTTTTAAACGTTGTACATTCAATAAGTAATTGCAACACCTATTTTTTCTAATAAAACATCAAGCGGAGTTTTTCCGCCAAATCTTTTTCTGAGACGAGTATTGAGNAGCTGTTCAACTCGGCGTATTTCTTCATCGGTGACTTTGGCAAAATCTGTCTTCTTAGGAAAGAACCATCTCACCAGTCCGTTCAGATTTTCATTTGACCTCCGTTCATACGAACAATAGGAATGAACAAAGTGGACGCTTAAGAGAGATTTTTTCAATATTTTCCCAGCTCATATTTTACGTTCCCTGATCTCTTATGAGTGTCTTCCTAAAAGAAGGCGAAATCGCAGACAGTCTCTCGCAGACAACCCTTGTTGATTTTTCACTTGTTCCATCGTTCTTCTGGCCGAGAAACACAACTCCGCTTGTCCGTTCGTTGATTGATTTGATTAGAACTGAGTTTTGTCTTGAAACTATCGTATCGTCCTCAAAATGCCCGGCTTTTTTATTTTGTCTGCTTCTTTTGGTCTGTCTTCAATGGAAGGTAATTTGCCCGATTTTTTTTTCAGTTTTTGAGCTTTCCTGAAGCTTTTTTCTGTCTTCTGGTATGCCTCCTAACTAGATATGGTCTCAAATCTTTACCCCCTTCTTTTATTATTCAGTTACCTCCGCGATATATCTGAGCGTAAATATAGTGATATATCGCCTCGTATGAAGTGGTTTCTTTCGGATGATCTATCGGTAACCTGATGGCTATCTGTTCCGGAGACCAGCTGAGCTTNATTTTTCCACCACATAATTTCTTATCAATTTATTCTTCAATCAAAACTGTTTTTTGGCGANTCTTCCCNCCCGAGCTTTTTCATGGGCGATATGAGTCTGATATTTCCCACTACCTTTTCGCGGTTTCCCGCCTTTTTCTCGGCAAATTGATTCGGTGGTTCAATTATTGTTGAGATATTCGGTCATCTTACGCAAACTCCATTCGTCTCTGTATCTGATCTTTATCTTTAACTGTCGTTCAAATCAAATTGTTTGAATTTCCTTATTTTGTTTTTGCTTTTCGCTTTTTTATATTTTCCATGACACCGGTATTTTAATACCTAGTGTTGCAATTAATTGTGAAACTGGTGCGGGCATGATTTTATCTTTTTTCGTCATAGTGTTAAACTGGGATTATGAATAAATCAATTTTGCTGATGGTAGGAGCAGTAGTAATTATGGCGAGCGGATTAGCAATCTTTAAAATACAATCACAACCTAGTCTCCCTTCCACTCTTGATACTTTTACGCAATGTCTTAAAGATAGTGGGACAACCTTTTATGGTGCTTATTGGTGCCCGCACTGTCAGGCCCAGAAAGCTCTTTTTGGCAAGTCGGTAAAATTATTACCTTATGTTGAATGCTCTAAACCTGATGGTCAATCTCAAACGCAGATTTGCGCCGACAAAAAAATAACGGGTTATCCGACTTGGGAATTTGCGGATGGATCGCGTGAAGGCGGGGAATTGTCGCTGGCTACTTTAGCCAACAAGACCGGTTGCTCCTACGAAAGTAATAATTAATAATCGTCTACATATTATCTATGTCACTCATCTCTTTTAACTTCTTGGTCGGGACAGCCACTCTTGGTTTACAAATCGTTTCCTTGGTGCTAGTGGTGTTATATTTTTTTCAACCTAAATATTTGGAGCGTTTGGTAGTTAAATGGGCGTTATTAGTTTCTTTTGTTTTCGCTTCAATAGGAGTAGTAATGACGTTAATTTACTCGGAATATTTTGGCATTATTCCTTGTGGATTATGTTGGTTGGGTAGAATGTTTCTTTATCCACAGGCGGTAATCTTGGGCCTAGCTTTTTATAGACGTGATTTAGCAATTGCTTTTTATAGCATTGTTCTTTCTAGTATCGGATTGATTATTTCTCTTTACACACACTACCTACAAATGGGTGGTGCTAGTATTCTTCCGTGCCCAGCTTCTGGTAGCTCTGATTGTGCTAGACGTTATCTATTTGAATATGGATATATTACTTTACCATTGTCTGGGGCAACACTGTTTGTCTTTTTGATTATATTGATGTTATTTCTATGGCGAGCAAAACGAGAAAATGTTCCAGGTTAATAAACCCTATTTAATCTCTAGACGTATAATATAAGTGGTTCCTCACTAAAATCAAAACACTAGCAAATTTGTTAGTGTTTTGGTTTTAGTGAGCAAAGGCGACACAAAGGAGTTCGGTTTTGGGAGGAAGATGCGGCCAAAGCGCAGCTTTTGCCGCCTCTAGAGTCGCACCAGTAGTTAAAACATCATCACAGATAATCACCCGCGGACAGTTTTCTATTTTTTCTAGGTACTTTTTCTTAATGGCAAAAGCCCCTTTCATATTAGAAAGTCTTTCTTTACGATTCAAGGAAGTTTGGGGTTTAGTATCGTTTGGT
>Ga0051980_10004503_pt1 | contig 10509 bp, 9 predicted proteins | sample CryGey13umfilter_2_FD_55014 | JGI IMG/M metagenome (GOLD analysis project Ga0051980, IMG submission 55014) | Groundwater microbial communities from aquifer in Utah, USA - Crystal Geyser 4/9/14 3 um filter | ecosystem: Environmental > Aquatic > Deep subsurface > Groundwater | place: USA: Utah...
TCCGATTGCGAAGGTAAGCCCACGGTCGTGCTGATCGCCACCGGTTCCGAAGTGGAACTGGCGATGAAGTCCCAGGAAGCCTTGAAGGCCGAAGGCATTGCCGCCCGTGTGGTGTCCATGCCTTCCACCAACGTGTTCGACCAGCAGGACCAGGCCTACAAGGACAGCGTGCTGCTGCCCACCGTGCACAAGGTCGCCATCGAAGCNGGCGTCACCGACGGCTGGTGGAAGTACGTCGGCCTGCGCGGCGCCGTGGTNGGCCTNGATCGTTTCGGCGAATCCGCCCCCGCTCCGGAGTTGTTCAAGGAGTTCGGCTTCACCGTCGAGAACGTGGTCGCCACCGTCAAGGGCATTCTGTAATACCGGGTAGGTCGGGTTAGGCCGCAGGCCGTAACCCGACGAATGGCAACGAATGTCGGGTTACGCTGCGCTATNCCAAGGGATGCGCCTTCGGTTAACCCGGCCTACAGTTTTCTTCAAGGAGATAAAGCATGGCTATCAAAGTTGGCATCAATGGTTTTGGCCGTATCGGCCGCATGGCATTCCGCGCCATCGCCCGCGATTTCCCGGGCATCGAAGTGGTCGGCATCAACGATCTGCTCGAACCNGACTACCTGGCTTACATGCTGAAGTACGACTCAGTGCATGGCCGCTTCAANGGTGACATCAAGGTCAACGGCAACAACCTGGTGGTCAANGGCAAGACCATNCGCCTGACCGCCGAGCGCGATCCGGCCAACCTGAAATGGAACGAAATCGGCGCCGACCTGGTGATTGAGTGCACCGGCTTCTTCCTGACCAAGGAAACCTGCCAGAAGCACCTCGACGCGGGCGCCAAGAAAGTGGTGCAGTCCGCTCCCTCCAAGGACGACACTCCGATGTTCGTGTATGGCGTCAACCACGCCAAATACGCCGGCGANNCCATCGTCTCGGCGGCTTCCTGCACCACCAACTGCCTGGCCCCGGTGGCCAAGGTGCTAAANGACAACTGGGGCATCAAGCGCGGCCTGATGACCACCGTGCACGCCGCCACCGCCACCCAGAAGACCGTCGACGGCCCGTCCAACAAGGACTGGCGCGGCGGCCGCGGCATCCTGGAAAACATCATTCCGTCTTCCACCGGCGCGGCCAAGGCGGTCGGCAAGGTCATCCCCGAGCTGAACAAGAAGCTCACCGGCATGGCCTTCCGCGTGCCCACCTCCGATGTTTCCGTAGTCGACCTGACCGCTGAACTGCTCAAACCCGCTTCCTATGCCGACATCTGCGCCGCCATGAAAGCGGCCTCCGAAGGCGCCTTGAAGGGCGTGCTCGGTTANACCGACGAGAAAGTNGTTTCCACNGACTTCCGTGGCAACAGCGCCCCCTCCACCTTCGATGCCGAAGCTGGCATCGCCCTGGACGACACCTTCATCAAGGTTGTGTCCTGGTACGACAACGAGTACGGCTACACCTGCAACATGCTGCGTCTGGTTCAGCACGTGGCCAAGTAAGACAGTTTCAAGGGGCAAGGTGCAAGGTTTTCCTTGCCCCTTGCCGTTCGTGAGCCGTAAGGCCTGAGTTTACTCAACCCTTACCACTTACTTTCCAGGAGTACCCAAATGGCCAAATTTCTCCGCATGACCGACCTCGATTTGAAGGGCAAGCGTGTCTTCATCCGCGCCGACCTGAACGTGCCGGTCAAGGANGGCAAGGTCACNTCCGACGCGCGNATTACCGCGTCCATGCCCACCATCGAGCACGCCCTGAAAGCCGGCGCCCGGGTCATGGTCACCTCCCACCTGGGGCGTCCGACGGAAGGCGAATGGACGCCTGAAATTTCCCTGCAGCCGGTGGCCGACGTCATGGCCGCCAAGCTGGGCCGCNCGGTGCGCCTGATCAAGGATTGGGTGAACGGCGGTTTCGACGTCGCCGAGGGCGAAGTCGTGTTGCTGGAAAACTGCCGCGTCAACCGAGGCGAGAAGAAGAATGTGGAGGAGACCGCGCGCAAATATGCGGCCCTGTGCGACGTATTTGTGATGGACGCCTTCGGTACCGCGCACCGCGCCCAGGCCTCTACCTATGGCATCGCCCAGTTCGCGCCGGTGGCCTGCGCCGGCAAACTGGTTAGCCAGGAACTGGAAGCCCTGGACAANGCCCTGGCCAACCCGGCCCGGCCGATGGTGGCCATCGTCGGCGGCTCCAAGGTCTCCACCAAGCTGACCGTGCTGGAGGCGCTGTCCGAGAAGTGTGAACAACTGGTGGTCGGCGGCGGCATCGCCAACACCTTCCTGGCCGCCACCGGCAAGAACGTCGGCAAGTCCCTCTGTGAAACCGACCTGATCCCCACCGCCCAGGCCCTGATGGCCAAGATGACCGCGCGCGGCGCTACCATCCCCATTGCTGTGGACGTGGTCTGCGGCAAGAAATTCGACGCCAATGAGCCCGCCGTGCTGAAAACCGCCGGCGAGGTGGCCGACGACGACATGATCTTTGACATCGGCCCCAAATCCGCCCAGCAACTCGTCGACATCATCATGAAAGCCGGCACCGTGGTGTGGAATGGCCCGGTGGGGGTATTCGAGTTTGACCAGTTCGGCGCCGGCACCCAGGCCATCGCCATGGCCATCGCCCAGACCCGCGCGTTCACCCTGGCCGGCGGTGGCGACACCATCGCCGCCATCCAGAAGTACGATATCTACGATAAGGTGTCCTACATCTCCACCGCCGGCGGCGCCTTCCTGGAATATCTGGAGGGCAAGGTTTTGCCCGCCGTGGACATCCTGGAAAAGCGTGCGGCCGGCTGATCGTAGGAGCGGACCGTGTTCGCGATAGCCCCCCGTTGCATCGCGGACAGGGTCCGCTCCTACGACTTCCGGATAAATCATGCTACGTAGAACCAAAATCGTCGCCACCCTCGGCCCCGCCTGTTCCGACCCCAAGGTCCTGGATCGGATGCTGGAAGCCGGGGTGGACGTCGTCCGCCTTAATTTTTCCCACGGCACGCCTGAGGAACATCAACAACGCTGCGAATTGGTGCGTTCGCTCGCCAAGACTCGCGGGCGCGCCGTCGGCGTGCTGGTGGACCTGCAAGGGCCGAAGATCCGCATCGGCAAGTTCAAAGACGACAAGATCACCCTGAAGCCGGGTGACCCCTTCATTTTCGATGCCACCTGCAAACTGGGCGACCAGACGCGGGTTGGCCTCGACTACCCGGAACTGGTGCGCGACGTCGCCCGTGGCGCCACCCTGCTGCTCGACGACGGCCGCATCGAGATGTGGGTGGAAGAGGTCAAGGATAACGAAGTGTTCTGCAAGGTCGTGCAGGGCGGCGTGCTGTCCAACAACAAAGGCATCAACCGCAAGGGCGGCGGGCTTTCCGCGGCCGCGCTGACCGAGAAGGACATTGAGGACATCAAGACTGCCGCGATGATCAAGGCGGATTACCTCGCCGTCTCCTTCCCGCGTTCCGCCGCCGACATTCAGCAGGCGCGGGAAATCCTGCACGCGGCCGGCGGCCGCGCCTGGATTGTCGCCAAGATCGAGCGCACGGAAGCCATCGAAGCGCTCGATGACATCCTTAACGCCTCCGACGCGATCATGGTGGCGCGCGGCGACCTCGGGGTGGAAGTCGGCGACGCAGCCGTGCCCGCGTTGCAAAAACGCATGATCCGGATGGCGCGCGAGAAAAATAAGCTCACCATCACNGCCACCCAGATGATGGAATCCATGATCGAGTCCCCGATCCCGACCCGGGCCGAAGTCTCCGACGTGGCCAATGCGGTGCTGGATGGCACCGATGCGGTGATGCTGTCGGCCGAGACGGCCGCCGGCAAGTATCCGGTGGAAGCCATTTCCGCGATGCACCGGGTCTGTCTGGAAGCGGAGAAGGAACTCGAATCCAGCCTGCACCGGGGCATGCTCGACCACGGTTTCCTACGGGTAGACGAGGCCATTGCCATGTCGGCGGCCTTTACCGCGCTCAACCTCAACATCAAGGCGATCGCCGCCATGACCCAGTCCGGCTCCACCGCCTTGTGGATGAGCCGGATCAGCACTCATGTNCCGATCTACGCCTTGACGCCGGAAGTCGAGACCCGTAGAAAGGTCACCCTCTTCCGCGGCGTCTATCCAGTCAACTTCCGCCCTTCCAGCAACGAGCGTGATCGTTTGCTTGCCGAAGCNGAAGACGAACTGCGGCGGCGCGGCGCGGTACGCAACGGCGACTTGATTCTGCTCACCATTGGCGAGCCGATNGGTAAACCGGGTGGTACCAATACCCTGAAGATCGTTCGCGTTGGCGAACGCAAAAAGGCCTGATTCAAAACTTCAGCCTGATTCAATTCACTTAACAGGAGAACCCAAGATGGCTCTGATTTCCCTGCGTCAACTGCTCGACCATGCCGCCGAACACGGCTACGGCCTGCCGGCCTTCAACGTCAACAACATGGAACAGGTCCAGGCCATCATGCAGGCCGCCGCCGCCACCAACAGCCCGGTGATCCTGCAAGGCTCGGCCGGGGCGCGTTCCTACGCCGGCGAGCCGTTCCTGCGCCATCTGATCCTGGCCGCGATCGAGTCTTACCCGCAGATCCCCGTCTGCATGCACCAGGATCACGGCGCCTCCCCCAGCATCTGCTTCCGTTCCATCCAGTCCGGTTTCAGCTCGGTGATGATGGACGGCTCCCTGATGGCTGATGCCAAGACCCCGTCCAGCTACGAATACAACGTCGAGNCCACCCGCAAGGTGGCCGAACTGGCGCACGCCTGCGGCGTCTCGGTGGAAGGCGAACTGGGCTGCCTGGGTTCGCTGGAATCCGGCATGGCCGGCGAGGAAGACGGCCACGGCGCCGAGGGCAAACTGTCCCACGACCAATTGCTGACCGACCCTAACGAGGCCGCCGATTTCGTGACCAAAACCAAGGTCGACGCTCTGGCCATCGCCATCGGCACCAGCCACGGCGCCTACAAATTCACTCAGAAGCCTACCGGCAAGGTGCTGCGTATCGACCGCGTCAAGGAAATTCACGCCCGCATCCCCAATGTCCACCTGGTCATGCANGGTTCCTCCTCGGTACCAGAAGACTGGCTCGCGATCATCAACAGCTACGGCGGCGACATGGGCCAGACCTATGGCGTNCCGGTCGAGGAAATCGTCGAAGGCATCAAGAACGGGGTGCGCAAGGTCAACATCGACACCGACCTGCGCATGGCCTCCACCGGCGCGGTCCGCAAGCACTTGGCGGAAAACCGCGCCAACTTCGACCCGCGCAAGTTCCTGAAGGAAGCCACCAAAGGGATGTCCGGCATCTGCCAGGCGCGCTATGAAGCCTTTGGCGCGGCAGGCCAGGCCAGCAAGATCGGCAAGGTCTACAGCCTGGAAGAAATGCAGAAGCGCTATGACAAGGGCGAGCTGGACCCCAAGGTCAACTAAGGCCTTGGTGAACGNCTGTCACCCTGAAAGCGGCCCTCCGGGGCCGCTTTTTTACTTGGCGTAGCCGTTTCCCCGGATGTCATCGCAGCACAAGCTCCACACCCGCGCCCTCCTGGCACTCGATGGCCACACGCTGGGGCGTGAACTCCTCGCCACCGTGTTTCGGCGCTGTGTGCATCTGTGTCCGCGTCTGGACATTCTTCTGATCAACCCGCCGCGCGAACCAACCACGCTCCTCGCCGTCCTGCTGCTTCGCCTCGAGCACAGTGGCGTCGATTACCGCCTGAGCAGCGCCCACGGCGACATGGGCGAAGAGATCCTCCGTTATCTTGGGCGCTACCGGGGCATCGCCAGCGTCGCCCTGACCGATCCGGCGCAACTGAGCGTGGAGACAAGACGCTTGATCGAGCTCAAAGGCCATCAGCTCATCTTGCTCAGCGAAGCGTGAACAGGACGGCCAAGGCCAGTACGCCGCCACGGTAGAATGCCGAGCTTTCGGCAACGCCCTTTCAAACACCATGACCGACGCCCTCTACCAATCGACCATTCAGTCCCTGCCGCTGCTCCACACAGGCAAGGTGCGCGACATCTATGCGGTGGACGGCCAGCGCATGTTGATCGTCACCACTGACCGCCTGTCCGCCTTCGACGTCGTCATGCCAACCCCGATTCCAGGCAAGGGCCACGTGCTTACGGCGGTGGCGAATTTCTGGTTCAGTAAACTCGCGCAGATTCTGCCCAACCAGCTTACCGGCACCGCGCCGGAGGACGTGGTGGCGCCGGATGAACGTGCTCAGGTGGCGGGCCGCGCCAGCGTCGTCAAGCGGCTCAAGGCCTTGCCGGTGGAAGCCATCGTGCGCGGCTATCTGGTCGGCAGCGGCTGGGCCGATTACCAGAAGACCGGATCGGTCTGCGGCATCCCCTTGCCGGCCGGGCTGAAGCAGGCGGAAAAGCTGCCGCAACCGTGTTTACCCCGTCCACCAAGGCCGCCGTGGGTGAACACGACGAAAACATCGACTTTGCCCGTTGCGCCGAATTGCTCGGCGCCGACCTGGCCGTCCGGGTGCGCGATGCCGCCATCGCCCTCTACCAGGCGGCGGCGGGCTATGCCCTCAGCCGCGGCATCATCATCGCCGATACCAAGTTCGAATTCGGCCTCGACGAGCACGGCACGCTGACCCTGATCGACGAGGTGCTTACCCCCGATTCCTCGCGCTTCTGGCCGTTGGATCAATACCAGGTCGGCAGCAACCCGCCCAGTTTCGACAAGCAGTACGTGCGCGACTGGCTGACCCGGTCCGGCTGGAATAAACAGGCGCCGGGGCCGGAATTGCCCGCCGAGGTGGTGGCCCGCACCGCCGAGAAGTATGAAGAGGCGCGGCACCGCCTGATCGACTGACGCCTGCGTGGGCGCTTCGCTTCCCCCCTGGGTTGCGCTGCGCTTAACCCAGGCTACGATTACGCTTCTTCAGCCGGCATTGTGGGTTCGGGGATCACCCGTTCGGGCGGGAATTGCGCGGTGAAGGTGCTGCCCTTGCCCACGGTGCTGTCGATCTTCAGCCGTGCCTGGTGTCGTTGCAGCACGTGCTTGACGATGGCCAGGCCGAGGCCGGTGCCGCCGCTGGCGCGCGAACGGCCGCGATCGACCCGATAGAAACGCTCGGTGAGGCGGGGGAGGTGCAGCGCCTCGATGCCCTCGCCAGTGTCCGCCACGGAAAAGCTCGCGGAGCCGTTATCCGCCATGCTCCAGCGAATGCCGATCTGTCCGCCCGCCGGGGTGTAGCGCACCGCATTGGTCACCAGGTTGGCCAGGGCGCTGTAGAGCTCCTGGCTGTTGCCGATGAGGCGAGCCCGGCAATCCAGGCCAAGGCTGATCCGATGCCGCCCCTGGCTCAGGGTTTCCGCTTCGTCGGCGAGGCGTCGGGCCAGCACGGGCATGTCCACGGTTTCATCCTTGGCATCCGGCTCGCTTTCCAGCTTTGCCAGGGCCAGGAGGTCGTCGATCAGGCGGCGGATGCGCTCGGATTGTTCGCGCATCAGCGGGATGTGTTTGCGGAACTCGCCCGGCTCCGCGTCGGGCATGTCTTCGAAGGCTTCGAGAAAGCCGAGGATGACGGTAATGGGAGTGCGCAGTTCGTGCGAGACATTGGCGACAAAGTCCCGGCGCATGGCCTCCACCCGCGCCAATTCGGTGATGTCGCGCGCCACCAGCATTTTCTGCAGGCGCGGCAGCGGCACAATCTGCAGCGACAGCGTGTGTTCCCGCGCGGAGGGCGAATCCAGGGTCAGGGTGCGCGCCAGGTCTTCCGACATCAGCCATTCGACAAAACGCGAGTTGCGCAGCAGGTAGAGCACGAATTGGCCGAGGTCGCGCTTCGGCGAAAGGCCAAGCAGGCGTTCAGCGGCGGCGTTGAGCCAGACAATACGGTTGTCCTGGTCGAGGATCACCACGCCGTCCGGCAGCGAACGGGTGGCTTCCAGCATCTGTTCCAGATCGGCCGCGGTCTTTTGCTGGGCGCCCTGGCGGGCGCGCAGCAACTTTTCCAGACGGTAGAAGGCATCGCCCCAGAGACCGTCGCCGGATAACGGCGGACGCTCGGCGCTGGCAAGCCAGGCGGAGAGGCGGGAGAGCTGGCGTAGCTGGTAGATCAGATAAATCAGCAGGCCGGCCGCGAACAGCATCCAGCCGTTGCCGGCGTTCCCGCCCGTCGTCAGGATCAGCGCCAGCAGGCCGAGGGCCAGGACGAACAGCAGGGGGCGCCACCAGAAGGACATGCGGACTACGGGGAGGGGAACGCCCTGAATTCTACGTCAGGCGAGATGGCTAGCAGCCTGTCGGGCTTTGGAATCGTCGGCTGCAAATCGACCGCAGCGGCCCATTTTTCACCGGCTTTTTGCCCTATAGCCGGGCTATGCGGCGGCAAATCTGGCAAAAACTGGCCTCGCTGGGGCCGTTTCTCGCTATCGACGACCAAAGTCCGACAGACTGCTAGAAAGCCGATAGCCGGCACCGCGCACGGTCTGGATCAGGCGGTCGTGTCCGGTGGGCTCCAGGGCCGAGCGCAGGCGGCGGATGTGCACATCCACCGTGCGTTCCTCGACGAACACATGGTCACCCCACACCTGATCGAGCAGTTGCGAGCGCGAATAGACCCGTTCCACATGGGTCATCAGGAAGTGCAGCAGACGGAATTCGGTGGGGCCGAGATCGAGCGGGCTGCCATCGCCATGGACGCGGTGCGCGACCGGATCGAGCCGCAAGCCCGCGATTTCCACCGTGTCTTCGGTCATCTGCGGCGCGCGGCGGCGGAGCACGGCCTGGATGCGCGCCATCAATTCGCGCGGCGAGAAGGGTTTGGTGATGTAGTCGTCGGCACCGGTTTCCAGCCCCAGCACCTTGTCGCGCTCGTCGCCGCGCGCGGTGAGCATGATGATGGGAATGTCCTTCAGGCGCGGATCGCTACGGATTCGCCGTGCCAGTTCGATGCCGGACGCACCGGGCAACATCCAGTCGAGCAGGATCAGGTCGGGCAGGCTATCGCGCATGCGCGCGCTGGCTTCCTCGGCATCCGAAGCCACAATCACCTCATGGCCGTGATGGCCCAGGTTGAACTTGAGCAGTTCCTGAATGCCGGGTTCGTCTTCGACGATGAGAATGCTGGCGGACATGCGCGCCTCACTGAGTGGACTGGATGAGCGGCATGGTATGACGGTTGCGTGAAGGTTTTATGACGCGGGCAAATCCCGTTCCGCCGCGCGCGCGGCGGTGAGGCCCTGGGCCATGGCCGTGGCTACCGAGGGTTGCGGTGAATCGGTGACATCCCCGGCGGCGTAGATGCCGGGGACGCTGCTGCGCTGCCAGGCATCCACATGCAAGTAACCGTTGCCGGTGAGTGCCGGGCGGATCGCCGGGTCGAACCGCGCCAGCACCTCGGTGTTGGGCAAATAACCATACATCACCAGGAGCCAGTCGAAGGCGCGCGCGTGCTCCGGCCAGGTCGCGATGACGCGGTTGTCACCACAGGCCAGCCGGGGCAACGAACAGTGCGCGCGCAATTCGATTTCATCGTGTGCCTGGCAGGCCGCGATGAAGGGGCGCCGCGCGGAAAATCCGGCGCGGGTACAGACCACGGCGCGATTGCCACGTTCGGCGAGGAACAGCGCGTGGTCGAGCGCGTTGTCGCCACCGCCCAGAATCAGCACGTCGGTATCACGAATGCCGTCGCGGATGGTGTTGGAAAGCGGGCCGATGATGGCGCGTGGGCAGAGGGCGGCGAATTGCGCCAACGCCGGGGTGGCGCGCGGGCGCGTGCCGGTGGCGAGCACGATGGCGTCGGCCGCCTGGGTGCGGCTGCCCTCGGCGCCAGCCAGAGTCAGCAGGAAGCGGTTGCCACTGCGCTGCACCTGGGTGACCTCCGCGCGGAAGTGGGTGGTAAGGGGCAACTCGCGGTAATGCGCCGCCAGCCGCTGTGTCATCTGCTCGCCGGTTTCTCCGGGAAAACCCAGCATCCACAGATTGGGATGGAAGTTGCTGCGTTGGGCGCCGCCGAGATGGTCGCCGCGTTCAATGGCTACCGGCGTCAAGCCGAACGACAGGCAGGCATTGGCGCAGGACATGCCGGCGGGGCCGGCGCCGAGGATGGCGACAATCATGAGGGGGTGCGAGTTGCCGTTATCATGGCCGGCAAAACTAGCACAGCCGCCATGACCTCACTACCCATTCCCGCTCCCGAAGCCCTAGCCCATAGCGCCCGCCTGGTCGAACTGATCCGCGCCGAGATCGCCGCTAGCGGCGGCTGGTTGCCTTTTGCGCGTTATATGGAACTGGCCCTCTACGCGCCCGGCCTCGGTTATTACGCCAGCGGCACCGCCAAACTAGGGACGGCGGGGGATTTTGTCACCGCGCCGGAAATGACCCCCCTGTTCGGCCGCGTCCTGGCGCGGCAGATCGCCAGCGTGCTGGAAGCGACTGGCGGCGATATTCTCGAACTCGGCGCTGGTAGCGGCCACCTGGCGCTCGATCTGCTACTGGAACTGGAGAGCCTGGGGAGGCCGCCGGAACACTATCTGATCCTGGAAGTCAGCCCCGACCTGCGTGC
>Ga0051980_10004514_pt1 | contig 10496 bp, 9 predicted proteins | sample CryGey13umfilter_2_FD_55014 | JGI IMG/M metagenome (GOLD analysis project Ga0051980, IMG submission 55014) | Groundwater microbial communities from aquifer in Utah, USA - Crystal Geyser 4/9/14 3 um filter | ecosystem: Environmental > Aquatic > Deep subsurface > Groundwater | place: USA: Utah...
GCTCCACTTTTACCGATATGCTACCCCAGTTTTCTAAAACATTGCTTTATGCGTTTATTATGAACGTATTAGCGGTTTGGAGTTATAAGAAAACCAATGGATAGCTTTTCCTNATACATCCTAATCACTTTATTTTTTTATCTAGGTAGCAACTGTTTAATAAAATAACACTAAGTAACAAAGGTTACTGACACCTCTTGTTTAGCGACGTACTTTTGCCCAGTAAAATGGAAATAATAATGAAAACATACCTCCTTCTATTTATTGTGCTCCTTTCAGGAAGTTTTTTGAATGCGCAACAGCAAANAACACTTTCAAAAGAAGAAATGCTTGCAAAGCTTTCTGAAAACAACCAAAGCATTAAAATTTCGCAGCAAGAATTTATGGAAGCACGCTCAGATTTCAGACAGACAAATGCTTTATTCATTCCAAATATTTCCATTTCGCATACGGGTACCTCTACCAATAATCCTGTGTATGCTTTTATGGCAAAATTAAATCAAGGAGTATTTTCTGAAAGCGATTTTGCCATTGATAACCTCAACAATCCNAAAGCAATAGACAATTTTACCACAAGCATTTCCTTTGAACAACCGCTTATCAATGTGGATGGTTGGAAACAACGAAGTGCCGCAAAATATGTGATGGAGGCAACACAATATCAAAATGCATTTAAAAAAGACGAACTTTTACTGGAAGGAGAAAAAACCTATATGATGTTGCAATTATCCTATAAGGCGGTATCCGTATTAGAAAAAGCACAAAAAGCAGCTCTTGAAAACCTGAAAGTAACCCGAAAATATTTTGAACAAGGTTTATTGCTTCAGTCCGATGTTTTAGATGTGGAACTGCGTGTAAATGAGGTAGAAAACCAACTTGAAAATGCAAAAAGCAATGTAAAAAATGTATCCGACTATTTGCATTTCTTGATAAATGAAACACCCGATTCGGTATTCATTCCGTCAGATAGTTTAGGTATTGTGCCTAATGCGATTGCAAAAGTGGATCAAATTTCCACTTCAAGGGCAGATATTTTGGCAATAGAAAAAGGCACGCAAGCGTATAAAATGAAAAATCAATCCGACAAGATGGCATTTTTGCCAACCTTAAACGCTTTTGGCAATTATGAACTTTATGACAACCAGGTATTTCAGGGTGCCACTAACAGTTATTTTATTGGAGCCAAATTAAATTGGGATATTTTACAGGGTACCAAGCGTTTTGGAAAATCGCAAAAAAGTAAAGCAGAATTAGACAAATCTATGCTGCAATATGAGCAATATGTAGCTAAAAGTCAATTAGAGCTCAACAGGGCAAAACGCAGCCTAGACGATGTNCAAAACAAGCTAAAAAGAGCCGGATTAGCTCTTGAACTTTCTGAGGAATCTTTTCGCATTCGCACCAACAGATTTGAAGAAGGTTTAGTAAAAACTAGTGATTTACTAACATCTGAAGCACAATATGCCCAAAAACAGTTGGAATACTATCAAACCATTTATGAATATAACGTGGCCAATGCCTATGTACACTTTTTAACTAAATAAGACGATGAAAAAAATACAATTCCTTTTTATGTTGCTATTTGCTGTAATAATCACTTCCTGTGGCGGAGACAAAAAAAATGAAGCAACACAATTGCCTGCTATATTGGTGCAAGTAAACGAAGNTTCCGAAAGCACCACTTCACAGTATATAAGCGCCAGTGGGACTGTTGAGGCCGAAAACAGCGCAACACTTAGCACCCGAATGATGGGATTTGTGAACAAAGTACACGTAAAAACCGGACAGGAAGTTCGTGATGGCCAACTAGTAGTGAGCATCAACAACACCGATTTACAAGCGAAAAAAGCCCAAGCAGAAGCAGGGGTTTTACAAGCTGCCGCAGGGTTCAACAACGCTAAAAAAGATTACGACCGTTTTGTTAATTTATTTCAGCAGCAAAGTGCCACGCAAAAAGAGTTGGACGATATGACTTCTCGTTTTGAAATGGCAAAAGCAGGATTAGAAGGTGCAAAACAAGTAAAAAAGGAAGTCCTTGCACAGTTTTCTTATGCAAACATTACGGCGCCATTTTCAGGAATAGTAACCAATACTTTTGTAAAAGAAGGCGATATGGCAAATCCGGGAATGCCTTTGTTAAGTGTAGAAGGTATTTCAAAATTGCAAGTAAAAGCAATGGTTTCTGAAGGCAACATTACCGCTATTAAAAATGGAATGCCTGTAAAAGTACTTCTAAAATCGATGAACAAAGAAGTAGATGGAAAAGTTTCTGAAGTAAGCCTTTCGGCCAAAAATACTGGTGGCCAATATGTAGTAAAAATAAATCTTGATGAAAATGACGCCTCTATTTTATCGGGAATGTTTGTTAATGTGCAATTTCCTGTAGAAAAAGTTGCAGCAAGTGCTAATCAAAATGAGGTGCTTTTAGTACCTGAAAGCGCATTAGTAACCTACGGACAACTCACAGGAATTTATACCATAGGAAATGAAAACACTGCTATTTTAAGATGGTTGCGCACTGGAAAAACCTACGGAAATCAAGTAGAAGTACTTTCCGGATTAACAGCAGATGAAAAATATATCATTTCAGCGGAAGGTAAATTATTTAACGGCGCAAAAGTGGCTATTAAATAATAAAACAGTTGAATTATAAGTGAATTTGACTACAACAATTTCAAATTAAAATTATGAAAGAAGGAATTTCAGGTAAAATAGCCGGGTTTTTCATCCACTCCAAATTGACCATTTTATTGATGGTGGCATTGATGGCTATTGGCATTTATAGTTCATTTCTTATACCAAGAGAGGAAGAGCCACAAATAAATGTGCCTATGGCAGATATTATGGTGGGATATCCGGGGGCAAGTCCTACAGAAGTGGAAAGCCGCGTGATAAAACCATTAGAAAAAGTCATTTCAAATATCAAAGGAGTAGAGCACATTCACAGTATGGCAATGAACGGTCAAGCAATGCTTATTGTTCAGTTTTATGTGGGTGAAGATGTAGAGCGTTCCTATGTAAAGCTGTATGACGAGTTGATGAAACACCAATCTATGTTTCCACAAGGTGTATATGCGCCTATTGTTAAAACCCGTTCTATTGANGATGTTCCAATGCTTGGCTTGACACTTTGGAGTGAAAACTACAACGATTTTGAAATTCGTCAGATTGCGGAAGAAGTAACTTCTGAAATAGAAAAGGTAAAAGATGTTGCCATTACTAAAGAAATAGGAGGCAGAAACCGGGAGCTGAAAGTGATTTTAGATTTGGATAAAATGGCNGAAAATGGNGTNGATGCATTGGGCATTATGCAAATGATACAAGCCAATAACAGCAGCTCACAATCAGGTAGTTTTGTTCAAAATGATCAAGAATTTTTGATTACCACGGGGCAGTTTCTAAAAACCGCCGAAGATGTTGAAAATTTAGTGATTGGGGTAAATCAAAATATGCCGGTATATTTAAGGCAAGTGGCAACCATACAGGACGGACCTTCCACAGCCGCAAGTTATGTATCCTTTGGCTATAGCAAAGCTAATGAAAATTATAAAAACGCACCCTCAGAATATCCCGCTGTTACCATCTCTATCGCAAAAGTAAAAGGTGCCGATGCGATGAAAATTTCAGATAAAATTTTAGCCAAAGTAGAAGTCCTAAAACAAAACTTAATTCCAAAAGATGTTCATGTAGAAGTAACCAGAAATTATGGGGAAACAGCATCAGACAAAGTAGGCGAATTGTTGTTGCATTTAGGAGTTGCCATTATTGCGGTTACGATTTTAGTGATGCTTGCTATGGGCTGGCGTGGTGGTTTAGTCGTGTTTTTTTCTGTGCCTTTAACCTTCGCTCTTACCTTATTTAGTTATTTTATGCTAGATTATACTCTAAATCGTATCACTCTTTTTGCATTGGTTTTTGTGGTAGGTATCGTAGTGGATGACAGTATCATCATAGCTGAAAACATGCACCGGCACTTTAAAATGAAGCGATTGCCCTTTAAACAAGCTGCCATTTATGCCATTAATGAAGTGGGAAATCCAACTATATTAGCCACTTTTACGGTGATAGCCGCTATTCTTCCTATGGCATTCGTGTCAGGGATGATGGGTCCTTATATGAGTCCGATGCCAATTGGAGCTTCTATAGCTATGATTTTGTCTTTGTTTGTTGCATTAACGGTCACTCCATATTTAGGCTATCATTTATTGCGCGAAAAGGACAAACAAAAAGACAAAGAGGAAGATGGACTTCACACCAATAAAATTTACAAAATATACAACAAAATAGAGCGGCCATTTTTAGAAAGCAAAACAAAACGTTTTGTTATGTTGGGCATAACCGTGATATTGCTTTTTGGCTCCGTACTATTGTTTTTTACAAATTCGGTTGTGGTAAAAATGTTGCCATTTGACAATAAAAATGAATTCCAAATAGTTATTGATATGCCCGAGGGTTCTACTTTAGAGCGCACATCAGCGGTAACTAAAGAAATTGCTCAGTATGTATCGACGGTTCCGGAAGTAGTAGATTATCAAAATTATGTTGGCACTTCAGCACCGATTACCTTCAATGGATTGGTTCGTCATTACGATTTACGCGGCGGGAGTAATATGGCCGATATTCAAGTGAATTTATTGCATAAATCAGAAAGAACACTACAGAGCCACGACATCGCAAAACAAGTGCGTCCTNAAATTCAAAAAATAGGCAAAAAATATGGTGCCAATGTAAAAATTATTGAAGTGCCGCCGGGACCTCCAGTATTATCTACCTTAGTTGCTGAAATTTATGGTCCCAACTATAAAGAACAAATAAAAGTAGCCCGTCAAGTAAAAGGGATACTTCATAATACGGTAGATATTGTTGACATCGATTGGATGGTAGAAGACCATCAACTGGAATATAAACTGGAAGTTGACAAAGAAAAAGCTATGCTTCAAGGCATTGCAACGCAACAAATAGTTGGAAATTTGACCTATTTACTGCAAGAATACCCAATTTCTAATTTGTATGATGAAACCTCAAATGACAATATTGGTATTGTTTTATCACTAGACGACACCAATAAAACGAGTTTACAAGACATCCTGCAATTAAAAATTAAAGGAAGTCAAGGCAATGTAGTGCCAGTAAGCGATTTGGTAAATATAAAAGAAGACACTTTACAAAAAACCATTTATCGCAAGGACCAAAAACAAGTAGTGTATGTAACCGCTGATATGGCTGGAGAATTGGAAAGTCCGGTATATGCCATTTTAGGAATGAATGAAAAACTGAAAGAAATTAAATTGCCTGAAGGATATACCATAAATGAACTCTATGCACAACAACCTACTGACGAACGAGATTTTACAGTGAAATGGGATGGCGAATGGCAAATAACATTAGAGGTTTTTCGTGATTTGGGCACCTCCTTTTTAGTGGTTATCATCATTATTTATATGTTAATTGTAGGATGGTTTCAAAATTTTAAAACCCCGATGGTAATGATGGTGGCGATACCACTTTCCTTAATAGGCGTTGTGCTTGGGCACTGGCTTTTAGGAGCATTCTTTACCGCAACATCTTTTATTGGTATGATTGCTTTGGCGGGTGTTATGGTAAGAAATTCGGTTTTGCTTATTGATTTTATTGAAATCCGACTCAATGATGGCATTCCTTTAAAACAAGCCATTATTGATGCTGGGGCAGTGCGAACCACACCCATATTATTAACTACAGGTGCTGTGGTCATTGGAGCCTCTATTATCTTATTTGATCCAGTATTTCAAGGTTTGGCTATTTCCTTAGTGGCTGGAGCAATCGTTTCCACCCTGCTTACTTTGGCTGTAGTGCCTATTATCTATTACATGACAGAAAGAAAGAAATGGGAAACCACAGAAATTACAATGGAAGAAAACCAAAAAGAAAATGAAACGAACGATAATGTCTAACTCAATAATTTCGCAAGGTTCTTTTTTAAAGAAATAGCGATACAAAACCTCTATGAAACTACTAGTTATTACCGCCATAAAAGAGTTTAAAAAAACAGTAATACAAACGCTTAAAGAAGCTAATGTTGAAAATTTTTCTTACAGAAATGTCACAGGATATAAGGACTTAACGGAGCATTCTGTAGAAGACAATTGGTTTGCCGGTGAAATGAATGAAACCGAGTCGGTATTGTTCTTTGCATTTGTAAAAAAAGATCTTGTAAATCCTTTATTTGCTATTATTACTGCGTTTAATGTCAAACAAAAAACTGCTTCTAAAATACATGTAGCCGTTTTAAGTATAGAAAAAGCGATAGGTTAGGGCAAGAAACTAGAACCAAACATAAAAATGAAANTAGAAAACTACTTCATACTAATGAATTATTAATTAAAAAATAGAAATATGTTAAACAGAGTTGTACGCGGCATTGCCGGAACATTTATACTAATCAGTTTGTTATTAGCTATCTACGTAAACATAAATTGGTTATGGTTTACAGCCTTTGTAGGCGTAAACTTATTACAATCTTCTTTAACCAAATGGTGTCTTTTAGAAGATATCCTAAAGAAATTTGGTATAAAAAATACCGNCGGCAATTGTTGTAATTAAGTTTTTACAACAAAACATAGTATTTCTGTTTAGCATTTAAACAGTGTCCAACCGAAATATAGAAAATTTAAACAACAATCCTTGTTTTATATATGTTTTCCCCAAGTATATAGAATTTTGGGGTGTTGTTTTTTATATATATAGTCTTCTCTTAGGAAGCAAAATTTGCAGTTACTTTATAGAAAAGTTGTGGGGTATCAAAAAAACCTGCTTTGTACGGTAAATTGCCGTACATTTGCTTANAATAAGTTTGCTATGGAAGCACAGTTAAGTAAAGACGAACGAATAGAGTTAAGAGTATCCTCTACTGACAAAAAAATTTTCAGAAGAGCTCAAAAGCTCAGTGGAGACAAGTCATTTAGTAGCTTTATTGTTCGAATAGTGAAACAACAAGCTGAAGAAATCGTTGCTAAAAACGATAGAATAATTGCTACTGAGAAAGACCGTGAAGTTTTTTTTGATGCCGTATTTGGTAATACAAAACCAAATCAAAATTTGGTAGAAGCCGCTAAAAGATACAAATCAAAAAAATCCTGAATTTGAATATTTCGATATTAGATAAAACCTACAATAGAAAGAGTTTTGAATGCGAAGAACAACCACTAACCAATTATATTCAAAATCAGGTTAGTCAGGACATAAAGAAAAAGCTTGCAATATGTTTCGTTGCAACGGACAAAGACAAAAATGTAATTGGCTACTATACGCTTACAAGCGAAAGTCTTGGAAGGGAACTTATACCTGAAAAGTATATCAAAAAAGTACCCAAGAATTATAATGCTCCTGTAATCCTGCTCGGTCGATTAGCTAGAGACATAAAAGAAAAAGGAACAGGTCTTGGAGAACATCTTCTCTTAGATACGTTATTTAGAGCTTTTACTTTATCGGAAGAAAGTATTGGAGCTATGGCTGTTGTTGTCAATCCAATCAACGAATATGCAGTGAAGTTTTATGAAAAGTATGGTTTTGAACAGCTACCCGATAGTGAAAAAATGTTCCTTCCAATGAGTACAATAAAACAGATAATTTGAAATAAAAACGCACGACAATAATGGCTAAAAAACATAGAGCGGATAGTGCTATAAGCAAGATAGGGGTTCTTAACAAACTTAGTTTCATCGGACAAGTATACAGCTCCGAAATGACCTGTATTTCTTAGCCGAAACCGATATTTACAGAAAAATAAGAAAAGTTAAATTCTATGATACACTTCCTCAAATGGTACCCGAAACCTGGAACCATAAATGCCTTTTTCATCGCGAATGCCGCAACCTATTACCATATTTATTTCCGCCGAAGAAGGCAAATGAAGGATTTTCTTTATTTTTAAAGTATCGCTTCCTTCCATCGGGCAGGTATCATAGCCTATGGCCGCCATGCTAATCATAAAGTTTTGTGCTGCGAGAGCNGCGCTTTTGTGTGCCACAATGCGCATATCACTTAATCGCGTTTGCCGGTAAATAGGCCTAAAAAGACCAACAACCTGAAATAGTATATATTTTAAAAAACCAAGGATGCCAAGAAAGTCCAAGTAAGTAAATGGAATAAGTTTTTTGTAATAAGTAGTTGCCATTTTCTTTTGCTTTAGCAAGTGTTCATCCTGTGGGGATTGGTTAAAAGCAGTTTCTAAAAATTGTAAATTGGCTTTAGCGCGTTTGCTCCATAGGTCTTTTCGCACTACAATAACAACCAACTGTTGCGCGGTTTTGGCAGCATTTTGGTCAAAACAGGCAAAAGAAACTTTTTTTAACACAACGGAATCGGTAATGTGGTAAAACTCCCAAAGTTGCAGGTTACTGCTTGTGGGTGCAAGCGTTGCGTTTTGCAAACACTGTTTTACTTTTTCAACCTCGATGGATTCCTTTTTATATACACGGCATGAGCGCCTGTAGGCGATGGCTTCTGAAACTGTTTTTTCCATGGAGACAGGTTTTTTATTGAATGACCAAGGTACTTATTTATGGTTTATTTTTTTCTTTTTATAAAGTTGATTTNATCAGAAAACTCAAAAAAAGATGAAAACCCCTACAAAATTTCAGGAAAAACCCTCTTGTTTGCTATCTCCTAAATGGTGCATCTTTGAAATAACAAAAATGGGTATGGCAATTTTTGTTATTATAGAATTTTTAGCNATAAAATTTAAAATCTTTTTACCAATGACAACAATAAATTTTAAAGAACGGTACAAAATGATATTACGTAAAAATAATATCACTGTTGAGGAGATGAAAGAATTTAATAATGCCATTAAGGCTTTTGTAATGATGCATCCAAACTGGAAAGAAAATAACCACTNCAACAGGAANGAAAAAGAACTTGCTTCTTAAAAAAAGAAAGTAGAAATAAAAATAAGATTTTTGGATCCCGATGGAGAGGAAAGAAAATCGAAATTAGAAGATGTCAAAGCTACATATAAACTNGATGCTTTTATTTTGATTAAAGAAAGAAATAGAAATTTTCATACACGTTTATAAGTGTTCTTAACATCTTTAAAAAAAAAGCAGGAAACTTTGGTTTCCTGCTTTTTGTTTAAGAAGAGTACCTTAATTTAACAACTGGAAACGTTGCATTAGTTCGGTCACTTTTTTTTCTGCAATAACAAGCCCTTTTATAAACTGACTAGGAAACAAGTTTGTCTTTTGAAGGGTTTCATAATAGGAAATTCCTTCTAAAAGGCTTTTTCCAAAAGCATTAAGATTTCGTGCACCCTTTTTATCTTGTGTTTGCATTGCATCCAGCATTTCTTGATAATAGTCTATATACAATTCCAATTCCTTAATAAACATNTGAGGACGGTTGGAATTTGTAACGAGGTTTGCTCTGCCGTAAATATGATCGGTCATTTCCTGAAGGGTGGCTATTTTGGAATAATTGGCAATATTGGGTCCGGGGCAAATGTTTACTGCGGTAAGTTTTTTAACAAAAGGAATTTTATAAGCTACGGATGCAGCATTGCTAAGACCAATACACAAACATTCTTTGGAAATGACTTCTTCAACCTGTTTTTTGTATTCTTGGTCTTGCAGACCGGCATTTTCAAGTTGTTTTAGCTTTAATTTTTGATATTTTTTTGAAGCAGTGCAAATAGGCTCTTTAGTAAATTCAGTATTCGATACTAGATATTTTTCGGTGCAAGGACTGCCTGGAGTACCTTTTTGTATGCGTTCTAATTTTTCTTTGTCGGCACCTGTATTTTTTAAATAGTTAAATCGCACTCCCAGCGGGGAGTTATTGCTTAAAAAAACATCCTTTTCTTTTGCTTTACTCAGTAATTGCAGGGTTTCTTCATCTACAGTAGTTGCTTCGGGGCAAAGCAAAAATGGAGTTCCCCATCCGGTGCTGTCCATGCCGTAATGCGATTGAAGGAACTGCGCTTCCTCAAAAGTGCCAATACCGCCTTGAACTGTTATTTTTATGGGATGTGGTTTTTCAAAACCGGCTTTTCCTTTTGCGAGTAAGTAGGGGTTATAAAGACCAAAAAGTTCTTGAGCAAGTTCTGTTTTTCTATTTTTGAATTCCTGCAGAATAGGTCCTAAAAGCAATCCTTGCGTAGCGAAGGCGTGACCTCCACAGTTTAATCCGGATTCTATGCGAAATTCACTTACCCAAATGCCTTTTTTAGCTAGATATTTTCCTTGAATTAAAGCAGAGCGATAATCGCTTACTTTTATGACAACTCTTTTTTCAAAATTTCCCCAAGCTTTGGCATCAAATTCAGCGAAGTTTTCCAGATAATTATACAAACTCGGATTCATTCCTGCTGAAAAAATTACGGCAGAATTTTTCAGACTGCTTTCCGCATACGCCTTTAAAGCTTCTAAAGCATCAGAGCCATTTTCAATAGTATAGCCATTTTTATCGACATTGTTTTTGTCCACTTTCGTCATGATATTCACCTCAATAATTCCAGGTTT
>Ga0051980_10004520_pt1 | contig 10484 bp, 8 predicted proteins | sample CryGey13umfilter_2_FD_55014 | JGI IMG/M metagenome (GOLD analysis project Ga0051980, IMG submission 55014) | Groundwater microbial communities from aquifer in Utah, USA - Crystal Geyser 4/9/14 3 um filter | ecosystem: Environmental > Aquatic > Deep subsurface > Groundwater | place: USA: Utah...
TTCGGAGCCATCCTGATCTTGCTTGCCGAGCTTTACATAGGCTATGCCGGGCATCGTAGAGAGGACCTTGGCCATTTTGGCAAGTCCCATCTGTTCCTGCAGTTCCTCAAGACGAAGGGCCTCTGATCCTATCGCCACACATGCCTCGCTTTCTTCCGCAGGCCATAGTAGGCGATAGAGGTGCTCCCCCTGTATGTGTTGCAGGGCCGGCTTATCCTTGCATTCATCGCTCCTGCCCTGGAGCCATCCTGCGGGACCGTCAACCGAAGCACCTGATTTCCTATTGATGCTTATGCCCCTGAGTCCCGCCTCCCTGGAGAAGGCGGCAAGTTCATCGCTCGAAAATGGCTCCACCTGATCCAGGTATGACACAAAACGCGCTGTATTGCCGAGAAGTCCCTTGAGGATGTCTTCCGTCGCCTCTCTGGTCATGACGGCCGCCTCGGCATTTCTCTGTATGACGCCTGCAACCATGGACGCATGGGCCAACGCATGGGCTTCCATCGCCTCTTTTGCCTGCCGCATCTGCCAGAGATGATACCCGGCTGATGCCGCAAAGAAAACCCCGAAGGCCAAAAGGTTGGCAACCCACAGGGGGAATGGCTTTTTACCTGCCACCTCTCCCTCCTCTGCCGCCAAAGCCTCCGCCGTGACCCATGCCGCCCGATCCGCCCAGTCTGCGCCTTACACCCGTAGGATCTGAACCCGCGCCTCCTCCGGAAACAGCCCGGACGGAGCCTGCCTGGAAGAGCCTGGTCAGTAAATCCCTGTCTCCCCAGACGCGCACCATATCGCCCACGGAAATCCCGAAGGGTACTTTCCCATCCTTGAAGCCCACCAGAATCTCTTCTTCCTCTCCTACCGGGATCACCGTAATGGTTCCCTTTTCGGGTCCGATGGAGACCACTCGCCCCACAAGGGCGTCCTCGGCAATTGCATTTGCCGCCGCGATAAGGAAAATGAGGTTTAATATGAACAGGATACGCCGCATTCAGTCATTACCTGAGTATATGATTCCCCCCCTGCCGTTGAATCATTCCGGCTGAGGTCCGCTCCCGCAAAAAGCCGCCATCTTCCGAAAAACCTCGAAAGACGAAGGGAAATAAAAGCGCCTTTGTCCCTGCGCGATTCGTGAAACCAGGAGGATCTGACCGAGGCGTTGAAATCAGCGGCCCATAGATCCTCCCACCTCTTCTCAAGCGATGCGCCTAATTCCGCGATGTCTCTCGTCTCTTCGGATCTGGAGGAATCAAGCCTTGAATACGATCCGTATATGCCCAGCGATAATGAGGGAGATAACGCAAGATCCAGATCGGCCCCAAGGGTAATTAGATTGTCTTCGCGGCCGGGATAAACAACCGGTTGTCCGTCGGTGTTTCCAGTACTTCCGCCTGGCGTCCCTTGCCCCTGCCCGCCGCCGGGGCCTTTCCCATTCCGAAAAGAAGCGCGGCCCATACCGCCTCTTCCAATATGGCTGCCGCCGTCCGCCCTTCCCCCGTAACTAGAGGCTTCATTGAGATAATCAAGCCTCCTTACGCCTGTGCGGAGTGTAATAACAGCACTCCGGCTCGCAAACCAGGCAAGGCCCAGATCGGCAAAAACCTCGTTTCTTTCATCTTCATCCACCAGATAATCACGGTAGATAACGGCTCCCACTGAAACGGCAGGGATCAAGGCTCCATGGAACAGGGGGAATGACAACTCGGGTCCCGCCTCCAGTCTATAATTGTCCCCCAGGGAAAAATGATCACGATATGATGCGCTTGCGGCTATTCCAAGATTAGCGCGATTGGTGGAGATGAGTCTATGGGAGGCAGAAACCCCGTAAGCCGCAAAGAAAGAGCCTTCCTCATCTTCGTAACGCGCCGGATTGCTGTCATATCCGGCGGAGGAGGTTAGCGTGAGTTCAGCCGCATGTAGGCTGTAGACACGGAAGAGGAGTATCAGGGAAAAAAAGAAGGGGAACCACAACCGCTTAGTGAACCACGCTGGTAAGGCACCCCTTCTCAATTACCTATTCCTCGCAGCCTTTCTTGTTCATCTTGAGCTTTGCCTTTCTCCAGAGGGGAAGGCCCGTATCCGGATCGCGGAGCTGGATGCTGGCCCCGGGCTCATCTTCCTCGTTTATAAAAGTTATCTTAAATGCGACGTTAAATGCAAGCTCGCCGACCGTGATCTTATAACCTTCGACTGTGATGACGTCAGTTACGTCAGGTCGAGACACTCCCATCAGGTCCCAGTAACGCTGCGGGCCTATGCCGCTGATAACGACGCTGAATTCCTCTCCGCCTTCATCGCCGACATAAAGAACAAGGCCCTGACCGTCATTACACTCCACAACTGTGCCGGTATATTCAAAAGGAATCCCCTGCAACAGATCATGTTTCGGCGCCGGCCCGGTTCCATCCATAACACCCTTGCCGTTTCCCGCAAGTGCCCACATAGGGCTAAGCAATATAAGAGCCAATACTGCAAAGACAGCACCCATTCTATTTTTCATTATCAATTCCTCCTTTTCCTTCCAATGCCTGTTGATTATTTTACTTCCGAGGCAATTGCAAAATTCACAGTTTCGTCATTCCCCGACTTGATCGGAGAATCCAGTCTATCCTTGAAGCAATTCTTATGGATTCCGGCTCCCGGATCGGGGCCCGGGACAGGCTCCGCCGGGATGACTAGTGGTAATGTTTTTGCAATTTCCTCTTTCAATTACCTTTTTCACCTTGTTCATCATTCACCACTCATCATTCATAATTTATTATTTATCTGCTTCGTCCATTTCCGTTCCCTCGGCCGGTGCCATCGCAAACCCCAGAGGCGCCTCCCTGCCCATTGCTGGTTGTTTGAGTTCCCAGGTTCTGCTGCCTCATCCTGCTGCGAACCTGCGCCATGTCTCCGGTTGCTTGACCGCGGTTTTCTCCTCGTTGCCACATATTGCCGACCGATGATCCGTTCCGGCCGGCAAGGGCCTCATCACTGCCAAATGAATATAGGGCAAGGGCCAATAGGCATGCCGAGCCAAGGGAAACCCATCTTTTCTTCAAATCCTTCTCACCTCCTTTCTCATTAATGAAACCTCTTCCGTAAAAGTGATGCCTAAATCAAAATTGCTCTTGTCTAATGAGTCGATGCCTTTCGCTCACAAAAGCTCAAGCATCGTTTGGGATGGAATTATTCAAGGATTGTGCCAAACAATATATTGCTCAATATCAGCATGTTATCTGCATGGCTGGATCATAGGATTCGACAATCAGGGAAAACCTCGACAGGATTGTCGAACGAAATGATGAGAGAGAAAGGAATAGCGATGGATAATAAATAAGATAAATATGACAGGTTAATATCAAATAAAGAATATATTAGGTCAATCAGCGGACTTGAGGTAAATACGAACGGTGGTTCCCAGGTCAGGCGCGGATTCCACCTCAATATGGCCTCCGTGGTTTCTTACAATTCCATATACGGCTGCCATTCCGAGACCCCTTCCCTGAAACTTGGTACTGAAGAAGGGCTCGAAGACCCTGGACAGGGTTTCAGTGTCCATTCCACTGCCGTCGTCCTGGATCATTACGCACACGTATCTGCCGGGCTCAGGACGCACATCAAGGATGGAGTCTTTCTCCGACAGCTCTATATTTCTGCAGCGAACCGTTATCTTGCCTTCCCCTTCTATGGCCTCGGAGGCATTTGCAATTAAAGCGGACAATACCATCTGTAACTGGGTTACATCCACATTTAAGTTGTGCAACCCATCAGGGATGTCTTTTTCCATAGTCACGGGCGCCTTTACCATATCTCCCGTCAGCTCGATCGCGGTGCTAACCAGCTCACCGGCTGCAATTTTTTTCGGCTGGTACTTGCCTCCCCTCGCATATCCCAGAAGCTGGGCCGTCAGACCTACCATCCTGTCCTTCATGGATTTGATATTGTTCAGGTATCGTGGCCTCTTTTCAGGAGCTAAAGATGGAGACTCAATGGCCTCAATACTCAGGCTTACCACGCTCAGGGCATTGTTAAACTGATGAGCCACCCCTCCTGCCAGTGTTGCTATGGCATCCGTCTTCCTTGCCTCATGGAGCCTCCTTTCAAGTTCCCTCTTTTCCCCCTCAATGCGCCTGCGCTCAGTTATATCACGGCTTACCCCGAGGATCTTCGATGGCCTCCCATTCTCGTCCCGCATGAAGGTCACCGTGACCTCGACCCACCCAAAAGAACCGTCTTTTCTCGTTTGCTCTACCTCGATTGTAAGTGATCTGGCAGGATCAACTCCAGGGGAGCCGTCTCTTGCAAGTTCCGATGCGAGGTAACCCTTTACCTCCTGAAAAGAAGAAGGAGAAAGGGTCTCCTCCATGCTCATTTCCATCGCTTCTTTCTGAGAGAAGCCCCTCACCCTGAAAACCGACGGGCTCATGTATTCATACCGCATGGTTGTCAGATCAATCGTCCAGATGATATCCGAGATATTGTCGGCGATAAGTCTATACTTGAGTTCGGATTCCCGAGCGAGACTCTCCGCCTCGCTTCGTGAGGCTACCTCTTGCTCAAGACTCTTTCTTACCTCAAGGAGAAGATCCTTTTCCTCGGAAAGAGATCGGGAAATATCCCTTTCCTTGTCTGCCGCAAATTCTATACCCCTTACCATCACAGCGGCCGCGGAAGCCACGATAAGGTTGAGGACGACAAAGTTAGCCCCTGCCGTAACGGCGCGAATTCCGCTCAAATAGTAAGGAATACTCGCTTCGAGATGCCCGCTGTAGTAAAGGCTCCCCAGGGCCGCAAGGGTTACGGCATTAAGCAGAACCGCCATGAGAGCAGCTCTCAGTCCGATAAGAAGGCCGGACATGGCACCGAAGGTAAAAAGCCAGACCGGCCCCCCGCTCATGATACCGGCGTTGAAGATGATGGAAACTCCAAGGCCATAGAACCCCATCACGACTATAGAAGCCCTAATATTGTAGGATAACCTCTTGAGCAGGAGTAAAGAAACACCCAGTAAAAAAGCGGAGCAATCGAGGATCAGAAGCTTCCAAAGCTTCTCCTCTAAGGCAAGGAAAAACGCAGGCACCGCTGCAAGGGCAGAGAGGAGCACTGCCGTTCCTAGCACGGCCAGAAGTATTCGTTCTCTCCAATAGATAAGACCTTGCTCGGGAAGTAAGCCCCTTCTCGCGCATTCTTCGGCCAGCAGACCGGAGAGCTTTTTTCTTATGCCTACCATATTGTTTGGATTTTCCTCACCCAATTAACGACCCCTGCTATGAGAGCGGGGTGCCGTCTTCCCTCCTTGACCGACGTTACATTATTGGCACGGAATCCGGCCGGCTTTTATTGATCCAGGCCCGCATATCAAGGTCCGAAAAATGCCTCGCCGTCATGACGACTCTACCTCAAGCCACGGAAAATGCACCCTGGAGATTCAAAATCAGGCCTTGGAGCCGAAGATTTTCTTGAATCTTTCAAGTTGCTTTCTGGGAGTCACCGTGGGCCTTTCATAAACCGGCATGTCCTTGTCTATCCCGAAGAGATACCTGGCTATATTTTTGAGTGCACCTAGATCATAGCGGGACATCATGGCGATGGTCTCCATCTGAGGTGAGCCGCCTCCGTGAAGGCCGGCTACCTGATTGACCGTGGCAAGCTCGGATACCACCAGATTCTCAATACCCCTGAAGCAGCGATGCTGGTCTTCCGCCGATATCTTGGGGTTTCGCATCATATATTTATTGGCAAGGGGGCCTGTCTCCTTGCTGAAAAACTCCTCCTCAAAGGGCATGGTAGCGCAGAGTCCTCCCGCCAGGTCAGCGACTATCTTGAACTCGTTATAGATCTCTTCCCCGGCCAATCTCCTGCCCGCGTTGGTCAGGATTTCATCAGGGATAAAGGTGCCGGAAGAAGATCTCTCGGCCCTGTAAGCGCTCACCTGGCCCGCCGCAAAGACTAGTTCAGCCGTACCTATCAGGTGGGATATCTTGTCCTTTACGTGATCCACCCCCTCAATACCGTTGTATTCTGAGACAAGGGCTGCCGCGCTTGCAAGTATCTCTGAGACAGCCGGCTTGCATCCGGTGTAGGAATGGCGGTGGTAGTGGGCAAATAGCAGTGCCAGAAACCCCGCAAAGGGAGTCTGCCTGGGATCTCCCTTCCCGTCCATAAAGACCCGGTCCCTTGGCACAAAGACATCATCAAATATGGTGAAGGATTCGCCGTCTCCAATCTCTGCTATAGGGGCTGGAAGATGGGTCCTCTTGTGATGGTTGGCGGGACGGACAAGCATCTTTACCCCGTCAAAGTCCGCCGGAACCGAAAACGCTACCGCATATTCGTTGTCCTTATCAGTCATGAAACGCGTGGGGATAACTATGATCTCATCGCTTACAGGGGCAGCGGTATTATCTACCTTTGCGCCCCTTACCACAATGCCGTCCGGCCTGCTCTCCACGATGCGCACATAGAGATCTGGGTCGTCCTGCTCATGGGGCCTTTTCAGGCGATGGCCCTTTGTATCGGTCTGGGCGCAGTTTGCGGTAATGTCTTCCTTCTGCCAATAGGCCAGATATTTTAAAAAGTTGCTGTTACAGTCAGTCTTTAATATCTGGTCCATCTCATGGGTTACAACCGAAAGTGCGTTCATGGCGTCTATGCCCATGCAGCGCTGGATGCACCCGCCTGTCCTGTGGCACAATACGCGAGTCATCCTCTGTTTATTTAAAAGGTCTTCAACACTCTGGTGAATGTGAGTGAACCTGCTAATCTCATCACCGTTAAGATGGGATTTTGTCCTGCACAGGTCCATGTACCTGGGATCATTTGAACAATCATAGGTCTCTCTGATGGTTCTGAATGCTCCCCGAAGCCCATCGTATTCTGTCCTGTCAACCCTTTCCCCTTTGACATAGACGTTTCTCTTGAGTTTTTTTATGCGATCAAAGTATTCCTCATAGGTCTTGACTGCCATAGCTATCCTCCTGAAATTGATTAGGGACAAATGGTCGGAAACAGCGACAAGCCTCTCGACTCGCTTTCTTGCTTTTGAGCGCATTATCATATTTTAATACATCGAGAATCAAGGGTTAACCTGAACGGCCATTTCCGGATGAGAATGCTTCCAATATTGCTTGGCAATTTTATTTCTCTGGCGTAATCTCCGGTAATATCTCTAAGCGGGCCTTCTATGATAGAAGGGTTATTTCTTAATGTCCCTGGAAATGTGCCACAAAAGGCAGTCTATATAGTGAGCCTTAAAGCCCTTGTCACAACAAAGATGAAAGGCCGGGAGCAAATCTCAGCCAGGATCGAAAATGGAGCTTTTTGACGCATACAGGCATTGCAGGCTTTGCCCCCGAAGATGCGGGACTGACCGCACAAGAGGGGAAAATAAAGGCTTCTGCGGCGAGACCGGCGAGCTTCGAATCGCCTATGTGGGCCCTCACTTCGGGGAGGAGCCTCCCCTGACCGGCACCAGGGGATCAGGGACAGTCTTTTTTTCCGGTTGTTCCCTGAGGTGTTCGTTCTGCCAGAACCATCAGATTTCCCACGATGGAATCGGAAGAAAATTTAGCTGTCAAGAGCTTGCCGAAGCATTGAAAGACCTTGCTGTAAGAACAAGGGTCCATAACCTAAACTTTGTAACACCAGACCATTTCCTTCCACACCTTGAAAGAACCGTGGAGTTGATAAGACAGGAAGGTGTGCCGACGCCGATAATGCTTAATCTCTCCGGCTATCAGTCCATTGAATTTCTTAAGATATCCTCAGGCTTTACAGATATCTACCTGCCTGATTACAAGTATTCGGAATCCAGGCTTGCCGCCCTCCTTTCAAGCTGCCCGGACTATCCCCGGAAAGCTCTTGACGCCATAACAGAGATGGTAAAGCAGAAGGGATTTCTTGACGCGCAATGCGAGGGAGCGATTGCGTCAAAGGGGGTGCTGGCAAGACATCTCATCCTGCCCGGCCATGTGGAAAACTCCATCAACGCCATCACAAACCTGTATCTGGAATTCGGATCAGAACTTCCCCTCAGTCTTATGTCCCAATATCAACCCTTGAAAGAGCATAAGGATGCTTCGCTCAACAGGAGGATTAGCATCGAGGAATTCGAAAGGGTCTATGGTCACTGTCTGGACCTTGGATTTGAAAACCTCTTTATCCAGTTTCCTGAAGATAATTGCCTTTCGGTTGATGGAAGAAGCGCCTTTGTGCCTGACTTCACTTCAAGCACGCCGTTCTATTTCCCGGGCCATTCAAGTGTTGACAATGATGGGGGGGGTTTGTTAAAAAAATCACATTCTTCCGATTTTCACTAAAAAATGATCGGCAGCGCTTATATCAACGAAAGGAGCAAGTTATCTGATGGAGGCATTAACCCCTTTATATGAAGTAAATCAGGCCCTGGTAGCCATGGGGGCCGAAAAACTCAATCTCTGCATGCAGTGCGGCATGTGCGCCGGATCATGCCCGTGGAGGCTGGTAAACGGCCCATTCAACATAAGAAAATTGATACGCATGGCTCAACTGGGAGTCGAAGGCTATGAATCCGCCGATGTTCTTTACGGATGCACCACTTGCAATAAGTGCGTGCTCAAGTGCCCCAGAGGAGTCACTATTATCGATGTCGTGAGGGCCATGAGGGCCATGATCGCAGAGACAGGAGCCATCCCGGGCGTTTTGAGGACAGTCACAGGCAGCGTCCACAGTAACGGTAACCCATGGTCGGAACCCAGGGAAAAAAGGATAGCCTGGACCCAGTCCCTTGAGGTCCCGGCCTTCGGGCCCGATAAGGAATACTTTCTTTCTATATGCTGCACGTCCGCCTATGACGTAAGAAGTCAAAACATAGCCAAGGCAATGATAAAGGTGCTGGCTGCAGCGGGGGTGAGCTACGGGGTCATAGGCATCGAGGAAAACTGCTGTGGTGAGTCCGTAAGAAAGATAGGAGACGAGGAACTATTCGCCAAGACAGCGGAGAAAAATATAGGCCTATTCGGTGAAAAGGGCGTAAAGAAGGTAATTACTACATCTCCTCACTGCTTTTATACCTTCAAGAAGGAGTATCCCGATCTGGGAGCGGATTTTGAAGTGGTTCACTACACCCAGCTTCTTTCCGAACTCCTTGCAAACGGAAAGCTCAAGCTCTCAAAGACCCTGGACAAAAGGGTTACCTACCACGACCCATGCTATCTTGGAAGGCACAGTGAGGTCTATGATGAGCCAAGAGAGCTTATATCCGCTGTGACAGGCGGTAATCTGGTCGAGATGAAGCGCATAAAAAAGGAAAGCCTCTGCTGCGGCGCCGGAGGCGGAAGGCTCTGGATGGAAACAAAACCCGAGTGGAGATTTTCTGATCTCAGGATCCACGAGGCATGTGAAACAGGCGCTTCGATCCTTGCAACCGCTTGTCCCTATTGCGTATCCATGTTGGAAGACAGCAGAAAGACCACCAACAAAGAAAGCGAAATCGAGATAAGGGACATTTCGGAACTGATCGCAGAGGCCCTGTGATTAAATCTCTCAATAAAAGGCCCTGTTCTTTTCAGACAGGGCCTTTTTATATGAAGGCCGAATGAAAACAGCTTATCTGGACTGCTTCTCCGGGATCAGCGGAGACATGCTCCTCGGGGCTCTTCTGGATGGGGGAGTCCCCCTTGAGGCGCTCACAAAGGCCATTGAGACCGTCCCATTCAGGGGCTATGCCCTGGATGCCAGGAAAGAAAAAAGACATCACATCTCAGGAACCCGTTTTACCGTCAAAGATTCATCAGGGAAAAAAATCCACAGAAACCTCTCCGACATAAAGAAGCTGATAGAGGATAGCAATCTGAGCGCGGGAGTGAAGGGGCGCAGTAAAGCGGTCTTTGAACGCCTTGCTGTTGCCGAGGCGCAGATTCATGGAGTTTCCCTAGAAGAGGTTCATTTCCACGAAGTAGGCGCCGTTGATTCCATCATTGATATAGTGGGTGCTGTTTTCTGCATCGAATATCTGGGCATAACAGACATCCGTACCTCGACACTTCCCCTGGGAAACGGCTTTACCAAGAGTATGCACGGAACGATCCCTGTGCCTGCCCCAGCGACAGTAGCACTTCTAAAGGGTGTCCCGGTTTACAGCGCCGGCATCCCCTTTGAAATGGTCACTCCAACAGGCGCCGCGCTTGTTACAGAGTTTTCTTCATCCTTCGGGACCATGCCTCCGATGGCCATAGATTCGATAGGATACGGTGTGGGGACGAGGGACCTTCCGGACAGACCAAATCTCCTGCGCATCCTGATAGGAAGGCACACCTCAGGCCCTGAGACGGAAACCGTATCAGTTATTGAAACGGATATGGACGACGCAAACCCTGAATGGCTCGGATACGCGATGGAGAGGCTCTTTGAAGCCGGAGCACTGGACGTTGTTTTCATGCCGGCCCAGATGAAGAAGAACCGGCCCGGAGTTCATGCGCAGGTAATCTCCCCGCCTCATTTGAAAGGCGCAGTTACGGAGG
>Ga0051980_10004523_pt1 | contig 10482 bp, 10 predicted proteins | sample CryGey13umfilter_2_FD_55014 | JGI IMG/M metagenome (GOLD analysis project Ga0051980, IMG submission 55014) | Groundwater microbial communities from aquifer in Utah, USA - Crystal Geyser 4/9/14 3 um filter | ecosystem: Environmental > Aquatic > Deep subsurface > Groundwater | place: USA: Utah...
GATGGTTTCTGATATGGAAGCAGTATCAGCGGTTTGGATCATCACTCCCTCGTCGCCGTCTAATGGGCGCGCGCCTAGTCCGGTAAATCTCAAAACAATTGCCCAAAATAAAATTATCAAAAAATAGTTTTTTCTTTTTTCATTCTTCTAATCTAGCAAAAAAAATCGTAAAAATAAAAAAATCGCCTGTCATTGCTGAAAGGCGATTACTAGATGTGTGATTGGTTTGTTATGCTACTTGCGCTTGGCGCGCGTCAAAAATAGCTTGGATTTTAGGGGGCACAACCATTCTACCGCTTTCAAGATCAGTGCCAGCTACCAGCATAAGCAAAGTGTTTCCTGTTTTGTAAAGCTCAATAGTAGCAATGGTTAACTTTTTCAAATTCATCGCAACTGAAAGGGCAGGCAAATCTGGGCGAAAATCCGATTTCTTGGGTTGGCATATCAAGTCCTAGCTTTCGCAATCTTGATTGCAACCCATAAGTGGTAAATCCTCGGACTCTTTGAGAAACTGGATCCACCGATAAACCAACTCGGGTAAACGAATCAGCTTCAATTTGCGCTTGTTTTTCCTGTTCAAATGCGCAGGGACGGATTTGGAAGTAAGGTGTGCAAAAAAACGAATGGTTAAATGCGTGTGTAGCAAATTCAACTTCACTCGGTGGCACTTGCCCACCTAACAACGAACAAAGAAACATAATATCGATCGGGTTTTCACAGACATAGAGCGTTGCGTCATTGTAACCAAGTAAAGGCACTGGCAATGGTGTAATTTCCTGATTATCCATGTGCGTTTTCCTCCTTGTGTAATACACTTTGGATTATACTAAAATTTTTTAAACAAGTCAAATCATTAGTGGCGCGCTTAGGGAGCAGGGCGTTCCCCTGAAAATGGTGTGTTGTTTTCAAATATGAATTTTTTAGCGTCAAATTTTAAATCACACAAAATATATTTTCAATTTGTTTTGCGCCANTTTATGGGCAGGCGAGCGGGGCACTCCCCTGCTGGATTTTGCAATTGGCACTCCCCTGCCTTGATAAATTTTTTTTCTAAACATTGACTTGCGGACGCTATTTAGCTATTATTGAAAAGTCAATCGTACACAGGAGAGACACAATGATCATTCCATCTAATAGAGAAATGCGCGTGATCCAAAGAGCCTTGNTTGATCCTCTGTCCAATTCAGGAAGCGCGCTCCAGGTTCACAATGGAGCGATAATTCCCCTTGAACTGATTCAAAGATATGCCGGAATAGTTGTTTTTCGTTTTTGGCTTCGATTCCCGATTGAGCAGGGTTTTGTCGAGGTCACGCCTCGGGTTACCGATTTTCAAACCGAAGTGTTAAGGCAACCATTTACCCCCGTATCTTTCCGACTGCAACAAGAATCAAAATCCACGCCTGCTTACCTAGCTAGAACAACTGAACAAGCGCCACTGACAGCTGGCACTAAGCTTATTTTTTTTGCCGATATGGCTGGTAAAAATCTTATTGCATCTTTTCCAATTGTTTGTCGGCGCTTGCCTTATAATCTGTAGTTGGGCAATGCCTAAACCTTTCAAGCATAAATATCGCATTTAATTTATGCTTTTTTTGAAACCAAAAATCTCCAACCCCAGGGGTTGAAGATTTTTGGTGAAGCGGGTGAGTAAAGAAGTTATTTTTTAAAAGTCCAGGCGCGGTTCATAAAGAAGTTCCAAAAAANCATAATACCAGTAGCGCAAATTAGACCCCAGATGTCAGCCCAGCCAAAGACGCTAGTGACAACATAAAAAATAAAGTTATTAAACACCAAACTAACGGTTGCCACCACATAAAATTTCAAGGTTTGGGTGGCAACGTTTTTATCGTGCGATTTAAAAGTCCATTGGCGGTTAAAATAATAATTCACCGCAGCTGAAACAATAAACGACAAACTTTTGGAAACTTGCTTTAATGTTTGCCCGGAAAATAACCCAGTGATCAGAATTCTGGAAAAGAGAAAAAATACTAAATAATCTACGACCGTGGCGCCACCGCCTACGATCGCGAATTTCACAAACTGACTGACTGATTTATTTTTTACTATACTAGCGACCGACGCTTCCTTGTTTTGCTCTTCCATATTATTTTTATAGTTATATGTTTTGGATTTTGGTATGTTATTATCATATCACTTTTCATCGCTTGAAAATAGCTATTAGTTTTTGTCCCCATTTTTTTCTGACTAATTTTAAAACTACTGATACACTTTTTTTAAATTCACCTTGAATTTTGGATTGCCCTGCGCGCCGATCAATAAAAATAATCGGGAATTCACACAAACTAAATCCGTCTTGTTCAGCTCGCATTATCATTTCTACCAGAAAAGCGTAGCCAGATGAAACAAATTTTTTAAAATCAAGCGATTGCAAAAATCGGCGGGAGTATCTTTTAAAACCAGCGGTAGTGTCATGGGTTTTAAGCCCAAGCGCTTTTCTGGTAAAAAAATTAGCGCCACGGGAATTTAGTTGTCTTTTCCAGCCCCAGCCCCTGATTCCGCCACCAGCAATATAGCGCGAGCCAGTGACAACATCAATGTTTGGATTTGCATTCACCATATTTTTGAGATATTTGGGTTGGTGGGAAAAGTCCGCGTCAAATGAGATAAAAAAATCATAATCTCGTTCCAGCCCCCAATCAAAACCAGCTAAATACGCTTTGCNCAGTCCTTCTTTTTTCGCGCGCAGAAGCAGGTGTACCCGCTGATTTTTTTTTGCCATTCCCCTCACAATTTCATAAGTTTTATCTGGCGAAGTATCGTCCACCACTAAAATATCAATCCCCGGGCTTTGCTTTAAAACCTCGGGGATGATTCTTTGAATATTTTCTTTTTCGTTGTAAGTGGGAATTATGACCAGATATTTCATAATAAGTCTAATATGGCTATAGTTTTTGAAGCGGTTTTTTGCCAACTAAATTTTTTAGCTTGAGCTATGCCGGCTTGCGACATTTGCTGTTGTAATTTTTGAGACGCCAGCATATTTTTTATCAATTGAGATAATTTTTGGCTATCGCCCGATTTATCTAAATATTTAACCGCCATCCCTCCGACTTCCGGCAAGCTGGAGACACAAGTGGTGATAACTGGCGCCCCGCACTGCATCGCTTCTAAAACTGGCAGACCAAAACCTTCGAAAATTGACGGATAGACAAAAACACTGGCTTGGTTATACAGCTGAATTAATTTTTTATCACTAACATACCCTAGAAAATCAACCTGACCTTTATTTTTTAATTTTTTTATGGTAATAAAAATGTTGCTTTCATTCCAACCCACGCCTCCGACAATTTTTAATTGATATTTTTTTTGAACTTTCTCAGGCAAAAGCGCGTAAGCTTTGATTAGGGTTGGAACGTTTTTTCTGGGCTCTAAGGTGCCAACAGAAAGGATAAAATTTTCTTTGGGTAATTTTTTATGGTGAAATTTACTTTCCGCTGCCAGCAGAATAACAGATATTTTACTTTTAGGGATTTGGCAAAATTTTATCAAATCGTTTTTTGTTTGCTCTGAAATAGCTATCACTTGCGTGGCTTTTTGGCAGGCGGATTGCGCGACGCGCGATAATCTTTGCGAAACTTCTTGTCCGCGTTGTTCTGGAAAACGGAATGTAGTCAGGTCGTGGATTGTTAAAATAGCAGGAATATCGATAAATTGAGGCAGTTCTAAAAAACTGGGCGCGAAAAATAAATCATAATTTTTATACCAGTGATTAAAGAAAATTTTTGCCCATTTTTTTTGCCATAAAAATTCTTTGAAATTGCCCGGAATACGGCGAACAATCACTTTGCCGTATTTAGATAAATTGTTGATTTGGCGAATTTTTTCTTTGTCTAAACGCGCGAAAGTTACTAAAAAATCGTATTGATTATTTTTGTCTTGTGCGGCTAAATTAGCGCAGATATTTCTAGTATATCGGGCAATCCCAGCGTTTTCTATCACCGCCCGGCTGGCATCAATTAAAATTTTCATTCAGATTTTATGAGTTTGATTTTTTTAAGTTTTAATGTGGTGTTGNCGATAAAGTATGTTCTAAATTCTATGTCTTTGGTGATTTTGTCCAAAATAATAAACGTTCCAATTAGGGCAATTAATCCTATCCACGAAATTTGGGTGATAAAAGATGGAAAAACTATTTGAGTAAAATTACCTCCGTTAAACGTGGCTTTGTCGCCGATATTGTCTAAGAGCAGATGTTGGAAAGCGGTTTTTTTGGTTAGCGCGCCCCATTCTAAGTCAGGGCGAATGGGCGAGGCGTAAATCATTAAATAGATATAGCCCATTGTCGCAACCAGCGGTCCGAGCAAAAAAATTAAGCCTTTGAAAGCGGTTTTGACGACAAGCGAGATATTAGCCTTGTTTTCAATTATCCAGTAAATAAACAGCGCTACAAAAAATACTAGCCAAAGTCCGGTTTGGGTGTGCGTAAAAAGCGCCAAGCCAAAGCTCAGCCCAGCGACTAACATAAGCCATAAACTTTTAATTTGCCAATTATTAAATTTTGTAAACCATATCCAATAAAATGCTGGAATTGTCCAAATTTGTATTAAATTATAATGCCCAGCGTAAAGATGTGAGATAATAAATGGGTGCAAAGCTAGATAACAAGCAGAAAAATAAGCTGCAATAGTGCTTTTAAAAAGAAGCTTGAGTAACTTATAGGTAAAAAAACCAGTTAAACCAAACGAAGCAAAAATTATTAAATTGCCGACAAGCAAAAAATTTTTTAGAATTAAGGTCAAGGGTAAACAAATAAAGCCGAGGGATAAAGTCAATGTATGGAGCGATAGGTTGGCGGATTGAGGGGCAAAAATCATAGTAGTATAAAATGGACTGTTAAAATGTAGAAGCGATTCTTTAACCCACCATAGATTCCATAAAAACATTGGTCCATCAGTGTAGTCATTTTTTCCTGGGATAGAATCAGTTATATGTAATATCAAAGGATATGTAAAAATAATTACTAATAAAGCAAATAATAACACCCCTTCCAGAAAAACAATTTTATGTTTATTCTTTTGGGCTAATTTCATATTTTAATATTTTTAAGGTATTGGGCATACTGCTTATAAGTACAAATTCAAGTTTGTCGTGCCGGTCTGTGTTGGTGATATTAAAATTTACAATAAATTTTGTCCATCTATCTTCCAAATCAAAATTTGTGTTAAAAATAGTTGAGTTTCCGTATTCAATATTTTTTTCATAGTTATATACTTTAATATTGCCAATATCTTGGTTAGCAGGAATTGAAGACCCTTTTGTTGTTTTTGCCCAAAGGGATAATTGGTAATTACCAGATTTTAAAGGAATGTAAGGTCCAAACAAAATAATATCNTTATTATTACCGGTGATTATTTTTGAATCATCATAAATGATTTGGCAATTACAGCCTACCTTTTCAAGATTGTCAATTTCTGGAACAAAGCTAAAACGATCATTAAGAATATTTATTCTATACAATTGTGCTTTAGTTTGGTTTGGTAGCGGGTACTCATTAACTAAAAATAATTCAAAACCAATATCTTTTTGTTCTCGTTCTTTTTCTAATATAAATTTTTTTTCGCTATCAGCATTATCAAATCTAGTAATTATATAATCAGACCAATAAATTTTATTAAAATCATCGTAAGATATTCCAAGGGTATTGTGCAATAACGAATAATAAATTAATCCCCAGTTATTAAAGCGAATATGATNGTCAATCTGTGAAGTAAGTTTGATTGGTTGGGGTATGTTTTGGTTTTTTGAGTCTTGCGCGATATCTGACAGGATGTTTTCAATTTGCCAATTTTCTGTGACCGGTCTACCACTAGTATAACCTCCCTGATGGAACAGAGTATATTTATTTTGCCCAATTCGTATTGGCAGACTTTGGGGCAAAAAATTTAGACCAAAACTTACTAAAAAGAAATTAACGACCATAATTATGATAAAAATTGATGTGATAAAATTTTTAAATAATTTATTAGAGATATTTGTTAGCCAAAAACTAGCTAAAATAGATCCATATACTAGCCAGGGCAACATATACCTGGCATCGGTATTTTTGATATATTTTTGCATCAAAGCAAAAATGGTAGCGATAGAGAATAATAAAATGGTGTTTTTTTTAAAATTATTTTTTAAAGTAAAAGTAATAATTACACCTATAGTAATAAAGACAAATAAAGCAAGATAAGTATGGCTATTGATCATATGGGTTAAATAGGCACCTTTATTAACAGTAATTGATCCATTGTTAGTAAAATCTATTTTTAGTTGATGTCGATTATACCAATACCAAGGGAATGACAAGATAGAGAGGACTAAAAAACAAATACAGGCATTGCCGATCCTTAATAATAAATATTTAATTTTATTTTTTTGTTTCAAAGCTTGTATGATAACTGCCCCAATGATAAATATTATTGGTCCGATTATGAAAATTGGGAAGGTCCATTTTGTTAGCATCCCGCCTGCTAAAGAAAATCCTAATAAGATAGAATATTTTAGTCGGGAAAATTGTTGGCTTTTTAGTAAAAGATAAAAAGATAATGCCACCATAGCTGTAAGTGGCATGTCTAGCTGGTATTCTCTGAAAAAAGATAAAATCATAGGTGAAACGCTAATAAAAGCGCTGGCTAAGATTCCTGTTTTCCTATTCCAAATTATCTTACCAATTCCATATGTCGAAAATATTAAGATAAAAATATAAAAAATATTTGCTGATAATGTAACTGCGTCAGCGCTTTTGGCAATGAAATAAATTGGTAGGGTAGTCAAATAAAAAAAAGGTGGATAGTAGTAATATCTTTTAGATAATTCTTTTAATAAGTATTTGCTTTGTTCTCTTTCTCCGTCAAATACGATTTGCTTATAATGCAGACTAGTCCAAAAATGGCGTGCCGCGTCCCAATGGGGGGGTTGCGTATCAATTTTTAGCCATACAATATTGGAAAATACTATTATAACAAAAAATAGACTCAATATTATATAATCAAAATTTTTAGTTAAAAATAATTTTTTTATAACTTTAGAGTAAAACAAAATTTTTGTCATCAAATACAATTATTTAATTTTTTTCACCCTCCACCAAATTTTGATTAGTTCTGTCAGCGAACGGGCGAGAGCGTGGATAGCGCGAACTTTGGACTCAGGGCTATTATACAAGTCTACCGCCACTTCTTTGATGGGAATTTTTAATTTGCGGGCAATCGTCAAAATTTCCACATCAAACAACCAGCGGTCAATGGTTTGAAGCGGAAAAATTTTTTCAGTGGCTCTAGCGGAAAAAAGCTTGAAACCGCACTGAGTGTCTTTAATTCCTGGCACTGCCATAATTTGAATCAGGAGATTGCTCATTAAACTGATAATTTCGCGGTACCACGGTGGCGGAGTTTTGATACTGCCTTTTTCTAGGTGGCGCGAGCCGATAATTATCTCAAATTTATCTTTATATTTCCACAGTTTTTCAATTTGGTCCAAGGGGACTGAATTGTCCGCGTCGGTAAAAATTCGCCACTGCCCTTTGGCGCCGAGCATTGCCTGCTTGACAACCGCGCCTTTGCCGTGATTTGTTTTATTGGCGATCACGCGCAGTGCAGGAATTGTTTTAGCCAGAAGTTCGGTTTTAGCCACTGTCTCATCTGTTGACCCATCATCTACTACCACAATTTCCCACGAATAATTTTGCTTTTTGAGATATTCGTAAATTTTCTCAAGCGTCTTTGGCAAACGATGCGCTTCGTTGTAGGCTGGGACAATGACGGATAAATAGATATTTTTCATAATCATTATTAATATTATTTTTTGATTGTTTTATATATTTTAAGGTAACCGAATTGTTTTTCATCTAGAATTTTGTATTGACTAAAAAAATTATCGTCAAGGGGTAAATTAAAGGGTTCGAGAATAACATAAGTGAACTTTGGGTTATCGGAAAAATTAATATTTAACCATTCCGCCAGATAATCATAAGAGTTGCCATCTTGAAAACCAGGATAAAAATTTTTCCATTTTCGCTCAATTATATATTTTTCATCACCGCCATCAATTTTTNCCCAAGTAAGGGTGGCAATCATATCTTTTAGCACAGTATTTTCTGCAATGAAATTTTTATCAGTTGATCTCGTTAATCGAGCTCTAACAAAATTAGCATAAGTTTTATAATGAATGGGAATGTAGAAAAAAGAAAAGAAAATAATAATAAGGATTGCAAATAAAATTTTAAATCCAATTTTTTTTGCATTCAACAATTCACTGAATACTCCAGCAATAATCACAAACATTATAGGGATAATGCTAGTCCAAAAATAATCCCAAATCGTGTAGGAAAATTTAGTTGTTCCAACAATAAAAAATAGCACAATCAATAGACAAAAAATAAATTGAAGCCGTTTTTTGTTTANGATAATAAATATTATAACAACNGATAGCAAGAGTATTAAAAATAAATTTAAAGTATTGCTACTTATTGCCCATTGTGTTAATAATGTATTAGTCATGGATAAGAATTTTTCCAGCGAATAACGAAATGAGTCGACGAGCAAGCGCTGGGGTGCACCAGCAGAAAAAAGCGAATTCCATGCATTAGTGCTATTGAGCCAATGATGTTTTATTTCCCACGCTAACCACGGAACAAGAGGAATAGTAAAAGCGATTAAGGAGAATAAACTTATCCGTAATAGTTGCTTGGTATCGGCATATTTAATTTTTCGCTTAAAAATTATTAGTAAGAAAAAAGTAATGGGGAAAAAAAGTATTGCCGAGGCGTGTAAGCTTACCATTAGGGACAAAAGAAAAAAAGTTAAAGGTAGGTATTTGATTTTTTGCATTATAGATTTCCAAAGAAATAAGCAAAAAAGACAGGTGAAAAAAATCAAAAAATTAGGATTCCAAATACGCCTTTCCGTTAAAATAACCACAAAATTAACACTGCTAAAAAGCGCGGCAATCAGTCCGGCTTTTTTATCAAAAAGTTCTTTAGCAAAAAAATAAATAGCGATTATCCCTGCGATGCCAAATATGGCTATTTCTATTACAATTCCAAGGGGATCTCCGCCAGCAACCATTANCGCAGGCGTAATCAGCCAATAGTAAAATGGGGGAAGATAAGATTTGATACCATTGAAATCCCTGAAAGCAGGACCCAAATATGGAATTTTTCCATTACGATAAAAATCCCACGCCATTTGTGTGTGAGTAGCTTCATCATAAAAAAATGTAGTAGTTTGATGAATATAGGCTAAGCGAAATATTGCGCCAATGGTGACGATAATAAATAACGCAGTAAAATAGACTATTTTCCAATTAATTTTTTTCTTCATTGTTTTTAACCAAATATACCGCAATCACCACCCACCAAATCACCCCTAAGTCGTTTTTGAAAATTGGCGTGTCAATGAGTCCATAAATTAGAATAGAAACAATTACGGATTTTTCAAGCCAGCTAGAATTGCTGGCTGGATTTTTAAAAATTTGCCAAAATAAACCCAGAAAACCGATTAGCATAATTATCCCACCAGAAAACCAAATATGCAAATATAAGTTGTGCGGAGTTAGGGCGCGCGGGCTGATATATTCAGGGAAATTTACCCTGCCTTGCGTAAGAGTAGTAAAATGATTTTGAAAATTGCCGAACCCAACGCCAAAAAGCCAGTGTGAGGGTAAAATTTCCTTGATGGCTACGCGCCAGATTTCCCAGCGGATATTATTGGAGCTTGAAACGCGACTGGAATTAGGCGAGGCAGAGAGGTTTGGGCGTCCGGCAAAATAAATTGCGCTGACTANCAAGAGCAAGCACAAGCACCAAACAACATTTTTAAAGAATTTAGATTTAAGATTGTAGAATATAGAATATTTTTGTAAGATAAAAAATAAAATTCCAGCGCCTGCTGACAGAAGCCCAGCGCGCGATCCTGAAACGACTATACCGCAAACGATAATTAAAAACCCAAAACCCAAAATCCAAAGCTTATTTTTTTGAGATTTTAATTGGCAAAATGCTAATACGCCGATCGGCGCTAAATACATACTCAAATAATTAGGGCTAGCGCCTGTGTCCCATTGCCAGATAGATAGGCTGCGCTCGTTGGGGGTGGTTGCGCNAGCCAATTTTTGCCACAAAGCGATTAAACTTAAAATAACACCAGATAAAATTAAACCATCGTAAATTTGCGNACCTCTATACCGCGAAGCATAGAAGTAAGATGCGACATTGGTTTTAATAGCAGTTGAAATTTTTTGGGTGGGATTTGGAAACCAAATATAAACCAGCCCGGCAAACAAAAGCGGATCAAGAATGAATCCTTTGAATTGTCCGAGGGCGCTGGTTTTATTCGGGGAAACAAAAAACCCAATAATAGCGCCAAGCAATATTAATTTAACGGAAATTTTCACCAATTTGGGCAAGGCTGTAATTTTTTTCCACTCGCGCCAATTCACTAGCGACCAAGCCAGTCCAACCCAAATTAAAATTTCTAGCAT
>Ga0051980_10004537_pt1 | contig 10464 bp, 5 predicted proteins | sample CryGey13umfilter_2_FD_55014 | JGI IMG/M metagenome (GOLD analysis project Ga0051980, IMG submission 55014) | Groundwater microbial communities from aquifer in Utah, USA - Crystal Geyser 4/9/14 3 um filter | ecosystem: Environmental > Aquatic > Deep subsurface > Groundwater | place: USA: Utah...
CCATTAAAAGTGGCAGTCCATTGTTGAACACCCAATGAATTATATTTAATTGTTACAATATCAAAACCTGAAGTAGCATTGGTATATGAAGTACCTGTAACATATACATTTCCATTTCCATCAATGGTTAACTTTTTTCCAATGTCTGAATTTTGTCCTGTGCTAGTAAACCTACTTTCCCACAATACATTCACCTGAGAAAATACAGAAGTATTCATAAACATCGCCTGAAAAAACAAGCTCACCAATAAAATACATTTTGAAAAAGTACTCATACAATTTTTAATATTAGTATAACTAAGTAACAAATATATACTAATTCTAGCATCTACAAAATATTATTTGCCATTAAATAGCAATTAATGATGAATTTATTTAGTTAAATTCGTATTATTAATTTAATATTTTTGACAAGTCAATACATTGACTTAATTTCATTTTAATGCAACTTTCTAAAAAAAGAAACTTTTTCTTCTTAATAAGAGTATCATTAACTTGATATCATTATTAAACAAAAAAATAAACGAATGAAACGAGCCATATTAAAAATTTCAACACACAAGGAAGATGATTATAAGTGACTACCATGTGTCCGATAAAGAAACAATAGAAATAAACACATGAAAACAATACAACTTCTTTTGCTCACGCTAACACTTGTTTTTGCTAGTTTATCTGCAAATGCTAACCATGTTATTGGAGGTTCTATTACTTATGAACACTTAGGAGGTTCTACTTATCGAGTTACTTTTAAGATGTATCGAGATTGCGACCCTTCAAGTCTTAATTTTCCAAGTTCCATACAAATAGAAGTGCGTCAACCGAATGGAGCGAGTTTTTCTCCTGATAAAGATATCATTATTCCTATATCTCAATCAGTAGTTCTAGATCCAGATGTAGATACTTGTGCTTTTAATCCTGGTGTGTGTGTAGAAGAAGCTATTTATTCAAAAATAGTGAACAATCTCCCTCCTAATCCAGGAGGTTACCATCTTTTTTATGGGTTGTGTTGTAGAAATGGAAGTATTGTTAACATTAATAATCCTTCAAGTACAACTTCTGGATTTTACACTTACATCCCTGACAACACTCTTTGGTTAACCAACTCAAGCCCACAATGGAAAAATTTTCCTCCTGTTTTTATCTGCCAAGGACAACTATTAAATTTTAACCATGGGGCAACCGATAAAGATGGAGATTCTTTAGCATACTCATTTTACCATCCATTTACCAATAGCTTTACATTTCCTGGCAATGTCGCTACTTTTGTTGGGGTGAATTATAATGCTGGGTTTAATGCTAATGATCCCTTAGGAGGTGCTAGTTTAACGGTTAATCCTACTACTGGAGTAATTTCTGGAATACCTCCTATGCTTGGGCAATATGTTGTTGGAGTTAAAGTTGATGAATTCCGAAATGGAACAAAAATAAACACTGTATATCGTGATTTTCAATTTAATGTTCTGAACTGCCCTCCTGTTCCTATGCCTGGAATTGGTCCTACCAATGCATGTGCAGGTTTAAATGTTCAATTCACCAATACCAGCACCCCTTTAACTGGTAATTCTTTTTATTGGGATTTTGGAGATCCTTTTTCTACAACAGATAATTCTACAGCTACACATCCAAGTTATACGTACCCAACCATAGGAACATACATAGTAATGTTAGTAGCACAAGCAGGTACTCCTTGTGCTGATACCATTTATGATACCTTAACTGTTTCTGGTATTACTGCAGATTTCACCATGCCAGATACTGTCTGTGTTAATAATCCTGTAAATTATACTGATTTATCAACAACCACAGCAAATGCTAGTGTTACATCATGGAATTGGAATTTTGGCAATGGAAATGGAGCAGTAATTCCAAACCCTACCAATTCATACATCAATATAACAGGGTTAGTTCCTGTTCAGTTAATTGCAGAATCTTCAGCAGGATGTTTTGATACCGTAGTCAAGAACATTTATGTCCAACCGCTTCCGCAACCTATAGCCACCGATACTTTTGCTTGTATGAGCAATCCTGTTACTAACTTAAATGGAAATGTGATAGGTGCTTCGGGTGGGCTTTGGATAGGAACTGGAAGTTTCAATCCCAATACATCTGATTTGAATGCGGCTTACACCCCAACAGCTGCAGAAATTTCTCAAGGATATGCGACTATCATCTTATCCACCACAGGAAATGGATACTGCCCTGCTCAATCAGACACTATGACGCTGACTTTTTCAACAGGAATAACTGCGGATGCAGGTCCAGACATTTTTGTTTGTCAAGACACGTCAGGTGTTCCTTTATCAGGAACCATTATAACTGCCTCTGGAGGTCAATGGGTTACTAGTGGTTCAGGAACATTCCAACCCGATCCTTTTGATATGAATGCTGTTTATATTCCTAGTGCTGGTGATACTGCTGCAGGGTCTATTAGTATTTATTTGAATTCTGTTGGAAATGGAAATTGTACTCCTGATTCGGATACCCTTACCATTACTTTCACTTCCGCCCCAACTGTATCTATATTATCTAACGATACTGCTTGTGCAGGTAATGTTTTCTTTCCTATTAGTGCTAATTCAACTACTGGAACAGGATATTGGCAGACCATGGGTGGAGGTTCTTTCAATCCAAGTGACTCATTAAACAACACCTCTTATTTTGCTGATTCCATAGATGTGAACAATGGAAGTGTAACTCTTATTTTTACCTCAACCAATAATGGTGGATGTAAAAAATATGCTGATACATTAGAAATTTTTCTGATAGACGCTCCTAATGCCAACTTCAGCTTCACTTCTGTTTGTCCTTCTGATACCTTGTTTTTTAATGATGGTTCTGTGGCTCCAGACCCTATCATTTCATGGCAATGGAATTTTGGAGATGGAAACAATAGCTCTAATCAAAATCCGTTTCATGTTTACCCTGTATCGGGAACATACAATGTTACCTTAACAGTTACCTCCTCTAATGGTTGTATCGATTCTATTGTTACCCCCGTAACTGTATACGAATTACCTTCAGCCAATTTTGGCGTAAACGGTGTTTGTCAAGGAGTTAATAGTTTATTTGTTGATTCTTCAAGTGTTGTTGGCTCAAATATTTCTAATTGGTTTTGGAATCTTGGCGATGGAACTACCGATACAAACCAATATCCAATACATACTTATACAACTAATGGAACTTACAATGTTACGTTAATAGTTCAATCTGCACAAGGTTGTAGCGATACCATTTCTAAAACTTTATTTATTCAAGCTCCTCCAACGGCAATATATTCTAGCACACCAAACGCTGTAAAAGTGTTTGAAAATTTTAGCTTTACTGATCAATCTTTCACAAATATTGTAAATTGGTTTTGGGATTTTGGCGATTCAACTGGTACATCAACTGTTCAAAACCCTACATATAATTATAATAGTATCGGAAACTTTACAGTTTGCTTAACCGTAACAGATGGTTTGGGCTGTAAGGACACTATATGTGATGAAGTAATTGTGTTTTTGCCTCCACAAGTTCCAAATGCGTTTTCTCCAAATGGAATTGGTTCAAATAACACTTTCAATGTATTAGGTGGCCCTTATAAATTTTTAGAATTTAGAATATTTAATAATTGGGGCGAAATGATTTTTGAATCATCTGAACAAAGTAAAGGATGGGACGGAACAAAAGATGGTATTGTTCAACCAATTGGAGTTTATATTTACACTGTTAGAGCAACAACCATGGATGATGTTCAGCACAGTATTAAAGGAGATGTTACATTACTTAGATAATTATGATGTTATTAAAACTAAAAAATAGCTATTTACTTTATATTACTTTATCAGTAAGTTTTATGACAGAAATGGTGGCACAAGATTTTCATCTATCGCAATATGATGCTGCGGCACTCTATTTGAACCCCGCTCTTGCTGGGCAATTTGATGGAAAATATAGAGTTCACGCTCATTACAGAACGCAATGGGGAAGTGTTTCTTCNAAAGCGTTTAATACAACGGCACTTTCATTTGATATGCCCTACAAAAAATTTGCATTTGGAGCTCAAATAATAAATAGTAGAGCTGGAGCTGGAAACTTTAATATACTTGGTTTATCACTTAATTTGGGGTACAACATTTATTTGACAAAAAATAAATTTCACAAAGTTTCTTTAGGTCTTCAAGGAGGTGCGATCCAAAAAAGAGTCGATTTTAACAAATTATTTTTTGAAAATCAATATACAACAGTTGGTGGTGGGTCTTTTGACTTAAACACTCCCACTGGAGAAGAATTTAACAATAACAATTTTTGGCTTCCCGATTTAAATGCTGGATTTGTTTATTTCTATGGAAAAGACCAAATTAGAATAAATCCATTTGTTGGTTATTCTGTTTTTCATCTTACCCAACCTCAAGAAGATTTTTTCGATACCCAGAACAAATTACCTATGCGTCATGTAATTCATGGTGGGGCAAAAATTAATATCTCACCTAAAATTCAAGTTCTACCAAAAGTATTATACATGCAACAAGAAAATGCCAGTGAAATGAATGCGGGATTGATGCTTCACTATCACATTCAAAAAGCAGGAACAATACTCCTTTTAGGGACAAATTTTCGTTCTGAAGATGCTTTTATACTTGAAGCAGGTGCTAAAATTGGAAGTTATGAAGGTAGAATCAGTTATGATTTTAANACCTCTGAACTAAGTGATTTTTCTGATGGAAAAGGTGGATTTGAAATATCAATCACTTACATTCCTAAAATTTTCAAACCTAACCCTATTAGAAATTGTCCAAAAATATGATGAATACGATGCAGAGGATTTATATACTTATCCTATTTGGGTTATCCTATAATATTGCTTTTACTCAAAGTAGGAGTGAAATTATTAAATTCGGGGATAACGAATATAAAAATGAAAATTATGCCTCCGCAGCATATTTTTATAAAAAAGCTGTTGATAATAAAGGCTTATCAGGTGGGAATTTAGTACATCCTTATGAAGCAAAAACGTGGAATCCAGCTCCAAAGAAAAACAAGAACGATACAACTTCTATTAATTCTAAATCAGATTCTTCAAGTAAATATGACAATCCGCTATTAATTCATAAGCTCGCTCATGCTTATCGCAAAAATTCAGATTACCTGAATGCCGAAAAATGGTTTGCTATTGCAATTAATCTACCTATTGATGAAATGGAGCTTGAATTCACAGATGCTGGCTTTTGGTATGGTGAAGCACTAATGAAAAACAACAAATACGATGAGGCAATTAAACAATTTGAAAACTATAAAGCAGAATCAACCAATCAAGAGTTGAGAAAACGTAGCGATAAAAATATAATAGGATGTTATTACGCTTTAGATAATAGTTCCACTAAAAATGACATAGTAGTAACTAAATCAGATTCTTCAATAAATGCTGGAACATCTACTTACTCCTTAAACTATTTTGGAGATGAGATGACTTATGTGTATTCTACTGCAAAATCGAACGAACCTAACTCAAAAAAAGAAGACCAACAAAGTGGATTAAGTGATTTCTATACCACTCAAAAGATGTTTGATGGTGGTTTTTCGGAATCAAATTCAATAGGATTTCCAATAAATTCAACTGACTATGAAGGTGCAGGGGTACTTTCTATAGATAAAACTACATTCTACTTCACAAGAAAATCAGCAACAAACAGTAAAGATATTTCTATTTGGGTAAGTAAATATTTTAATGGCCAATGGATGTCGCCAATTAAACTTGATAAAAAAGTGAATGTAGAAGGTTTTAAATCCATGCATCCAGCACTATCTCTAGAAGGTGATATTTTATATTACGCTTCAAACAGATCTGGTGGTCAAGGAGGAATGGATATTTGGTTTTGCACCATAGATGAATATGGTGGCTTAAGCGAACCTACCAACATGGGAAACCTTATCAATACAACAGGAGATGAAGTAACTCCTTTCTTTAATTACTTCACAAAAACACTTTATTTTTCTTCCGATGCTCACGGTGGTATTGGTGGGCTTGATATTTACAAATCTTCTTACAATGAAGATGAAGATTCGTGGGGAAAACCAACAAATCTAGGAAGACCTTTTAACTCAAACAAAGATGATGCTTATTTTATCATTGATAAAAAACAAGAAAACGGATACTTATCTTCTGACAGAATACCATGCGATTGTGATGATCGTTATGAAGGTTCTGCATATTGTTATAATGTTTTCCAATTTGTTCAACCAGACATGGTTTTCAGCATAAGTGGAACAGTTTTTAATGCTGAAACAGATGAAGTTATTCCTAATGCACTAATTTCATTTAAAGACATTCGCAGTGAAAAAGAAACTGTTTTTCTCACTACAGATGAAGAAGGAAATTACAAAATGGATTTAGAAGTGAATTGGGATTTGTTCTTAAAAGCCCAAAAAGCAAAATATTTTGGAGATGCTTCAAATATTTCAACAAGTGGATTAACAGAATCAAAACACTTTATTCAAGATTTCTTTTTAACCCCTATTCCAACAGGAGAACTTGAAATACCAGGTATTGAGTACGATTTTGACAAAGCAACTCTTCGTCCTAAATCAAAAGAAATTTTAGACAAACTAATTGAATTCTTAACGCTAAACGACAATATAGTTATTGAAATAAGAGCTCACACTGATGCCCGTGGCAATGATGATTACAACTTGAAATTATCTCAAAAAAGAGCTCAATCTGTTGTTGATTATTTAATTAAAGGAGGCGTCTCTAAGGAAAGGCTTCAGGCTATGGGTAAAGGAGAAACTGAACCTTTAGATGATTGTTCTAAATATGAAGATTGTGGAGAAACAGGAAAAGACGATTGTGATTGTCATCAAAAAAATAGAAGAACCGCATTCAAAACATTGAGCGAAGATTTTAAAGATGTGTTTAAAGAAAAATAATTAGTAAAAATAAAGAACAAAAAAGCAAAGTATTATATCCTTGCTTTTTTGTTTTTTAAAATAGAGTCTGTAAACAAATTCTTAAAAAAACTTAAACTTTTCTATCTTTAAATTTACTTCCATTAACTTTGTTTCTTCAATAAAAAATCTAAAATGAGAGTTACCAAAGCAGATAAATGGATAGTTAATCCANTACAAAAATTTATAAACAACAGTACTACTAGTGGTATTGTATTATTTTCATCAGCATTAATTGCTATAATTATTTCTAATTCTCCTTGGTCAACTCAATTTCACGACTTATGGGAAATTGAATTTTCGATAGGATTTGATGGGCATTTTATTACTAAAAACCTTCACCATTGGATTAATGATGGTTTAATGGCAGTTTTCTTTTTTGTTGTAGGTTTGGAGTTAAAAAGAGAAATAGTAGGTGGAGAATTGAAAAACCCTAGAAATGCAATACTACCAATTACCGCTGCAATTGGCGGAATGATTTTCCCAGCCATAATTTACTTGGCGTTTAACCCTACTGGAGAAACTTCTGATGGTTGGGGAATTCCTATGGCTACAGACATTGCATTTGCTTTGGGAGTATTATATCTATTAGGAAACAAAGTGCCATTATCTCTTAAAATTTTCTTAACAGCTTTAGCAATAGTTGACGATATCGGAGCCGTTTTAGTAATTGCTTTTTTCTACACATCAGACATTAGTTTTATTAGTTTAGCAACAGGAGCAATATTTCTTCTGATACTTATTATTTCTAATCTTATTGGCGTGAGAAATACGGTATATTATGCCATTATTGGCATTGGAGGGTTATGGTTGGCTTTTTTAATGTCGGGCGTACACGCCACCATTGCTGCTGTCTTAGCTGCTATGACTATACCTGCCGATGTTAAGATTTCCGAAAAAATGTACGTTGAAAAGATGAATACCCTTATTAATAAATTTAAAAAAGAAAAACCAAATAAAAGTACAACGGTTACCAACCATCAACTACATATTATTGAGGATATGAGAATGTATTCCAAAGAAGCCCTTACCCCTCTTCAACGACTTGAACATATTATGCATCCGTTTGTTGCATTTTTAATTATGCCCATTTTTGCTTTTAGTAATGCAGGAGTTTCACTTTCGGGTGATGTGCTTTCTCAAATTTCCAGCACTGTGTTTTTTGGTGTATTTTTTGGACTTATAATTGGTAAATTAATTGGCGTTTTTGGGGTTGTTTTCATTTTATTAAAATTAAAATGGGTGAACNTACCCGAAGGAATGAACAAGCTTCATTTACTTGGTGTTGGCTTTTTAGCTTCTATAGGTTTTACCATGTCATTGTTTATTGGTGGTTTGGCATTTGTTGATAAAATATATATTGCAGAAGCAAAAATGGGGGTGTTGTTTGCCTCAATACTTGCTAGTATTGCTGGCTATTATATTATTAAACTCGCAAACAAAAAAGAAGTTGAAATCATTTAATTTATTACTAATCAGGTAGATATTTTTTCGCCATCAACACAGTTCATTGCAGGCTTGACCCGCAATCTCAAATAAATACAAAAACAAGATTGCGGGTCAAGCCCGCAATGAACGACAGCGAAATCTTGCTCCCAATAGTTCCGATAGCTCCCGATAGTTCCGATAGCTATCGGAATCGNGACGGAATCTGGATGTTTTACTCATTTGCATATTGTTGGTTTAAAACACATTAATCTTCCTGAGTAGTAATGTTAATTCTTTTTTATTTCAAAAACAACGCTACCGACTCAATGTGTGCCGTGTGTGGAAATTGATCTACTAAACTTACTTTTTTTAGTTGATAACCTGCAGCGGTAATTTCTNGTATATCTCTGGCTTGTGTTGCTGGATTACAACTAACATAGACAATTCTGTCAGCGTTCAATTCCAATGCCCTTAGCAATGCTTTCTTTGCAATACCAGCTCTTGGTGGATCTAAAATTAATGTACCNATTTTGTTTACATATTCAGGGTATTCATATAAAAATTTGTTCACATCAGCAGCAAAAAACTGGACGTTTNCAACATTATTTCTTTCTGCATTTTGCTTCGCATTTATTATTGCATCTTCCACAATATCAACACCAATAACGGTTGCATTGGTTTGTGATGCCACAATCTGACCAATAGTTCCTGTGCCACAAAACAAGTCCATTACTGTTTTTTCTTTTATATTTTTATTGTCTTCCAACACATACTCAATCACTTTTTTATACAATAATTCGGCTGCTTTTGGATTGGTTTGAAAAAAACTTTGCATACTCACTTCAAAATTTAATCTCACCAAATTTTCTAACATATAAGGTTGTCCATAAAGAATTGTTTCATGCCCCAAGCGAGATTGAGAATTATCTCCAATATCATCATTTACGGTGTGCAAAATCCCAATAATTCTATCTGGAAACAACGCATTTATTAAGTTAACAAATCCATCAAAATCAAAGTTAGCTAAGCCATCACTACTTGTTACGAGTTTAATTAAGAACTTATTCGTTAAATAGCTTTTCCTAACCACCAAATACCTAAAAAACCCCACTTTTTTTGGTGGATGCCAAGCTGGTAACCCACTATTTTGACAAAAAACTCGAATTTCTTTTAGGTTATTTTCAAATGCTGCATCAAATATTCCTGAATCTTTTTCTAAATTTTCAACTATCCACCAAGTGCCTCTTTTTTTGAATCCTAAGGCAAAACCATCAAACTCTTCTTGTTTTTCAACATCAAAACCAATGGCACTAAAAGAATATTCCATTTTATTTCTGTAATGCCACACTTCTGGCGAAGCAATATATTCATCAAAAAGNGTTTCAATGTTGTTGATTTTCCCAATGCGTTTAAACACTTCTAAGACTTGCTTTTGTTTGCTCGATTTTTGAATTTCAATGGGTAATGTTGCAAATGGAGCTCCTGAAATTGGTTGATAGGGTAATTCATCTTCTAAATGAGATTTTTTTAGCACCGTATCTAACTTACATTCAGCATAGTTGTTTTTACGTTTCACAACTCTTGCTCTAACCAATTGACCAACAATGGTATTTGGTACAAACAAAATATAATCTCCTTTTTCTGTTGGTATTTTAGCAATGCCATTACCTCCAAATGCAGCTTCAACTATTTCAACCTCTATTACTTGACCTCTTTTAATCATTTGTTTTAAAAAAATTAATACTAAAAAATGGCTGCAAATGTACGTTAAAGTCTAGTTGTTTTTATTCGTTCAACTTACTTTTCTGGTTAGTACCTCAGCCGCTAAATTACTCGGTTAAAGATAAAAAAAATGGTNACTACTCAGTTGTTCTTTATGCCACAGATTTCATTAATTTTCGCAGATTACATACACAGATTTAATTTTTTCTTTAAAAAATCTGTGAAAACCACAGCCTGCCCCGAATTCTCGGGGAAGTAGCATCAACCGAGGCTTTTGCCGAACTCACGAACCGAACAAAGTGAGCTCACGATCACCTATAAAAAAAATAAACAAGGATGAGTAATACAACTATTTACAATAGACAAAAATGAGTAATACATTAATTT
>Ga0051980_10004546_pt1 | contig 10454 bp, 6 predicted proteins | sample CryGey13umfilter_2_FD_55014 | JGI IMG/M metagenome (GOLD analysis project Ga0051980, IMG submission 55014) | Groundwater microbial communities from aquifer in Utah, USA - Crystal Geyser 4/9/14 3 um filter | ecosystem: Environmental > Aquatic > Deep subsurface > Groundwater | place: USA: Utah...
GATAGAAGTCCGAAGACCGAAGTTGGAAGACCGAAGTTGGAAGACCGAAGTTGGAAGACCGAAGTTGGAAGACCGAAGTTGGAAGACCGAAGTTGGAAGACCGAAGTTGGAAGACCGAAGAAACCAACGACTAATTGCTAATGACAAATAACTAATGACTAACAAACGAATAAAATGAAAAAAGTAACTAAAATATTAATCATAGCCGTAGTGCTAACCTTAAACTTTGGACTTTTAACTTTTAACTGTTCCGCCCAAGACATTCATTTTACCATGTACGATGCCATGCCCATAACAACTAACCCTGCAACTGCTGGAGTTTTTAATGGAGATGTGCGAGGAGTACTAAATTACAGAAACCAATGGGCGAGTATTGGAAACCCTTATAAAACTTATTCTGTAATGTTAGATGGGGGGGTATTTAAAAACAAGTGGAAAAACGGCTATCTAGGTTTGGGGCTAAACATTTTTAAAGACGTTGCTGGCCAAACAGAATTTGGTACCACCAAAATATCATTAGCACTTAATAGTGTTGTTTACTTAGACGATAAAAATTCGGCTGCAGTTGGACTTCTTGGCTCTTGGGCACAAAACAGTATGAGTCCTAATAATTTACAATGGGACGAACAATTTAATGGACAATATTATGATGCTGCTGCTCCTTCCAATGAATCGATGACATTTGAAAGTGGTAATTATTTTGATTTTTCTGCAGGAGCATTGTGGGCTTATGGAGATGGTGCAAAAACACTGAGTTCGCATGATGAGTTTACCATGAAAGCTGGAGTTGCCTTTTACCACGTAACCAAACCAAGCACACAGGTACAATTTGGTGATTTAGATAAATTGTATTCTAAACTTGCTTTTCATGTAGAATCGCACATAGGTGTTGCAAATACTAAATTAGCCTTTAAACCTAAATTTATTGCTTACCTGCAAGGGCCTGCAAGACAATTTACGGGCGGCTTATTATTTAGATATATGCTAAGAGAAGAATCAAAATATACAGGAATATTTAAAGAAATGGCTATTTCTGTTGGTGGCTATTATCGAGTTGGAGATGCTTTTGCTCCTTCTGCGGAGTTTGAAATAGCTAATTTTGCTGTTGGTTTTGCTTATGATATGAATATTTCTGACTTATCTGCAGCTACTGGTGGTAGCGGTGGTCCAGAGATTTTTATCCGGTTTATTAATCCAAATCCATTTGCTTATGGCAAAGGAACTCGTTCTAGTGCACGATTTAGATAAAAATAAAGTATATTTAACTAAAATTTAGCAGCCATTAATTCATAAAATAACAATAATTTATACGAAAATGAAAACTAAAATTCTATTAATTATTACCATTACGTTAAGTACGTTAATTGTTAGCGGACAAACTACCACTGCATTTCGAAAAAATTATGATCAAGCATTATTTGATTTGCCAGGAAATATTGTAGAAGGACTAACTGCGAATACGTATGTCATGGTGGGTACTAATTTATCGTTTTTACCTATTTATGGAACGGTTACACAATTGAACGATACAGGAGCTATAACTTGGTCATTTCGTTATTCGGATGCATCTATAAGTTTTCAGTTAAACGATATTAAAAAAGATGCAGGAGCAAATCAATACATCACTTGCGGAGGAAGTGAATCAAACTCTGCTGTTTTTATGGTGTTAGATGCAGCAGGAAATGTTGTAATTTCTAAAAAATTTAAAATTAATGAAGCTGATGGAGCATGGTTCAACAGAGTAATTAAAGCTTCTGATGGAGGATATGTGGCTGTCGGTTATGTTACAGGTTATGATCCAGATGGAGCAGGTCCTGAAATAGATTTTAGTCCGATTAATTACATTGATAATAATGGAGACCCTCAAACAGAATATGTTGGTTCTCCTTTAATTGTAAAATTAGATGCAAGTGGAAATCATCTGTGGCATAAAGTTTTTAGATATTATACAGCCGCAACTAAGAACCCAGCAACCGAAAGAATATACAATGATGCTAGTTTTACAGATGTTGTAGAAGTAAGCGATGGTTATGTTGCTGTTGGTAGTTACGATGTTAATCAGCATTTATCGGCAACTGATTCTGATGGTGATGATGCAACACCAACAGACGCATTAATTTTAAAAACTACCACTGCTGGTGTTATTACCTATCATAAACAAATTGATAATCCAGATTCTGATCCCAGTCAAAATAGCAAATATTTATCGGCAGTTAATACCACAAGTGCTGGGGCTATTATTGCTGCTGGAACAGATAATTTAAAAGAATTAATTCAAAAATTTGCAGGTCCAGGAGGATTTTCAAACACTTTTAGTCGATTATTTACTTATTCAACAACATTTTTTATAACAGATCCAGTTGATATATCTCAGATATATGAAGTAAACGGAGGCACAGATTTAGTAACTATGGCAATGTATATTAAACCTTTAAGTTTTTTTGCTAACTCCATACATCGAGTAAATCCAACTGCTACTGCAAATGTTTGGGCAAAAAGGTATAACTTCAATTTAATTTCCATACTCCCTAGAGGAGGTAAAACATCTGATAATGGATATATTACGATGTCAATGACTGCTGGAGGAGCAAATTATGATTATCATGTAATTAAAACAGATCCTACAGGAGATACTCCTGCAAGTGGGTGCCCTGCATCTTCATTTTCACCTGCTGCATCAGCAGGTCCAACAACATTTGTTGATCCTTATTATAATTCTTGGTCTGGTACTCCTGGAGCAAATGCACTAGCTATTATTAAGTCAGCTATTTCACCAACACCCTCTTATGTTTGTACAAAAACTGCTTGTATTCCACCATTAGAGGCTACTACTGTTACAGCAACTCCAGCTACGATATGTGCTGGAGATCCATCTACAATAACTGCTAGTGGACCAAGTTCTGGAGTTTCTTATCAAGTATGGACAGCTGCAAGTGGAGGTACAAATTTAGGAACAACACCTCTTGTTGTTTCTCCTGGAGCTACAACAACTTATTATATACAAACGGTAAACAACTCCGACCCACTTTGTATTAGTGCAACTAGAATACCTGTTACGGTTACAGTAACTCCGAGTGTTACCCCAACTTTTACAGCAGTAGTACCAATTTGTAGTGGAGATGCGTTAGCCCCTTTACCAACAACCTCCAATAATGGAATAACAGGAACATGGTCGCCAGCTATCAACAATACTGCTACAACAACTTATACCTTTACGCCAACAGTGGGTCAATGTGCAACTACTACAACATTAACTATTACTGTTAACACTCCTGTAACACCAACATTTACAGCTGTAGCACCAATTTGTACTGGTGATCCATTAGCACCTTTGCCTACAACTTCTAATAATGGAATAACAGGAACATGGTCGCCAGCTATCAACAATACAACAACTACAACTTATACCTTTACCCCAACCGCAGGACAATGTGCCACAACAACTACTTTAACAATAACAGTAAATTCTTCTCCTACTACACCAACATTTACAGCAGTTGCTCCAATTTGTAGTGGTGACGCCTTAGCTGCGTTACCTACAACATCCAACAATGGAATAAATGGAACATGGTCACCAGCTATTAACAATACAACAACTACAACTTATACTTTTACGCCAACTTCAGGACAATGCGCAACTACCACCACCATGACCATTACTGTTAATCCGAATGTTACTCCAACCTTTACAGCAGTAGCACCAATTTGTAGTGGAGATGCTTTAGCAGCATTACCAACAACTTCTAACAACAGTATAACAGGAACATGGTCGCCAGCAATCAATAATACTGCTACCACAACTTATACGTTTACACCAACTGCTGGATTGTGTGCAACTACCACCACCATGACCATTACTGTAAATGCACCAACAACACCAACCTTTACAGCAGTAAGTCCAATTTGTAGTGGAGATGCTTTAGCTGCTTTACCTACAATATCGAACAACAGTATAACAGGAACATGGTCACCAGCAATTAACAATACTGCTACTACAACTTATACATTTACTCCAACAGTAGGACAATGTGCAACCACCACCACGATGACCATTACTGTAAATGCACCAACAACACCAACATTTACAGCAGTAAATCCAATTTGTAGTGGAGATACATTAGCCCCTTTACCAACAACTTCTAATAATGGAGTAACAGGAGCTTGGTCGCCAGCCATCAACAACACAGTAACCACAACTTATACATTTACTCCAACAGTAGGACAATGTGCAACTACAACAACTATGACGATAACTGTTAATTCTACTCCTGCCACACCAACATTTACAGCAGTTGCACCAATTTGTAGCGGGGATGCTTTGGCTGCGTTACCGACAACTTCTAACAACAGCATAACAGGAACATGGTCGCCAGCAATTAACAATACTGCCACCACAACTTATACTTTTACGCCAACTTTAGGTCAATGTGCAACTACAACAACAATGACTATCACCGTTAACCCGAATGTTACTCCAACTTTTACTGCAGTTGCACCAATTTGTAGTGGTGATATTTTGACTGCTTTACCAACAACATCCAACAATGGAGTAACAGGAATTTGGTCGCCAGCAATTAATAATACTGCTACCACAACTTATACTTTTACGCCAACCGCAGGATTGTGTGCAACTATAGTAACTATGACCATTACTGTAAACCCTTTACCTTCTATTACTATTACAGGAAACAATACTTTATGCAATGGAGATTCTACTATACTTACAGCTGGAGGTGGAATAAATTATAGTTGGAGCACAAGCGACACTACTTCTGTAATTAGCGTTAATCCTTCTACTACTACTACTTACATTGTAACTGGAACAGATGCAAATGGATGTAGTAACGTTAATCAAGTAACAGTTAATGTATTAACTCCACCAACTGCTGCTATTACTGGAACAAATACAATATGTTTTGGTAGCTCAGTGGTATTAACTGCCTTTGGAGGAGGTTCTTATTCTTGGAACACTGGAGATACCACCACAACAATAAATGTAAGTCCGAACGACACAACTATTTATACCTTAATAGCATCCATTGGTAGTTGTTCCGACACAACAACTTATACTATTAATGTAAATCCTTTGCCAGTAATAACGGTGTCTCCAAGTCCTGATACTACAATAGTTTTAGGACAAACTGTTGATTTAGTTGCATCTGGTGGAACAACGTATTCATGGAGTCCAACTGATTATTTAAGTTGTAGCATCTGTGCAAATCCAACTGCAACACCAGAACAGACAACTACCTACTGTGTTTCAACAACCAATAATGGCTGCATCAACTCTGCATGTGTAACTATTTTTGTTGATATTATTTGTGGTGAACTTTTTGTTCCTACTGCCTTTTCTCCAAATGGCGATGGCAGTAATGATTGTTTAATAGTTTACAACAATTGTATTGAAACCATGATTTTTAAAGTTTATGCTCGATGGGGTGAAGTTGTTTTTGAAACAACGGATGTGGAACAATGTTGGGATGGTTCTTTTAATGGGAAAGATTTAAATAATGCTGTGTTTATATACACTTTAGAGGCAACACTTATTAATGGGGAACAAATTTCTTTAAAAGGAAATGTGTCACTAATTCGATAAAATAAATGAAAATAATACCTTTTATAATAAGCATCTTCATTTTTGGCAACTTGTTAGTTGCTCAAGAAAATGTGGAGTTCACTAAATCAAATTTTAAATCTGATGCCGAAGGGTTTAAAACAGCAATGAAACATTATCAAGAAGGAAATATTAAATATTATGGGTTTTTTTATAACAAAGCGTTGGATGAGTTTTTAGCTGTAAATAAATTTAATCCTGACAACGCTGAGCTAAACGCTAAGATTGGAGATTGTTATTTAAATTCTGCCGACAAATCAAAAGCTACCGAATATTTTGTAAAAGCATATTCATTAAATAAAGCACTCGATGGATATTACCTATTTATGATGGCAAAAGCCTATCATATTGGGAATGATTTTGATAATGCCATCAAATATTATCGTTTAGCAAAAACAAATAACAGTAAAATTGATGTTAAAGTTTTGGAAGAAGTAGATAATAAAATAAAAGAATGTACTTACGCCAAGAAATTAATTAAAACACCCATCAATGTAAAAATTGATAATTTAACTGAAGCCATTAATTCCGAATATGAAGAATATGTTCCTGTTATTAATGCTGATGAGTCAGAGATTTTTTATACCTCAAGAAGACCAGAAACGACAGGTGGAAATTCCGATTTAGCCATAGGAGATTTTTTTGAGGATATTTATTATTCTAAAAAAGAAAATGGGAATTGGACAAACGCTGTAAATATAGGTGTCCCTATAAATAGTGAATTTCACGATGCTACTGTGGGTTTGTCGTTAGATGGGCAAAAATTATTTATTTATAGAGATAACAAAAAGGGAGATGGCAACATTTATGTTACAGAAAAAAAAGGTACTAAATGGTCTGAACCAACTGAACTTCCAGAGCCCATCAATTCCAAAAATCAAGAAACCTCTGCTTGTTATTCACCAGATGGAAACACTATTTATTTTGTAAGTAATCGACCTGGAGGGCAAGGAGGAAAAGACATTTACAAAGCAACAAAAGATAAAAAAAATGTTTGGGGAAGTTTAGAAAATCTTGGTCCTATTATTAATACATCGAAAGATGAAGATGCAATTTTTTTACATCCAGATGGTAAAACGCTTTATTTTAGTTCTAAAGGTCATAATACGATGGGTGGTTTTGATATCTTTAAAAGTGTTTATGAAAAAGGCAGATGGAGTACTCCAGAAAATATTGGATATCCTGTAAATACAGCAGATGATGATGTTTGTTTTGTGTTAACTGCAAGTGGAGATTACGGATATTATACATCGGTTAAAACAGATGGAAAAGGAAAAAGAGACATCTATAGAGTTGCTTTTATAGATGAGATTAACAAACCAAAACTAACATTGTTAAAAGGAGTTGTTTCGGATAAAAAAACAGGAGAACCACTTTTTGCTTCGATAGAAATTTATGACAATGATGAAGATAAATTAATAGGAGTATTTGAATCCAACAGTGCTTCTGGGAAATATATGGTTTCCTTACCTGCGGGTCGTAACTATGGAATAAGCGTTAAAGCTACTGGATATTTATTTTATTCCGAAAACTTTAATATTCCGGTCGATGCAGCTTTTCAAGAAATAGAAAAAAATGTGAAATTGGATAAATTGGAAGTTGGTAAAAAAGTGGTTCTTAAAAATATTTTTTACGATTACAATGAAGCTTCATTAAGAGCATCTTCTTACAACGAATTAAACAAAGTAATAGAATTATTGAACGCCAATCAAAAAATGAAAGTAGAGCTTTCTGCCCATACCGATTCTAGAGGTGGTGATGCATATAACGACAAACTTTCTCAGGCTAGAGCTCAATCATGTGTTGATTATTTAGTGGGCAAAGGAGTAGATAAAAGTAGGTTAGTGGCAAAAGGTTATGGCGAAAAACAATTGATTGTTTCAGATGCAGAAATAGATAAATTGACTTCTGAAGTAGCTAAAGAAGAAGAACATCAAAAGAACAGACGTACTGAATTTAAAATTATAGCAAATTAATAAATCACATTATGAAAAGGATAACCATTATATTCATAGTTATTATAGTCACCAAAATTGGATTTTCTCAAGATATCCATTTTTCTCAAACTTACATGACACCTTTAGAGTTGAACCCTGCTAATGCTGGAACAGAATTCGATATGAGAGCCATCTTAAACTATAGAACTCAATGGAGTAGTGTTTCTTCTGAGCCTTACGTGACTATGATGGCTGGTTATGACATGAATTTTAATAAATCCAACCAAAAAACAGGCTATTTTGCAGGTGGCATCTTCTTTTATAATGATAAAGCTGGGGATTCTGAAATGAGTCAAACTAATGCCAATCTGTGTATTGCTTACCACGTTAATTTAGATGATCACAATACATTAGGATTGGGAGTGCAAGGAGGATATTTTCAACGATCTATCAATTATTCTAGTCTAAAATGGGGTAGCCAATACGATGGTTATAAATACGATTCTCAATTAAATACAGGGGAAACAAGCGGTGGTTTATCTGCTGGTGCACCTGATTTCTCTTCGGGATTAACCTGGACTTATAGAAAAGGAGAAAGATACATGACTGGTAATGACCAATTACTACTTATTTCTGGTGTTTCCATTCAACATATTAATAAACCAAAAGCCGAATTACAGTCAATAGTTGATGACCCTTTATATTATAGATGGGTGGGGCATATAACAGGAATTATTGGAGTTCCTAATAGCCCAATGTCAATTTTACCATCCGCAGTTTACCTATATCAAGGTAGTTTAAGTGAAATAATGTTAGGTGCTAATATAGGATATCGATTTAAAGAAGCATCAAAATATACAGGTAATTTAAAAGGAGGAACTATTGGAATAGGTGCTCAGTATAGATTAAAAGATGCCTTTATCATCACCTCATTTATAGAAATTTCAAATTATACATTGGGTGTTAGTTATGATTTAAACACTTCTGATTTAAGTGATGCATCNAAAAGTTATGGAGCATTTGAAGTTGCATTAAGATACGTATATCCAAATCCATTTAGTAGTGGAAGAAGTTCCGCAAGATTTAAGTAGAAATTTTTATTAGTAGTTGTTTCAGTTTAAAAAGTCATGTAAGATTTACGTAACTTTTTCATTACCTAAGGGCTTGGTACAAAATAAAGTCCAATAGAGATGGCGAAGTTATTTTGTTTATTTTCAAGGCACAAATTGAAGCTAATAGCTTGCGACTCTTTGCAAAATTTGCAACGCAGAAAATAGACAAAAGAACAAGTCAGAATTAGGAGGTTATTTTGTCCCAAGCCCTAACAACAATCCCAACAATTTAGTAGTAGCCAAAGCATCTCCAGCAGCACGATGTCTGTCTCCTTCAGGAATAATTATCCCTAATTCTTCACATAAATTTCCTAAACTGTAAGATGTTGCATTTGGGAGGTGTTTTTCACTTAATTTTACGGTACAAGCTTTGGGTTCATCAAACTCACAACCTGCTTTTTTTAACTCAGTTTTTAAAAATTTGTAATCAAAATCTACATCGTGAGCAACAAAAATTTTCCCCTTCACTAATGTTGCTATTCTTTCTGCAACCTCTTTAAATTTAGGGGCATCTTTTACCGTATTGTTAGAAATTCCAGTAAGTTTGGTAACATACCAATCAATACTTGTTTCTGGATTGATAAGTGTTGCAAATTCATCAATGATTTTTTCACCATCGAAAATATAAATAGCAACTTCTATAATTCTACCTTTTATATGATTGCCACCTGTGGCTTCAATATCGACAACTGCGTACACAATGCAAAGTTAGACTAAAAATTTATCTTTAAAAGTTTCATTTGATGTAAAATCACAACTCCTTTTACTAAACCATCTGTAACGATTTTTAGCCACCACATCATAAACAAAATCTCTTAAAAAAGTGGGTAAGATGATAAAAAAATAAGCGGCTTTCCATAATCCAAATAAATGTTTACTGATTTTTAATGCAGCAGTTGATTTAATAAAAACAGTACCATTCTCAATCAAAATAATTGAATCTATCGTTATTTGATGAATAGTAATATAATGTTTACCAAAATCAGAGGTTAATGAAGCAAATCTGAAAATGTTTTTTTTATCTCTTTTAATGATAAAACGAATCCAGTAATCACAAAAATTGCAATCACCATCAAAAAGTATGATATTGTTTTGAATTAACATTTTTTCAAAAGTAAGAATGACTTTCTAACTTTATGAACTTTTAACTTTCAACTTTCCACTTTATCAACTTTTGAACTTACATTTGCACAAAAATTAAAAACCATGGAATTAGGACTTAGAGAAAACCGAAAAACTGCTGAAATTAGAGATGCTGTAAGAGAAACTCATTTACACGTTTCCGACTTTATTTACCCTCTTTTTATTGAAGAAGGTGCCAACATAAAAAAAGAAATTATTTCGATGCCGGGAATTTTTCGTTATTCATTAGACCAAATCAATGACGAATTAAAAGAAGTAGTTGATTTAGGTATAAAATCGGTACTACTTTTTGGAATTCCTTTGCACAAAGATGCCGAAGGTTCTGAAAGCTGGAACGACAAAGGAGTGATTCAAGAGGCGATTCGTTACATCAAAAAGAATTTTCCTGCCCTTCAAGTAATTGCTGATGTTTGCTTTTGCGAATACACCAGTCACGGGCATTGTGGTGTTTTGTGTGGACACGATGTAGATAATACCTTAACCTTAGTGAATACACGAAAACAAGTTTTGGCACAAGCAAAAGCAGGAGTGGATATGGTTGCTCCATCTGGTATGATGGATTTTGTGGTGCGTGAAATTAGAGACGAATTAGACAAAAACGGGTTTCAACACATACCTATTATGGGCTATTCGGTAAAATATGCTTCG